>Ga0134124_10000729_pt1 | contig 26390 bp, 14 predicted proteins | sample KB304_FD_96880 | JGI IMG/M metagenome (GOLD analysis project Ga0134124, IMG submission 96880) | Terrestrial soil microbial communities without Nitrogen fertilizer from Kellogg Biological Station, Michigan, USA - KB3-0-4 | ecosystem: Environmental > Terrestrial > Soil > Unclassified ... | reverse complement strand
CCGCTTTCGATCGCCTTGAGCATGCCGCCCATGGCGTCGATCTTGTCCAGGTAGACCTGCACCCGCTGTTCGATTTCGTTGGTGAGGTGCTCGACGTAGTAGGAGCCGGCCAGCGGATCGATGGTGCCGGCCAGACCCGATTCGTGGGCCAGGATCTGCTGCGTCCGCAAGGCGATCTGCGCCGCCGCCTCTGAAGGAATCGCGAACCCTTCGTCCCAGCAGGCGGTATGGATCGCCTGGTGTCCGCCGAGCACGCCCATCAGTGCATGCATCGCCACCCGCACGATGTTGTTGAGGGGCTGTTGGCTGACCAGCGTGGAGCCGCAGGAGCCGCTGAAAGTGCGAAACAGCAGGCTGCGCGGGTCCTTGGCTTTGAACCGCTCCTTCATGATCCTGGCGAACAGCCGCCGCGCCGCACGGTACTTGGCCACTTCCTCGAACAGGTCGCGGAAACAGCCCAGGCTGTAGGACAGGCGCGGCGCGAAATCGTCGACCGCCAGGCCGCGCTGCTGCGCCTGCTCGATGTAGGTGATCGCGTCGGCGAGCGTGAAGGCCAGCTCCTGGATGGCGTCGGCTCCGGCCTCCCGGATGTGGTAGCCGGCGATGTTCATGGTGTTCCAGCGTGGAACCTTGCCGACGCAATATTCGACGATGTCGAGCGCCAGCTTGAGGCTGGGACCCGGCGGGAAGATGTAGGTGCCGCGGGCGATGAATTCCTTCAGGATGTCGTTCTGGGTCGTGCCCATCAGCCGGGTCGCCGCCACGCCCTGCTTCTCGCCGACCGCGATGTACATCGCCAGCAGGATCGGGGCGGTCGCGTTGATGGTCATCGACGTGGACACCTTGTCCAGTGGAATGCCCTCGAAGATGGTTTCCATGTCGGCCAGCGAATCCACTGCCACGCCGACCCGGCCCACGGCGCCTTCCGAGGCCGGGTCGTCGGAATCGAGCCCCAGCTGGGTCGGAAGGTCGAAAGCGATCGACAGCCCCGTCGAACCGCGCTCCAGCAGGTAGCGGAACCGCCGGTTGGTCTCCTCGGCGGCGCCGAAGCCGGCGTACTGGCGCATGGTCCAGAGTTGCCCCCGGTACATCGAGGGGTAGACGCCGCGGGTGTAGGGAAATTCGCCGGGAAACCCTACCTGATCCAGATACTCGCTGCCCTGAAGGTCCAGCGGCGTGTACAGCGCCTTGACCGGGATTCCGCTGTCCGTGGCGAATCCGGCGGCACGCTCGGGCGAGCGTTCCAGCGTGTCCCTGAGGGTCGTTTGCTGCCAGCGCTCGTACTCGGACTTGAGGTCAGCCATGTGCTCGGTGTCTCCGCGTCTCTCTCGGTATATCGCACATTATGCGAATGTTCTGATGTCGCAAATGATGCGATAATGGCAGTATCACACAATCTGGATAAAGTGCAAGCGGATCGCATCAGAAAGCCGGCAAATGGAAACGAGTCTCGGTCGCATGCTGAAGGTGCTCGACATCTTTTCCGAAACAGCGCCAATTTGGACTGTCGACGGAATCGCCGGCGCCTACGGCTACACACGGGCGACGGCCTATCGCTATGTCGGGGAACTGTGCGACGCGGGGCTGCTGACGCGTGTCGCCCAGGGCGCGTATGCGCTCGGCCCGAGGATCATCGAACTGGACCGGCAGATCCAGCGCAGCGATCCCCTGCTGCACGTGGCCGAAAGTGTCATGCAAGGCCTGCTGCACCCGGACCGCGGCCAGGTCGTCCTGCTTTGCAGCCTGTTTCGCGATGAAGTGCTGTGCGTTCACCAGATTGGCAGGGACAAGGCTCTTGGCCTCTCCTACGCCCGCGGGCGCCCCATGCCCCTGTTTCGTGGCGCTACGTCCAAGGTGATCCTGAGCTGGCTGCCCGAGCGCCGCCTGACCCGGCTGTACGTCGATCACCAGGATGAAATACGCAAGGCCGGTCTGGGGCGCACGCACGACGAGTACCTGGCCTCCTTGAAGGCGCTGAGGCGGGAGGGCTACGCGCTCACGCGCGGCGACGTCGATCCCGGCGTGGTCGGAATCGGCGCCCCGCTTTTCAACGGCGAGCGCGCGGTCCTCGGCAGCCTTTCCATTGTCTTTTCCGAGGAGCGGTTTCCCGAGCGCAGCGCCGGCGCCACGATCGCGCAATTGATGAAAGCCGCAGAAGCCATACGCGAGGGGCTTGCCCGCTATGCAGCCGTTACGCCGCCCCGGGCCGCTGCGGGCAGGCCGAAACGCTCACGATCACCAAAAGCCAAACGCGGCTGACGTTGTCAAGTCGGCTCTTCTGCACACCTGCGCTCGGCGCGATCGGACCGGGCTCGGTGGTAAATTGTTGATCAAAGGCCGACTTCCGCTCTTCGTTTCGCGCCTGAGTGACGCACCCCCGATGCAAAAAAAATCCGCTTCCACCCTGTTCTTCATTTTCATGATGTCCGGCTTTTCGGGCCTCATCTACGAATCGATCTGGACTCATTACCTCAAACTCTTTCTGGGACACGCTGCGTATGCCCAGACCCTGGTCCTGGCGATCTTCATGGGCGGCATGGCCCTCGGGTCCTGGATCTGCAGCAGGTATTCCTTGCGCTGGAAGAACCTGCTGGTCGGCTATGCGCTGGCCGAAGGCCTGATCGGCCTGCTTGCATTGTTGTTCCACACGGCGTTCGACCAGGCCGTTCAATTCTCTTATTCCGCCGTCATCCCCCATCTGGGCTCGGCCGCCTCCGCGTACGCCTACAAGTGGGTCCTGTCCGCGTTGTTGATCCTGCCGCAGTCGGTCCTGCTCGGCATGACCTTTCCGTTGATGAGCGCCGGCATCATCCGGTTGTGGCCAGGCAATCCCGGACGAACCATTTCGCTGCTCTATTTCACCAACAGCCTGGGAGCGGCGATAGGCGTGCTTGTGAGCGGCTTCGTCCTCATCCGGCTCGTCGGATTGCCCTGGACCATCGGTGTGGCCGGTGTCATCAACATTGCTCTGGCGCTGTCTGTATGGTTGCTGGCAAGGGGGCAGCAGGCGGAGTCGCCGGCGGCTCGCGTCGAAGACCTCGGGCAAGAGGCACCTGCCGGCCGGAACACCTATGCGATGTTCCTGTTGGCCGCGCTCGTTACCGGGGCGGCGTCTTTCATCTACGAGATCACCTGGATCCGTATGCTGAGCCTGGTCATGGGGGCGAGCACCCATGCGTTCGAGCTCATGCTGAGCGCCTTTATCCTGGGCCTGGCTCTCGGCGGCCTGTGGATACAGCGCCGCATCGACGGCATACCGATCCCGGCGCGTTTTCTTGGCCATGTGCAGGTGATCATGGGGCTGTTTGCGCTGTGCACCCTGCCGCTGTACGGCCAGACGTTCAACGTCATGCGCTGGCTGTTGAAATCCCTCGGCAAGACCGATGGCGGATATTTCCTGTTCAATCTGTCGAGCAATGCCATCGCATTGGCTGTCATGCTGCCGACAACGATATGCGCGGGGATGACGCTGCCTCTGATTACCTACGCTCTCCTGAGGCGTGGGGATGGGGAACGCAGCATTGGAGCTGTCTACGCGGCCAATACCGTAGGGGCGATCGTCGGCGTATTTTTCGCGATTCACGTCGGCATGCCGTTGCTCGGACTGAAGGGACTGCTGACGTTCGGCGCCGGGTGCGATATCGCGCTCGGGGTGCTTCTCTTGTGGTTCGCATCGGGCTATGCCGCGAAACGCGTCCCCGCGATCATTACGGCCACCGCAGCCTGCGCGGTCGTTGCTGCCCTGGTCCTGGTGGATCTCGACCCCTACAAGATGGCGTCGGGAGTCTATCGGGAAGGAATGCTGCTGCATCCGCAACTGAGCGAACTCACGTTCCACAAGGACGGCAAGACTGCGACCATCAGCGTGTACAAGGAAAAGCGGACCGGCGGCGTGACGATCGCCACCAATGGCAAACCGGATGCGTTCGTGAGAATCGTCCCGGGCAGCCAGCCCACGACGGACGAGGCCACGATGACCCTCCTGGGCGTCCTGCCGATGGCGTATGACCCGGCAGCCCGGACCGTGGCCAACATCGGTTTCGGATCAGGGCTGACCACGCATACCCTGCTTGGCAACCCCCGGCTTGAACAGGTCGATACGGTGGAAATCGAAGCCACGGTCCTGCGGGCGGAACAATATTTCCGGCCCCGTGTCGATCGCGCCTATGACGATCCGCGCAGCGGGATCTTCATCGATGACGCGAAGACCTACTTCTCCGTCCACAACAAGAAGTACGACATCATCGTCTCCGAGCCGTCCAACCCATGGGTCAGCGGTGTGGCGGGGCTGTTTTCGGAAGAGTTCTATCGTCAGGTCAAACAGCACCTGAACCGGGACGGCGTGTTCGCCCAGTGGGTCCAGCTGTACGAGATAGATACCGACCTGGTCCTGTCCATCCTCAAGGCCGTTTCCGACAATTTTCCCGACTACGCGATTTACGCAAGCAACGACCAGGACCTGATCATCGTCGCAAAGAACCAGGGAACCCTGCCGCCCGTCGATACCCAGATCCTGGCCGACCCCGAAATCGCGGCGGCAATGCAGCGGATCGGCATTCGCGGGGGGCAGGACCTCGAAGCAAGAAGAATCGGCAATAAACGCCTGTTCGGAAGACTGCTCGCCGCCTCCGGCGTCCGTGCCAACTCCGACTATCACCCGGTTGTCGATCAAAACGCTGCGCGCACCCGTTTCCTGCAGTCGAACGCGTTCGAGATCCGGCAGCTTTCGGAACTTCCGCTGCCGGTGCTGGAAATGCTGACAGGGTCGCATCCATCCTGGAGCACGACCGACGTAGCCCCGTCCCCTCTGTTCTCCAAATCGCAGGATGTCGCCGCGGCGTTGATGCTGCGAGATTACGTCCTGTCCGGGCAATTCGACCCGAAGCGTGGGACTGTGCCAGCGGGCATCCAGAAACTGGCCCGCCAGTTCGGGCAGGTCTTCCTGGCCTGCGGCCCTGAATCGAATCAAACCGGCAGGCAGATCGCGCTTTACAACGCCCTGATCGGGATGGTCCCCTACCTGAGACCTCAGGAGATGGAGCCCGTCTGGAACCGGCTGGAATCGAGCCCATGCGCCCGTTTCCTGACGGTGCCCGAAAGGAACTGGTTCGCATTGTTCAAGTCGATAGGCAGGCGGGATGCCGGGGCCATGGCGAGCGGCGCCAGAACCATCCTGGAGAGCGGCGAGCGTTTGCCTGCCGAAGTGGTGCAATACGTGGTCGCGGCAGGCATGCTGGGCAGCCTGTCGCTAGGTGAACGGCAAAGTGCCTACGGGCTGTGGACCGCATACGGTCCCAAGTTGTTCAACGACGCCCGGCCGAGCTTGCTTTACCGCATCCTGGTTGCAGAAAGCACCATGGCCGAGCCGAAATAGCCAACCGGCGTTCAAACTGTCTTCTGCCGCGCCTTCGGTGCGGTTTTATGGTGCCGCTGTTGCAGGTGCGGACGTTCGACCGCTCCGGTTGCGTGCAACAGGCCGAGCGCCGAATTGACCAGTGCCACGTGACTGAAGGCCTGCGGGAAGTTGCCCAGCATGCGCCTGGCACGAGGGTCGTATTCTTCCGCGAGCAAGCCCACATCGTTACGGCATTTCAGCAGCCGCTCGAACAGCTTCACCGCGTCGGCTCTGCGGCCCATCAGCACGTAGATGTCGACGAGCCAGAAGCTGCAGGGCAGGAACGCTCCTTCGCCTTGCGGCAACCCGTCCACGCCGCTGGCCGTTTCGTAGCGCAGCACCAGGCCGCCGGCCAGCAGGCGCCGCTCGATTTCGGCCACCGTGGCCTTGATGCGTCGGTCGGTGGGCGGCAGGAACCCGACGATCGGCAACAGTAGCAGGGCCGCGTCCAGGCTTTGCGAGCCGTAGGCCTGGACGAAGCAGCCGCGCGCGCTGTCGACACCGTTGGCGCAGATGTCGGCGTGGATCTGCGCGGCGAGCTTCTTCCAGCGGGCCCGGCGGGCCTTGTTGGCCACGGTGTCAGTCGCGCGCCACGCGCGGTCGAATGCGACCCAGGCCATCACCTTGGAATGAACGAAATGCTGCGGCTCGCCGCGAATTTCCCAGATGCCGTAATCGGGCAGCTGCCAGATCTGCTCGAGATGGCGCAGGAAAGCCAGGCGCAGTTCCCCGCGCCGGGGCGCAGTCGCGAGCCCGCCGCGCGCCGCGTGCTTGACCACGTCGGCGAGTTCTCCGTAGACATCGAGCTGGATCTGCAGCGAAGCCGCATTGCCCACGCGCACCGGCCTCGATCCGGCATAGCCGGCCAGCCAATCGAGTTGCCGTTCGGGCAGGTCGCGCTCGCCCGCCAAGCCATACATGATCTGGAGTTGATCCGGACTGCCCGCCACCGCGCGCAGCAGCCAGTTCTGCCAGTCTTCGGCCTCTTCGGTGTAGCCCGCGTTCAGAAAAGCCAGCAGCGTGAACGCGGCATCGCGCACCCAGCAGAAGCGATAGTCCCAGTTGCGCACGCCCCCCAGGCTTTCCGGCAGCGAGGTGGTCGGCGCGGCGACGATGCCGCCGGTGGGACGGAAGCTCAAGCCCTTGAGCGTGACGAGCGACCGGCGCACATGGCCGGACCATTTGCCCTTGACATTGCAGCGCTGCGACCAGTCGCGCCAGAAGGCCTCGGTGCGCCGGCGCTGTTCCTGCACGTCACACGGCGGCGGCGGCTTCAGGTGCGAGGACACATAGGTCAGGACGAAGGGGATGGTCTGTCCCTTCTTCACCGTGAACCGGCCCACGGTGTGCAGGTCCTGCCCGCGCAAGTTCACGGGCGTGCGCAGCACCAGCATCGAAGGACCGGCAACCGCCGTGAGCGTTTCCTTGTCGCGGCGGTTCACCCACGGCACCGACAAGCCATAGTCGAACCGGATCACGAGGTCCGTTTCCATCGCCAGCTTGCCTTCGCGGCCGATCACCAGGCGCACGATCGAGCTGTCCGCTTCACCGACCGGCATGAAGTCGACGATCGAAACGATCCCATCCTCGTTGCTGAATCGCGTTTCCAGGATCAGGCCGCCATTCTGGTAATGGCGGCGGACCTGCGCGGGGCGGCGCGGCGCGATCTTCCAGCGGCCGTTGTCGGCGTCCCCCAGCAGCGCCGCGAAACACGCGTCCGAATCGAAGCGCGGCGCGCAGAACCAGTCGATCGATCCGTCGCGGCCAACCAGCGCGGCAGTGCGCATGTCGCCGATCATCGCGTAGTCCTCGATCCGGTTGGGCATCAGGTCTTCCCGCTTTCAAGGATGTCGCAGAACCGCCGCGCAAATGTGTGGACGTCGCCCGGCCAGCGGGCGGACAGGTACACGCCGTCCTGAACGACGAACGCGGGCCTCTGATCGGTCGGGCTATCCCTGAAAAGGCCCGACCCTTTTCGAAAACGGTCCGGGCTTGACTGAAAGACGTCCAGGAAATCCGAAGGGCTCTTCAGCGCCCGCTCGACCTCGGCTTGCACACCCCAGTAGCCTCGCGGTTCCGAGCTGGACTCGACGTACGTGCGATAGTAGTTTGGGTCCCAGAATCGCCCCAGGTACTTCATCATCGACCACGCGGAGTTCTCGAGCCGCCATGTCAGGGCGGTGGTCCTCCTTCCCCAGAGTGCCGATCGCCCCGTGACGCTCGAGCGGCTCCTGGCGGCGAGCAGGACGCCGTGGCAAATGGCGGCAATGGGTTTTCCCGAATCAAAGAACTGGCTAACGAACGCCTGCAGCGGGACGCTTTCAAGATACGGCTTCATGCCCCTGGCCCGGTGGCCGCCCGGCAACAACAGGCCATCGAAGGCCTCGACCGTCAGTTCATCATGGCGAAGTGGGTGTGTGAATGCTCCATCGGACGCCATTCGGATGTAGGCCTCTCGAGCCGCGGCGTTCGCACGCAACGCCAGTCCCAGCAGCCTGACCTTGCGCAAGCCAGGGACAAAGCCCCAGAAGTCCAGGCCTTCACCGCTCAGCATGATGGGGTCGCCCTTGCCGGGCAGTCCGTCGGGCGTCGCAAACGTCACCTGATGGCCCTGTTCGGAAAGGATGGACCAGGAAATCGCGACTTCGCTCGGGTCGAAATCCTCGGACGGGATGGGTAAGGCCACAGTTCCCATCTAGGGCTCCTTCATCGCCGCAGTCTGATGCTGCAGGCCGCTGGCCGCGAGAACGGCCGCACCGAGCAGCGCCGCCAGCGACGATCCAACCAGGACGCCGATCTTGGCGATCGCCGTCTCCGCGGCGCCCGGCGTAAACGCCTGGTCGGCCATCAGAAGTGCCACGGTGTCTCCGATGCCGCACAGGCAGGCGGCACCCACGAAGCTGGGTATCGTTACTCCCTCGGGTAACGCCGCAATCCGCGTCTTGACGGCGATGAGCGAAGCGAGCGCTATGCCCAAGGGTTTGCCGATGACCAGGCCGGCCACCACGCCAAACAGAATGGATCGGGCATCCGGGGCTGCCAGGTTGACGCTCAGGTTCACACCGGTGGCAGAAAACGCGAACAACGGCAAGATGAGATACGCAGTCCAAGGCGCCACCGCTCGCTCGACGCGTTCCGCCGGAGATGTCAGCCGATCGGTGGCTGCCGCCAGGTTGCGGGTGGCCCAGTCCCATACCGGCTGTTGCTCGATGGGCAACTGCGGCGTCAAGGCCTGTTTCGCTTCGCGCTCTGCGTGCTCGAGTTCTGCGAGCGCCGTCGCCACCTGCCCGAACAGGAGCTCAGGCCTCGGCGTGGGCCGGGTCGGCAGAAACGCCGCCAGCAATATCCCCGCCAGGGATGCATGGACACCGGCGCTATGGAGAAGCAGGCCCAGTACCACGGCGATCACGGCGTAGGGCCAGGCCGAGTACACCCGCGAGCGGTTGATTGCGAACAGCAGCGCGACGGCGACCGCGCTGGCGACGAGCCATCCCGCATCGAAGCCACGGGGGTAAAAGATCGCAAGGGTCAGCACGGAAAGAATGTCGTCCACGACAGCCAGGGCGGCTACGAAGACTCGCAGCGACACGGCAATGCGGTCTCCGAACAAGGCCAGGATGCCGAGCGTGAAGGCCATGTCGGTGTTGGTCGGAATAGACCAGCCGGGTGCGCTCCGCCCGCGATTCAGCGCAAGATAGATCAACGCCGGCACGATCACTCCACCGACGGCGCCGAGCACCGGCAAGATCGCTGCACGACGATCGACCAGGACTCCCGCCGTCATCTCGCGACGGATTTCCAGTCCGACCAGCAGGAAAAAGATGGCCAGCAGGCCTTCGGAAAACCATGCACCAACGGTCAACGACAGCATGTGGGCTGCCGGCCCAATGCCGAAAGATGAATTGATGAAGAGCTGGTAATAGGGCGCCAGCGCGGTATTGGCGCACACGAGTGCCGCAGCCGCGGAGGCCAGCAAGACGATGCCGCCCGAGGCTGGCAGGCTGGCAAACGCGCGCGCCGAGCGACCGACCCGAGTCGCGACCGGACGGTCGATCGCCTCCAGCAGCGAGTGGAAGTCCCAGGCGCCGTCGTAGCGCATTCCGTCGATATAAACGGTGGGAGTGCCCGTCACGCCATTGCGCCGGCCTTCCTCGATGTCGTCTCGCACCCGCTGCCATACCTCGTCGTCATCGAGGTCGCGCCGGAAGCGCTCTATGTCGAGTCCCAGCGAGCCGGCGAACGCGAGCACGGATTCGCGTGCGATCGGCGGCTGCTGGCTGTACAGCCAATCGTGCATTTCCCAGAAGCGATCCTGTTTCGCGGCAGCCTCCGCCGCCCGCGCAATGAATTCGGCTCCGGGATGGGCGCGCTCGTTCGGGAAATGCCGGAACACGTAGGCCAGCCGCTCATCCAGCGACTGCCGCAGCTGTTTCATCACCGTGCGCAGGCGGCGGCAATAGGGACAAAGAAAATCCGTGTAGATCAAGACCTTCACTGCGCTTGGCGCATCGCCGCCGCGCACATGGTCGCGTTCCGCGTTCACGGCAATCTGAAGCCAGGTCGCTGCTTCGGGAGCGGTGTCTTGTGCCATGCCTCAGTCGAACGCAAACGTGAAGATCAGGTCCACGCCCGCGCGCTCGCCGGCTTGCGCCCGCACCGTGAGGCGTCTCGACACGTCGTAAAAGATGTAGAGCGTGCCCAGCGCGCCCGACAGGCTGCGTTCGTACGAGGCGTAGAAGTTGCGGGCAAACCGCTTGCCCAGAGTCACCACGGCGCCTTCGCTGCTGTCGCGCCGCACCGAAAGCTGGTCCAGTCCGAGCGAGCCGGCCAGGCCGCGGCCCCCCGAGCGCTTGCTGGAAAGCAGCGCTAGCGCCGCCTCCTGCACCAGCGCGGCCTCGGCGCCGCCGCTGGGCGACGCGCGGCCCGTCACCAACCAGGCCAGTTTCTCGGCATCGGGCAGGTCAGGCTCGGCGTAAAGGCGGATGAACGGGGCCTGGGCATTGCCGGTGATCAGCACGCCGACGCGCTGCGTGATATTCGGCCGGATCGCCAGGATGTCCAGCGCCGGGTTGTCGATACGGCCGGTGAACCGCAGCACGCCGCGCTCGACGTCCAGCTGCTGGTTGTACGCGCGGTACTCGCCGCCGACGGTGGTGATGGTGCCGGCCAGCCGCGGCGCCGTGACGGACTGTCCCGACAGTGCCAGCGTGCCGCGCAGCTTCGTCTGCAGCCCGCGGCCGCGCACCTGGAAGTCCTCGCCCAGATCCAGGTCGACCGCCAGCACGAGGCGCCGCGCGGACGGCGGCGCGGGAGCCGGCGCCGGCGCGGCCCCGGCCACCTGCTCGACCGGGCGTTCCTTGGCGAACGTGCCGGCCGGTGCGCTCCGCACGACCACGTCGTCGCCGAGCTTCGGCTCGTTCTCCTCGGGCAGGACAATGCGGGCCTGGTCCACCTTCAGGCGCCCGTTGACCTGCGCGCCGGAAGCATCCAGCCGCGCGGCCAGATTGCCCGATACCGTGAGCTGGCGGTCCGCCCGGATGCTCGCGCGCAGCCGCGTGAGCTGCGCGGTGGCCTGCAGCTGCGGCTTGCCATTGACCCAGGCCGCCTCACCGTGCGCGATCACGGTGCCGCCGGCATCGCGTTCGCCGGCCCCGTGCAGGGTGAACTCGCTCACCACGACCCGGTTGCCTTGCAAGCCGGCACGCAGCCGGCCATTGCGCAATTCGACGCCGTCCACGACCGATCGCAGCGCCAGGTCGGCGGCGGCGATGGAACCGGACAGCTGCGGGTCGCCTTTGGTGCCGGTGGCCCTCACGTCGGCGGCAAGCGAACCGCGCAAGCGCCATCCCGGCGGCGCCAACAGCGACCAGACACCGATGCGAGGCAGCTGCGCGCGCAGGCGAGCGTCGATCGGCGCACTGTCCGGCCACTGCCATCCCGCCGCACCGCCCGGGGCGAGCCGCGTCACCAGCCGGCCGTCGGCCACGCCCGCGCGCTCGCTGTCCCAGCGCAATGTCAGCGTCACCTGCTCGCCCTGGCTGGCCAGCGTCAGGCGCGCGTCGCGCACGCCGGCCGGCACGCGGGAGGACGCGCCTTGCACGCTCTCGGCCAGCACCGTGACGTCGCCGCGGCTGCGGGCGAGCGAAGCGTTCAGCCTCACCGAGCGGCCCAGGCTGGCGTCCCACTGCGCGTCGAACACCATGTCGCCCGACAAGGCCGAGCCCTCGAGCTGCGGCCCTCCCACCAGTTCCAGCCAGCCCATCGGCAGGCCGGTGAGGCGCCCCGCCGTGCGCAACTCGCCACCGCCCCAATGCACCGGGTCCCAGGCCAGCAGCGCCTGCGTGGACGGTGCCCCGCCCTTGACCGCGGGGGCGGACAGCACCGCCTGGCCGGCGCTCGCATCGAGGCCGGCGGATGACCATCGCATATCGAAGGCCTTCTGGGAAACCAGCTGCCAGGTGCCTGCGCTGATCGCCGGGTCCTGGGCCGCGAGCGTGAAGCTCGCAATACTGGCTCGCCACAACGACGCCGCGCCGGAGCGCGCCGGCGCGCGCCCGCCACGGCCGGCCAGGTTCAGGCCGACCTGGCGCTGCCCCTGGCGGGCCTGCGCATGCACGACGAGGCTGGCATCGCTCAAGCGCCCATTCAGGGTAGCGGTCGCTTCGCGAATCGACCATCCGGGCGCGGCGTCCGCGGCGGCGCCGCTGGGAAACTCCAGTGCGGGAGCGGCCAGGCTGGCTTGAACGACCGGGTCGCTCCAGCCGCCTTGCCATGCGAGCTGCAGCGTGGCCCGGCCATCGACCGCGGTCGTGCCGAGCGCAGCGGGCGCCCCCGGCAAACGCTGCAGCCAGCGCTGGGCCAGGGCGAGTTGCGCGCTTTCGATTTGCGCGTTGCCGCGTCCTCGCGCCTGCGCGACTTCACCGTTCGCCTGTACGCGCAGGCCGGGCGCCTGCAGATTCAGCCGGCCACTGCCGGCCCGTGCTTGCGGCTGAATCTCGAGCGAGCCTTGCAGGCTGGCGTCGCTGGTGCGCACTTCGAGCGTGGGCAGGGACAGGCGGCCGTCGGCCCATCGGCCCTTGGCGATGACCTGGCGCAGCTCCAGTGCGCGAACCGCGGCCGCGACCTTCGCGGCATCGGTACGGGGTCGCGCCACGACCTTCCTGGCAGCATTTGCACTGCCTTGCAGGCCGAGGTCGAAGTCGATCGCCTTGCCGGCCTGCTGCACCTGGACACGGCCACTGATCGGTGTCGCGGCCATCTTGCTGTGCAGCGCCGCCGGATCGACGCGGGTCACTTCTCCCTGCAATGTCCACGCGTCGGCGCCCGAGCGCCATTGGCCGGTCGCGCGCATGTGGCCGCCGCCCAGTTGCGCGTCCAGCTCCTGCACCAGGGCCGTCCCGCCACGCCACTGCCCTTGACCCTGCAATGCGTCGATCGGCAAGCGCTGCTGGTCCCACGGGCCCGCCATGCCGTTGCGCAGGTCCGCGTTCACCTGCCAGGTCGCGGTGCCCGCCGGCGCGAGCCGCACCATGCCGGACAGCAGCGTTTGCGGCGCCTGGGGCCACAGCGCCGCCAGGTCGAGCCCGGCCAGTTCGGCTTGCGCCTGCGGCACCGGCTGGGCGGCCCACGGCGTGATGCGTGCCGTGGCGGTGGCGCGCGGCGCGCGGCTGTCGGTGGCCGCCCCGGTGTGCAGCAGCGCCTGCCCCTGCAGGTCGGCCACCGGCCCACGCACCGTGGCGGTGAATTCCAGCGGCACCTTGGCCGCGCCGCCCGGCACGGCAGCGTCGAATTTGCCCGAGAGCCGGGCGTCCAGCGGCAGCGGCGCGAGCGCGCCCAGGCTGGCCATGCCGCGGTAGGTTCCGCCGGCCACGCGCACGCCGTCGACCCTCAGCCAGTGCGCGGCGCCGTCGAACCAATAGCGGCCCGCGAGGCTCTCGGCCCGAAGGGTCGTCGTCGTGATCCATTCCACCAGCGGGATCGCCAGATCGTCCAGTTGCACTTCGGGGCGAATCACCAGCGAGTTGGGCAGCTGCATCGGCTCTTGCGACGGCGGCCTCCGGTCGGTGATGCGCAGGGCGGCTGCATGCACGTGGTTTAGCTTGAGGGTGCCTTCCAGCAGCCAGATCGGCTGCCATTCGAGCTCCACGTCGCTGGCCTCGATCTTCAAGCCGTCCCGTTCCCAGGCCAGCCGCCCCAGATGCAGGCCCGAGCGCAGCGACCCCCGCACGCCTTCGGCCGTGATCGGCTGCGAGCGGGTGATCCGCTGCAGCACCCATTCGAGCGATCCTTCGGTGCCGGACCACCACCACAATGCGGCCACGGTCGACAGGACCAGCACGATCAACGCCATCAGCACGGTGGCGACCCGCGAGTGTGGCCGGTCCTTCGGGGCGCTCAAAACACGAACCCCACGCTCATGTGCAGCCGCAATTTGCGCGGCTTGACGCCCCAGGCCAGGGCGGCCTCCACCGGACCGACGGGACTTTTCCAGCGCACGCCGGCACCGAGGCCGGTCGAGAACTTCAGCTGGCTCGGGCGGTCGCTCACGCCGCCGGTATCGACGAACAGGACGCTTTCGAAATTGGTCGGCAGCCCGTCGCGGCGGATCGGCCTTTGCCATTCGACGCTGCCCACCGCCTCGTAGCGGCCCGGGCCGACCTGGCCGCCGGGCAGATCGACGCCGATCGCGCGGTAGGCATAGCCGCGCACGGTGGTGTCGCCGCCGGTGCGAAACATCTGCGTGCCGGGCACGCGGGCCGAAGATCGCGCCAGCACGGCTCCGAGCTCCGTGCGCAGCTGCAGGCGGCCCTCGCGCAGCGGGCGCAGGCCGAGCCAGCGAAAGACCGTGCGCTGAAAAAGGTTCCGGTCACCGGCGAGCGTGACGCCGCCACCCAGTTCCAGGCCCAGCCCGTAGCCGCGCGAGGGCGCCGTCACGTTGTCGAAATAGCGGCCGGTCCAGACGTAATTCACGCTCAGCGCGCTGCCGGCGCCGCTGTCCGAAGAAGTCACCGGCGCGCCCGCTTCGGTCTGCACCGTGGCCCGGTCGTACTGCACATAGACGTTGCGGTCGATGTTCTCTTCGTTGCGCAGCCGCCCGAAGCGCAGCCGCCGCCCATTGGTGATGAGATTGCCGTCGTCCAGCCGCTCGACCCGCGCCAGCGTGTTCCAGCGCCAGCCCCGCTCGTCGGGAATGGCCGTCCATTCGGTCTGCGCGGACGGCGCCTTGCGGTCGACCTGCAGCTTGGTGACCGCGCGCCATCCCAGCAGCGGCATCCGGTTGTGCGTGTGTTCGACCGACAGCCGGGGCCCGCTGTCGGTGGTCAGGCCGACGCCGAGCACGTATTTTTGCAGCGGCGCCTCGCGCACCGTCACTTGCAGCGGCGCCGCGTTGGGGTCGCTCTCCGGATCGACCAGGATGAACGCGGAATCGAAGTAGCCGCTGCTGGCGAGCCGCAATTGCGCCTCCAGGATGCGCTGCTGGTCATAGATCGAACCCGGCGGCAAGCGTGCCAGCCGCGGCACCAGGACCGGGTCGTAGCGCTCCACGCCGCTCACCTGCATGGCGCCGAGGCGAAACAGCGGACCCGAATCGAGCCGCAGGCCCAGGTGCGCGCGGGCCGGCGCTTCGATGTCGGCCAGGCTGTAGCTCATGCGGCCGGCGGGGTAGCGGCGCGCCACCAGTTGCCGCACCGCCTGCGCCTTGGCGTCGTCCCAGCTCGCCTGGGTGAACGGGCGCCCGACCGGCAGGCGCCAGCCGCTGCGGATTTCGTCGCGCTGGCGGACGGCATCGGCGTCGCTGGTGCGTGCGATGTCGCCCTCGAAGTCGATGGCCACATCGCTGACCGTGGCGGCCGGTCCCGGATCGACTGCCACGACGATGACCGGCCTCGGCCCGGGCTCGCGCGAAATGGAGACCTCGGGGCTGAAGTATCCCAGCGTGGCCACCAGCTCGCGCACGTCGCGCTCGGTGAGCGAGATCAGGCGCGCCAGTTCCGCGTCGTCAAGGTCGCTCACCTCGCGGTAGCGCAACAACTCCAGGTGGCGCTCGAGCAGCGAGCGGACCTGCTCCGGCGCGCGGATGTCGACATCGAATGACGGGCGGGCCGGCGCGTCGGCCGGGACCGAGGGTTCGGCGGGGACGGCGGGTTCAGCCGGAATGGCGGGTTCGACCGGGATGGCGGGTTCGGCCGGAGCAGCCGGCTGGGCGGCCACAGGCGCAAGGTACAGCACCACGCTGGCGCCGAGCGCGCCCAAGAGCTTGCAGATCATGTCCTGTCCGATGGCGTCGCCGGTGTCGCGATGAGTTGGTTGTCCCGACACTTTGGCAACTGCCGCAACTATGCAGGCTGCGCGGCGAAACGCCCGTAGTCCATTTCCGACACGTATTCTCACTCCCCTTCCGGGGGAGGGCGGGGGTGGGGGCAGGTTTAAGGTCAATCTAAGAACCCGCGCCCATAATGCCCCCACCCTAACCCTCCCCCGCAAGGGGAGGGGACAACACCGGACGATAGATGCGACTGCTGCTGGTCGAAGACGACCCCATGATCGGCGAAGCCGTGCTCGACGCGCTGCGCGCCGAGCATTACGCGGTCGACTGGGTGCGCGACGGCGCGATGGCGGATACGGCATTGCGCAGCGAGAGCTACGACCTGGTCCTGCTCGACCTGGGGCTGCCCAAGCGCGATGGCCTGGAGGTGCTGCGCTCGCTGCGCGCTCGCCGTTCGGCCGTGCCGGTGCTGGTGGCGACGGCACGCGACGCCGTCGGCGACCGTGTCGCCGGGCTCGACGCGGGAGCCGACGACTACGTGGTCAAGCCTTACGACACCGACGAGCTGCTGGCGCGCATTCGCGCGCTGATCCGGCGCAGCGCCGGGCGCGGGGAGCCCGTCTTCAGCCACAAGGGCGTGACGCTCAACCCCGTGACGCGCGAGGCGGCCGTCAATGGCGAACCGGTGAGCCTGTCGGCGCGCGAGTGGGCCGTGCTGGAGCCGATGCTGGCGCGTCCCGGCGTGGTGTTTTCGCGCGCGCAGCTGGAGGAAAAACTCTACGGCTGGAAGGACGAGATCAGCAGCAACGCCGTGGAAGTCTATGTGCATGGGCTGCGTAAGAAACTGGGCAGCGAGCTGATCCAGACCGTGCGCGGCCTGGGCTACGTGGTGCCGCGGCAATGATCGAGCGGGCAGCGACGCCGCCTGCGCATTCGCTGCGCCGGCGCCTGCTGTGGCTGGTGCTGGCGGCGATCGCCTTTGCTTCGGTATTGCAGGCGAGCAGCGCCTATCGCACGGCTTTGCAGCAGGCCGACACGATGTTCGACTATCACCTGCAGGAACTCGCGCGCTCGCTACAGGGCGGCGCCCGTTTCACGCCCGAGGCCGATCCAGGCTCGGCCGACGTCCTGGTGCAGATCTGGGGCCCGGACGGCGCGCAGATTTTCCGCTCGACCGAAATGGCGCTGCCGGAGCGGGCGGTGCTGGGCTTTTCCGACATGGCGGTCAATGGCGTGCCCTACCGCGTCTATTCGCTGCAGACCCCCGAGCACACGATCCAGATCGCGCAGGACCTGGACGCGCGCCAGCGGCGGGCCCGTTTCCTGGCGCTGCGCGCCGTGTTGCCGGTGGCGCTGCTGGCGCCGCTGCTCATGATGGCGGTGTGGTGGCTGATCAGCCGCTCGCTGGCGCCGGTCGAACGCATGCGGCGGCAGGTCGCGGGCCGCGCCGCCGACGACCTGTCGCCCCTGCCCGAAGCGGGGCTGCCCGAGGAAGTGCTGCCGCTGGTGAGCGAACTGAACTTGCTGTTCGGGCGCGTGCGCGTGGCGTTCGCCGCCCAACGCAATTTCGTCGCCGATGCCGCGCACGAACTGCGCTCGCCGCTGACGGCGCTCAAGCTCCAGGCGCAGGCGCTGCGCCGCACCCAGGACGATGAAGGCCGTGAAGCCGCCATCGCGCGGCTGAACGACGGCATCGAGCGCGGCATCCAGCTGGTTGGCCAGCTGCTGGTGCTGGCGCAGGAGGAGGGCGAGCGCGGCGCCGCGGCCCAGTGGCAGCGCATCGACCTGCAGGACCTCGCGCGGCAGGCCGTGGCTGATGTGCTGCCCCAGGCGCAGGCCAGGCGGATCGATGTCGGACTGGCCACGACCGATGCGGTCTGGGTGCAAGGCCAGCCGGAGCCGCTGCACATCCTGCTGCGCAACCTGCTCGACAACGCCGTCAAGTATTCGCCCGAAGGTGGGCAGGTCGACATTTCGCTCACGGTCGAGAACTCAGCGCCGTGCCTGGCGGTCGAGGACAGCGGTCCCGGCATTCCCGATGCGGAACGCGAACGCGTGTTCGACCGTTTTTACCGAACGGCCGATGCGAAAGCGGCCGGCAGCGGACTGGGACTCGCCATCGTCCGGACGATCGCAACGCGCCACGCAGCGCAGGTGCGGCTCGACCGTTCGGAGCGCCTCGGAGGCCTGAAGGCCGAGGTGCGGTTTGCGCCGCCGCCGGACGGGCGCGGTTGACTTGCTCGTTTCGCCATTCTCAGCGCCCAGCCCGTTGCAGGCTGGTTGTCGCGACCAACCCCCAGCGCCGCCACAGCGATGCCATCGTCACGAAGTTCAGCGTCAAGGCCAGTGAGCCCCACCACTCGGTCTGGTTCTCGATGCGATCCTGAAGAGCCGGCGACACCACCGACGTGAACACATTGAAAAGGGCGGTCGCGGCAATGAAGAACAGCAACGCCAGCATCACGCGGCCGTGGATGCGCGGCAGGACAAGCCAGTGCGCCACGTGCAGGCGTTGCGATGCGCGCGCGAAGATCAGCATGGCGAGGTAGGTACCGCCAAAGTAGATCACGGTGCCCCAGCGGCGCAGCCCGCGGTAGGTGCTGCCGTCGATGCCGAGAAAGCTGCCATAGACCACCAGTGACACGCCGGCGCAAACACCAAAAAGCGCCAGCAGGAACGCATCGCGCCGCGTGTGCCCGGCGGCGGCAAAGGTGTGCGCCGCGATGAGCCATGTCAGCATCTGCAATACGGCGCCAGGCAGCACCAGGGCGCGAAACAGATGCGTCGCCAGCCCATGCCGTGCCACGCGACTGATCGAGACACAGTCATCGATGAAGGGGTTGCAGGATGATCCAGCCTCGCCTGCATAGAGGCCCAGGGCCAGAAGCGCAGCAATCGCCGGCAACAATCCGGCGACAAGCGGGAGGGCCGATAGCGGCAGGGCGCGGGGTGGTGGGTCGCTGGATGCCATGGGTTGAACGGCAGGTTAAGCCTCACCGCTCGGAGAGGGCAAGTTGAGCCCCCAGGCCAGCGGAGATAGTGAGCTTCGGGTTCAGGAGGTTTAGAAGGATCGCTTTGCCTTTATGTAAAGGGTTAGGCGTCATTCGCGTAACGCTCTAGTTCGCAGCCTTGCATACCAAGCCGGGGCACGGACATACAGGACCATGAGAGCCGTGGCCGCTGTAGATGCGATGGGCGTGACCAACGAGAAAGAGTCTCGGGTCAAGAGAGCGACGAATAGGACCATCCAGACTGCAATCCGAAGCTCGACGAGGTACCACCTCCTTTCGGGGACGGCTACTCGGCGCCAGATTTCCTGAAGCGGGATGAGCACGAGCAATGTCCGGTACGCGTAGACCGTCTCTGGTTCTTCGGTTGTGATAGCCAGCAGGCGCAGGTACCAAAACCCGAGAAACATCAATGCGACTTCCACGAGATCGAGAAGAAACGCGGCAGCCTTGTAGCTCTGGGCGTCGCTGCTGTTGGCGAACGAAAGGCAAAAGAAAACGAGGAACAGCGTACCCAACGAAAGCCTGTCTACGAGGTAAGGATCGCCCGACCAACCGGGAGTTGCGATACGAATTGCGCAAGTGACGATTACGGCGCCAAGCACGGATGGATAGAGCAGCCCGTACATCGTGTTTTGCAACTTGCCGGTTGTCATGCGTATGCCTATGACGCCTTGTGGCCCCTGCACCGCTACATGAGCACGTGATACTGCGGTAGGGCCTTGCCCCATGCGAGTAACCGGTACTGGCGTGGGTTTGCCTTGAAGTACGGGTCACTTTCGATCAGTTCAACCGCGCGCTGACGTGACTGGACATCGAATACCCAGAGACCACCAACATATGCACCGCCATGCTCATTTCGCAGGCCTCCGGCCATCGGGATCTCAGCTCGGTTGTCCTCAAGGAACTTGAGGTGAGCGGGCTCGTGTACCTCTCGGACAGGAATCATTTCACTGCCTTCTTCAAAGATAACAACGAGGCGCATCGGGTGTGTCCTTGCGTGGGTTCAATGGAAGTGCAGGGTGACTCCTGAGGGCAGTGTCCCGTCCCTGAGCCCGCGTCACAGTTGCGGATCTCGCCGCGATCCTACCCGGTTGTGCGGCGAAACGCCGTCAGTCGGTGCGAAAGCGCCGACCGCCTTGCCCGATGCGCGCGGCCTGCCCGGCCTCGCCTTTGCCGCGAGGTCCGCGTCGGTCACCCGCACGGATGAGGCGCCCCTGTGCGGCGGGAGGCCCCGCCTGCTGCCGAGTCACTGTGGAGGACCTGCGCTTGGCCGCCTGAGCCTTTAAGGCTGCCCTAAGGGAAGCTCCCCACACTGTGCACTGTCCAAACATCTTCTTGGGAGCATCCATGACACAAGCTCAATTGAAAGCTGCGCCGCTGGTGCTGGCGCTACTGGCCGCCGGCGTGGTCGGCGGTGCCGGTGTCGAAGTCCTGCACAACCAGGCCCAGGCCGCGCCCCCGGCCGTGATGGCGCCGCCGGCTACCGCGGCGGGCACGGGTACGCCCACGCCGGCTGTCGTCACCAACACAGCAATGCCGGACTTCCCGCTGATCACCCAGCGCTATGGCCCGGCCGTGGTCAACATCAGCGTCTCGGGAACACGCAAGTCGATGGGCATCGATTCCGAAGTGCTGTCCGATCCGTTCGAATTCTTCCGCCGGTTCCAGCAGGGGCCAGGTCACGGCATGCAGCGCGAGGTGCCGGTGCGGGGCATGGGTTCGGGCTTCATCCTCAGCCCGGACGGGATCGTGCTGACCAACGCGCACGTCGTGAAGGATGCGAATGAAGTGACAGTGAAACTGACCGACCGCCGCGAGTTCCGCGCGAAGGTATTGGGCAGCGACTCCAAGACCGACGTCGCGGTGCTCAAGATCGAAGCGAAGAACCTGCCGGTGGTGACGCTGGGCAACACCAAGGACCTGCGCGTGGGCGAATGGGTGCTGGCGATCGGCTCGCCGTTCGGCTTCGAGAACACCGTGACGGCCGGCGTGGTAAGCGCCAAGGGCCGCACGTTGCCCGACGACAGCGCGGTGCCGTTCATCCAGACCGACGTGGCGGTGAACCCCGGCAACTCCGGAGGCCCGCTGTTCAACGCGCGCGGCGAAGTCGTGGGCGTCAACTCGCAGATCTACAGCCAGTCGGGCGGCTACCAGGGCGTGTCGTTCGCCATCCCGATCGACGTTGCCACCCGCGTCAAGGACCAGATCGTCAAGACCGGGAAGGTGGAGCATGCGCGCCTGGGCGTGACCGTGCAGGAAGTGAACCAGACGCTGGCCGATTCGTTCAAGCTCGACCGGCCTGAAGGCGCGCTGGTTGCCAGCGTGGAGAAGGGCAGCCCCGCCGAGAAGGCCGGCCTGCAAGCGGGCGACGTGATCCGCAAGGCCAACGGCCAGCCGGTCATCGCATCGGGCGACTTGCCTGCCATCGTCGCTCAGTCCGCACCGGGCCAGCGCCTGCAGATGGAAGTCTGGCGCCAGGGCAAGAAGGTCGACCTGAGCGCGCAGCTCGCCAGCGCCAACGAAAAGGTGGCGAAGAACGAGAGCCGTCCGGATACCGCCAGCGGCGGCAAGCTCGGCCTGGCACTGCGGCCGCTGCAGGACGGCGAGAAGCGCCAGGCCGGCGTGGCCGATGGCCTGGTAGTCGAGGACGTGAGCGGCGCGGCGGCGCGTGCCGGCGTCGAGTCCGGCGACGTGCTGCTGGCCATCAACGGCACCCCGGTCAAGAGCGTCGACCAGGCGCGCTCGCTGATCTCGAAGTCCGACAAGTCGGTGGCGCTGCTGATCCAGCGTGGCGACGAAAAGATCTTCGTGCCGGTGCGCATCGGCTGAGCTTGCCAAGCACAAAAAAAGCCGGCGTTGCACGCGCCGGCTTTTTTATTTTTCCACTGGCGCGGGGCATGCACGTTTGGCAGGCACCGCAATCCGGCCCGCATGGATGCTATGTCACGCGCCTGTCATATCAACTAACCAACAGGGTTATCCACAGCGGCGGTGGATATCAGGGCGCCTGCTCAGTTGACGGCGCGCAAATCCAGGGTGAAGGGAAACTCTTTACTGCCAGCCACGTTAGTGGTAAAGGGCGCCACTTGCAACCTGCCGGGCGTGTGGCCCATCCGGAAGAAGCGCGACAGGCGCCGGCTCTCGGCTTCGTATGAATTGACCGGGAACGTGTCGTAGTTGCGTCCGCCCGGATGCGCGACATGGTATTGGCAGCCGCCCAGCGAACGGTTCATCCACCTGTCGACGATGTCGAACACCAGTGGCGCATGCACCCCGATGGTGGGGTGCAGCGCCGAGGGCGGAGCCCAGGCCTTGTAGCGCACGCCGGCCACGAACTCGCCAGCGGTGCCGGTGGGCTGCAGCGGCAATGCCCTGCCGTTCACGGTGACGACATAGCGGCTTTCGTTCAGGCCGGTGACGCGCACCTCGATGCGCTCCAGCGACGAATCGACATAGCGGACGGTGCCGCCGGGCGCACCTTCCTCGCCCATCACGTGCCAGGGTTCGAGCGCGTTGCGCAGCGTCAGCTCGATGCCGGCGGACTGGACCTGGCCCACCAGCGGAAAGCGGAACTCGAAATGCGGCGCGAACCAGGCGGCGTCGAAGGCAAAGCCGGCTTCGCGCATTTCAGCCATCACGTCGTCCATGTCCATCAGCACGAAGGTCGGAAGCAGGAACCGGTCGTGCAACTGCGTCCCCCAGCGAGTCACCGGCGCGCGATACGGCTGCTTCCAGAAGCGGGCGACCAACGCGCGGATCAGCAACTGCTGCACGACGCTCATGCGGGCATGCGGCGGCATCTCGAAGGCCCGCAGTTCCAATAAACCCAGCCGGCCGGTGCTGGTGTCGGGCGAGTACATCTTGTCGATGCAGAACTCGCTGCGATGGGTGTTGCCGGTGACGTCGATCAGGATGTTGCGCAACGTGCGGTCCACCACCCACGGCGGCATGTCCACTCCATGCAGCTCGCGGTTGCGCTCGATCTGGCTCAGCGCGATCTCGAGCTCGTACAACTGGTCGTTGCGCGCCTCGTCAACGCGCGGCGCCTGACTGGTCGGCCCGATGAACATGCCGCTGAACAGGTAGCTCAAGGACGGATGGTTGTGCCAATACAGCAGCAGGCTGGCCAGCAGATCGGGCCGGCGCAGGAACGGCGAATCGGCCGGCGTTGCGCCGCCCATCACGAAGTGGTTGCCGCCGCCGGTGCCGGTATGGCGTCCGTCGGTCATGAATTTCTCGGCCGACAGGCGCGTCTCGAAGGCGGCCTGATAGAGAAATTCCGTGTGCTGGACCAGCTCGCCCCAGCTGTGGGCAGGATGGATGTTGACCTCGATCACGCCGGGGTCGGGTGTGACCTGCAGCATCTTGAGGCGAGCGTCGCGCGGCGGCGGGTAGCCTTCCAGCACGATCGTCACGCGCAGTTCCTCGGCCGTCGCTTCCACCGCCGCCAAAAGGTCCAGGTAGTCTTCCAGGCGAGCGAGCGGCGGCATGAACACATAAAGCAGCGAACTCGCGGCGGCGCCCTTTTCCGCCGCCGGCCCATTGGCTCGCGCCGGGTTGCGCGCTTCCACGCACAACGCGGTGCGGCTGTGTCCGCTGGCGGACTGGTGGCGCTGCGGCGCGGCGAGGGCCTCGGTGCTTTCTGCAGGATCGGCCGCACCCGGTGCGAACCCGATGTCGTGGACCAGGCTGTCCTGCCTGCGGCGCGGCGCTTCTCCAGGTCGCGTGGCGCCGGCGATGTACGGCGGCGTGGTGCGCCGTGCATCCGCGGCGGCACGGGCCGCATAGCGCTCTTGCATTGCCTGGGCATCGGGCAATACGTCGCGCGTCGCCATCGGGTCGCGCTCGATCAGGTACGGCGTGTCGGTCTTGCTGGCCCAGGGCAGCGAATCGAGCGGCAGCCGCAAGCCCATCGGCGAGTCGCCGGGAATCAGGTACATGCGTTCGTCGCGCAGGAACCAGGCTCCGGTGGACCACTGTGGCGCACTGAAGTCGGGATGAATGTCGTCGCGTGCGTGCAGCGGCAGGACGTAGCCCACCGGCGTGCCCAGCTTCTGCTCGAAGACGCGGCGCAGGCGAACCCGTTCCATCTCGTCGTCCAGGCGCGAATCGAACGGGTCCACGTTGACCGGCAGGCGGCGTTCGCGCCACAGGTAATAGAAGACATCCTCGTAGCCGGCCTGGATGAACCGGTCGGAGAGATTGAGCATGCCGGCCAGCGTGTGGGCGAAGCGTCTGGCGTCGTCGGCGCTGTAGTGCCCCGTCTGCCCTTCGTCGGCGAACAAGGCCGGATTCTTCCAGGCCGGCTGGCCGTCGGCGCGCCAGTAGATGGATAGCGCCCAGCGCGGCAACTGCTCGCCCGGATACCACTTGCCCTGGCCGAAATGCAGGAAGCCGCCCTGGCCGTATTCATCGCGCAGCCGGTGCATCAAAGCCGTCGCGTAGCCACGCTTGGTCGGACCCAGTGCATCGGTGTTCCACTCGGCGGCGTCGCGGTCGCTCACCGCCACGAAGGTCGGCTCGCCGCCCATCGTCAGTCGCACGTCGCCCGCCTGCAGCTCGCGGTCCACCGACTCGCCGAGCGCCAGCACCTGCGACCATTGGTCCTCGTTGTAGGGCTTGGTCACGCGCGGAGATTCATAGATGCGCGTGACCTGCATGTGATGGCTGAACTCGACTTGCGCGTCGTCCACCACGCCCTCGATCGGCGCGGCGCCCGAGGGCTGCGGCGTGCAGGCCAGCGGGATGTGGCCTTCGCCGGCCAGCAGGCCCGAGGTCGGATCGAGCCCGATCCAGCCGGCGCCGGGCAGGTACACCTCGCACCAGGCGTGCAGGTCGGTGAAGTCGACGGCGGTTCCCACCGGTCCTTCCAGCGCCTTCACGTCGGGCGTGAGCTGGATCAGATAGCCCGAGACGAAGCGCGCCGCCAGGCCGCAGCGGCGCAGCAACTGAACCAGCAGCCAGCCGGTGTCGCGGCACGAACCGCTGGCCTTCTCCAGCGTCTGGCCGGGAGTCTGCACGCCCGGCTCCATGCGGATCAGGTACTTGATGTCGTGCTGCAGCTTCTGGTTGATGCCGACCAGGAAATCGATCGTGCGCTGCGGCGTCCGATCGACCTGCTCGAGATAGCTTTGGAGCAGCACCGTGTCGGGCTCGATCGCGAGGTAGGGCGCGAGCTCCTGCGAGACCAGCGGCTCGTACGTGAACGGGAAATTCTCGGCGGCCGGTTCCAGGAAGAAGTCGAACGGGTTGTACACCGCCATTTCCACCACCAGGTCCACCGTCACCTTGAACTCGGTGGCCTTGTCGGGGAACACCAGGCGCGCCTGGTAGTTGGCGAAAGGATCCTGCTGCCAGTTGATGAAATGCTTCGCCGGCTCGACTTTCAGCGAGTACGAGATGATGTTGCTGCGCGAATGCGGCGCCGGACGCAAGCGGACTACCTGGGGCCCCAGTTGCACCGGCCGGTCGTACTTGTAGTGGGTGACGTGGTTCAGTGCGGCGTGGATCGACATGCGGGAATACTAGCAAGTCCGGGGCCTGAATGCCGTTTCAGGCGACCACCTCGCGATGCCCCAGTTATTCCGATCGTGTCGATGCCCTGGACTTGCAATCGTGGCGTTTCCGGCGACCACCTCGCGCCGGCGGCCGGTGGAACTTGCGTTCTCAAGCGAGGTGATGCCACGTAGGGTCGGTGGTTTGGGTGTCCGGGCGCAGGCCCATTCGCGGTTTGCTACAGAATTGATCAGCCAGCCACCGGTTGAAGCCAGCCAAGTTCGAGCGCTGCGATGGTCGCACGCGAGCGTGCGCCGGAGAACGGACACCCGGACCGCCGGCCCTGCCCAGATGCAGGCGGGTCTTAGTGCCGACCTGCCTGTGAAGTAATGCCCCGCCTGTCGGCAGGGCCGTCCCGCGATCCGTTGAGGATGAGTCATGCCGAATAGCCACGCTGGCGGGAGGTCGCTGACGCCGGCGCTGCTGGGCGTGGTGTTCGGCTCGGCGCTGCAACTGCAGCAGCCGGCGCTGTGGGGTTGGCAGGCGTATGCGTTGATGCTGGTCCCGGCCCTCGCCTGGCTGGTGGCCGGAAGTTACCTCTCCTTCTCCGCCTTGCGGGTGAGGGCAGCCTTCGCGCTACCGACCTTCGCTTTGGTCGCCTTCGCCCTGTGCGGGCTGCGCTCGGTGCACTTCGCCGCCCAGGGGCTCGACCCCGCCCTGGAAGGCCGCGACATCGTGGTTACCGGCGTGGTGGCGGCCATGCCGCAGCGCAATGAGACTGGGCTGCGATTTCGCCTGGAGGTCGAATCCGCTTCGATGGCCGGCGCAGCGGTGCGCATTCCGCCGCAGCTTTATCTCGGTTGGTATGGCGGCGTCATCCCGGACCCCGATGGCATCTTCGAGTTGCAGCGGCAAACGCCCGAGCTGCACGCAGGCGAGCGCTGGCGAATGACGCTGCGGCTGAAGGCGCCGCATGGCAACAGCAATCCGCACGGCTTCGACTACGAGCTGTGGCTGTGGGAACAGGGGCTGCAGGCCACCGGCTATGTCCGCTCCGGTCCGCGTGACACTCCGCCGCAGCGCCTGGGCGGCACCTGGTGGCATCCGGTGGAAAGGGCGCGGCAGGACGTGCGCGACCGGATCTTCGAACACGTCGCCGATCGCAAGACGGCGGGCCTGATCGCCGCGCTGGTCGTCGGCGACCAGAACGCCATCGACCTGG
>Ga0134124_10000728_pt1 | contig 26392 bp, 25 predicted proteins | sample KB304_FD_96880 | JGI IMG/M metagenome (GOLD analysis project Ga0134124, IMG submission 96880) | Terrestrial soil microbial communities without Nitrogen fertilizer from Kellogg Biological Station, Michigan, USA - KB3-0-4 | ecosystem: Environmental > Terrestrial > Soil > Unclassified ... | reverse complement strand
GATCGGCAATGACACGGTCGACGACGCCGGCCGGCGTCATGAGCCAGATGGCCCGCGGCGCGGTCAGCTTGGCGACGAGCTCCTTGAGCGCGGAGGCGCCACCGGCCTGGCCGCCCGCCTCCGACTTCACGCGCTCCTGAGTCTGCGCGATGACCTCGGCGCTACGGTCGTTGACGACGAGCTGGTGCCCGGCCTTCGCGAGCCGGACGACCATGTTCTGCCCCATGCGGCCCAGACCGATCATGCCCAATTGCACGGCAATGCTCCTTTCTCGACTGTGGAAGTGCTCGGCGATTGCCGCCAGTTAGGTCGGGCCGCAACGTCGTCTGTCCTGGGGGCTATTACACCGCGGACGCGCCACCCGGCAAGCTGAAATTCCTGCAGTGGCCCGCCAGCGCAGACTTCACTCGCTCGACCGGGAACGGCACCGTGCGCAGCGCTACATGGCTCGCGGCTCGCTCCGCACACGCTGCGAATCGATCGAGAATCCACAGTCGTGGGTGGGGCGGGCGCTCCACAGTGTCTCTGTCGTGCCCCTGTGCGTCCCGATTCCTGCGTCCCCCAAGTTGTCGGAACTAAATGAGTCCGCCTCCGGCGAGCCCATTGCAATGCGCGGCATCTCAGGCTGGCGCGCCTCGAGCGCGACGGATGTAAAAGATGGAACCCGTTAGACTGATTCGCGCTCATGGGCGCAGTTTTCCGCTGCGCTGGTACCTGATCGCGCTGATTCTCGTCGCGCTCATCCCGATGGTGTTTTTCGCAGGGGCGATCGTCCTGAACCTGGGGCGGGAGCAGCGGATGTCGGTCGAGCGGGGACTGCAAACGACGGTCCGCGCCCTCGCGATTGCCGTCGAGCGTGAGGTCGCCGCCTCGATCAGGGCGCTCGAGGTTCTCGCCACATCGGAGCTGCTCAGCCGCGGCGACCTGGCCGCGTTTCACGCGCAGGCGACACGCGCGGTTGCGGCGCAAGGCGTCTGGTACGTCCTGGCCTTGACCGATCCGAGCGGGCAGCTCCTGCTCAACACCGTGCGTCCGTTCGGGGCGTCGCTGCCGCGGATCGATGATCGTGACTACTTCCGGCGGCTCCTCGCGACCGGCCGTCCCGCCGTGTCCGATCTCGTTGCCGGACGGACCACCGGGCAGCTGAATGTGACCGTCGCCGTGCCGGTGCGGCGCGATGGCGTGCTGCGCTACATCCTGTTCGCCGCCATCAAGCCGGAAGGCCTCGGGCAGATTCTCGCCGAAGAGAAGATGCCGGAGGACTGGATCGCGACCATCAGCGACACCAGCCAGGTCGTCATCGCCCGGAATCGGAATCCAGCGCGATTCATCGGGCGCGAGCTCATCGCACCGCTGAAGCAGGCCGTGCGCGCCGCAGAGGAGGGCACCGGCCGCTATCCGGTCTTTGACGGTCCCGACGCCTACTCGGCCTGGCGGCGGACGCCGTCGCTCGGCTGGACGGTGGCGATCGGGATCCCGGTGTCCCTGGTCGACGTTCCCCTCCACCGGTCCGTGTGGCGTATCGGGCTGGCCGGGCTGGTCGTCGCGCTGGCGGCCGGAGCGGTCGCCGCCGTGGTCGCCCGCCGGCTCTCGAGATCCATGGGGGCGCTGACCGCCTCGGCAACCGCCCTCGGACAGGGGGACACACCGACCTGCCCGCCGTCCTCGATCGAGGAGATCGACGCCGTCGGTCGGTCGATGGAGGTTGCCGGATCGACGATCGCCCAGCGAACGGCCGAGGTGCGGGCCAGCCAGGCCAGGCTCAAGCGTCTGGTGGATTCGAGCCTCATCGGAATCCTCGTTGGTGAGGCTGAACAGGTCACGGACGCCAACGACGCCTTCTTGCGAATGGTCGGCTACAGCCGCGAGGAGTTGCAGCACGGCAAGCTACGCTGGCCGGACCTCACGCCATCCGAATACCGGGCGGCTGATGAGACGGCGCTGGCGCTCGCACGCCAGCGGGGCGAGTGCCCTCCGTACGAGAAGGAATACCTGCGCAAGGACGGCACGCGTGTCCCGATCCTGGTCGGCTCGGCCTTCCTCGACGAGCCGCGGCGCCAGTGGGTCTCGTTCGCGCTCGATCTGACGGAGCGCAACCGGAGGGAGGCCGAGCACCGCCTGAGACTGGAGGCCCAGGCGGCCAACCGGGCGAAGGACGAGTTCCTCGGGATCGTGTCGCACGAGCTGCGCACACCGCTGAGCGCGGTCCTGAACAGCATGCAAGTGCTGCGACACCCAGGAACGACTGCCGAGCAGGCCCGACGAATCCTGGATGCCGTCGAGCGGAGCACGCAGCTCCAGCTGCGGCTCATCGAGGATCTCCTCGACGTGTCGCGGGTCGCCATGGGGAAGCTGCAGGTCGACATGAGGCGCATGGACCTCCTTGCGGTCGTGGAGGACGCGGTCTCCGCGCTCCGGCACGAGGCGGAGGGCAAGGGCGTCGCGCTCCACAGCGTCCTGACGTCCTTGCCGGGCCCGATGCTGGGGGACCCCGCGCGCGTGCAGCAGATCGCGCTCAACCTCGTCGGCAACGCGATCAAGTTCACGCCGGCCGGCGGGGATGTCGAGGTGTCCCTCCACAGCAGCGACTCGCGGGCGGTCTTGATCGTGCAGGACAATGGCCGCGGCATCGAGCCGGAGCTGCTCCCGTACCTGTTCGACCGGTTCCGGCAGGGCGCCGCGGCCAAGGGGCAGGGCGGGCTCGGCCTCGGGCTCGCCATCGTCCACCATCTCGTCGAAGCTCACGGGGGGACGGTGCGCGCCGAGAGCGCCGGCCTGGACCGGGGCGCCGTCTTCACCGTCGAGCTCCCGATACTCCCCGGCTCGGCTTGACACGCGGCGGGGTGCGGCGCAGAGTCCTCCGCGACTGGAGGACGACATGGACATCCGCGAGCTCTTCCTGGACCAGCACGCCGCCATGCACTCGGCGGCCGTGGGCGGCAACAAGATGTCGCAGGCCGAGCGCGCCTTCGCCGGCCTCAGCGACGAGCAGATGCGCGTTCGGCCGCGCGAGGATCTCAACTCGCTGGCGTGGTTGATGTGGCACATCGCGCGCGCCGAGGACATCATCGTCAATCAGGCGCTGGGCGGGCGACCCCAGGTCTTCGACGCCGCGTGGATGAAGCGGCTGGGCATCACGCGTCCCGACTTCGGCATCGGCATGACGAGTGCGGAGGTCACCGAGCTGACCCGGCAGATCGATGTGGGCGCGCTCCGCGAATACCGCGATGCGGTGGGGCGGCGCACGCGGGAGGTCGTCGGCGGCTTCACGGCCCAGGACTGGGACGGTCCGGTGGCGGCCGAAGGCATCGAGCGCGCGGCGGCCGACGGCGCGTTCGGAGCCCGAACCGACGCGCTGAAGAAGGCCTTCCCCGGACGGCCGCGCACGGCCGTGCTGAGCGGGATCGCGCTCTTTCACTCGGCCGGACACATGGGCGAGGCGGCGACGGTCCGCGCCGCCGGAGGATTCGGGACCGGGATCTGATCCACATGGGGGCCCCGAAATGGCCCCCAATCCCCCAAACACTCGGGGCGCCCCGGCGGAGCCGGGGCGCCCCCTCGATGACCGTTGCCGGTCCCCGCGGCAGGTCCTCGGGTTACCCGGCGCCGGCGAGGCGTACGAACTGGCGTTTCAGGGCGTTGACCTCGGCGAGATAGCGGCTGGGGTCGTGGTCGCCGCAGCGCTGGCCGGCCGCCAGCCGGAAGCCGCGCCGCGCGTAGGCGTTGCCGGCGCCTTCGCCGCACAGATGAATGATGGCGGCGAGGTCCTGCCGCTGCCGTAGCGTGGCCGTCGTGACGTGCTGCCGTTCGAGGGTGCGCGCCACGGTCCGATCCAGCAGCGCGGCGGTCAGCTCGACGGCGTGGCTGGGGACGACGCGCGTATAGAGGCTGTTGAACCAGCACGAGCGCGGCTCGTTCCACGGACCGTCCTCGACCACCACGTGGTCGTGGATGCAGTAGCGCCGGGCTTCCTGGAACGTCGGATCGGTGAGCTGGTACATGCCGACCGCGCTCGACGCCGGCTGGTACACCTGCAGCGGATTCAAGGTAAGGCGCCACCGCCAGTACGTCCGCGCCACCGGATTGCCGTTGCCCTCCAGTTGCGCCAGGGCCGCCAGCAGATCGGGCGTGATGATGGCCGTGGAGTGCTCGTGGAAGAGCGGTCCGTACTGACGCCACGTTTCCGCCGGCGCCTTGGACAGCGCGCCGCTGACCGGGAAGAAGAGCTCGGTCGGCTTGCGGACGACCTGGTACATCCAGTTCACCGCCGACCACACCGCCACCAGCAACACGGCCCCCACGACGAGGCGGATGGCCAGCGGCGCGGCCAGGACCGCCAGCAGTGCGCGCCAGAGGCGCGATCGAGTGAGCGGGCGCCGGCGCCGTACCGGGCGGGCTCGACGCGGGCGTGCCCGGCGGGGTGTGGCGCGAACGGCGGTCGCGTGAACAGGGGCCATGACCGGGATAGCTTCAGTATGCACCGAGGGCCGGGGGGGCGCCTAGCGGCCCGCGGCGGCGAGGTCGGGTGGACTACTCCAGCCGCGTGAGGGTGACGTCCAGCATGCGCACGGGGCGGGCGGCGCGCTGCCACTGGATGAGGATCGGGCTCTGGTACACGCCCTCCACGGGTCCGAGGCGGCCGTCGTGACGCTCGGCCACCAGCAGGCTGATGGACCGGCGGATGCGGAGGAGCCGCGAGGCCGGGACCGCCAGCGTGCGCGCGAGCAGCGATTCCACGAAGGAGCCGTGGAGCCCCAGCGTGTCGAGACCGGAGTTGAGCACACGGACGAGGTCGTACTTGGCGTAGCCGAGCGCCCGGCCCGCCACCGCCCGCGGATTGGCCAGCGTCTTCCGGTACTCCTCGGTCATGAACCGGAGCGGGTTGCGCAGCACCGAGTGCAGGTCGTACTTCATGAGCAGCGTCTCGAACTCGTTGATCGTGAGCGCCGCGTCGCGCTCGCCCCGGCCGAGCGCGATGTGCAGCCGCCCCTTGCCGACGTCGGCCCGGGCCACGAAGTCGGTGAGCTGCTCGTAGAGCCCCAGCCGCGGATCCTTGAGATTGATCGACTCGATGGGATGCCCGGACACGGGCACCTGCAGCCGGGTCTGCGCGACGACCGCCTCGTGGTGGAAGCCGATCACGCGGGTCGTGCGCCGGCGCGACCGTCCCTCGTTGACGCCGTCCAGGTCGACGAAGCACACCGTCTCGCCCGGCCGGTTGGGGTGGGTCACACACGGTCGGAGCCCGCCGGCGATGAAGGCCAGGTGCGAATCGCCGTTGCGCGGCTCAACCGCGCGCTGGGCGGGGTCGAGATCCTGGCGGTGGTCCAGCCAGTCGTGCGCGTACCCCGCCCCCTCCGGAAAGATCCGGCGCAGCGTCTCCACGTAGGTCGAGATCATCTCGGGATCGAGGCGCCCGCTCACCCGGGAATCGAGGAAGCCGGCCGTGGTGTGGGCCGACCAGTACAGGCAGTGCGGGTAGGCGGCCAGCGCATCGCCATGCTCCTGCGAGACGCGGGACCGCAGGTCGACCACGTCGAAGCGCGCGCGGGCAGACAGCTCGAGAGTCAGTTCGAGCGGATCGTCGGCCATCGGCGCACTAGCGGGCGGGCCGTGCCTTGATCGGCGGCCCCACGACGTCGACCAGGCGCAGGGCGGCCAGCACACGGATCGCGATCCATGAAGGATCCAGCTCCGACCGCCGCAGGCTGAACTTCGGCGAGCGGGGGAACGCGTGATGGTTGTTGTGCAGGCTCTCGCCGGCGGTCACCCAGGCGAGCCCTCGTGAGTTGTAGGCGGTGTTGCCGAAGTTCTGGGCGCCCCGCCAGTGCCCGAGCCCGTTGATCAGGGGCGCGACCACGAAGACGAACAAGAGCCCGTGGCCGAGCATGGCCACCACGCCCTGCCACCAGCCGAGGCCGAGGCCGAGGAGCGCCGTGCCGAGGCCGAGGCCGGTATATCCCTTCGAGAACACGTGTCGCTCACACCAGTCGGGGGCCAGATCGGGGGCGAACGTGTCCACGATCTGCTGCTGCCTCGCCTCCCGGAAGTAGTAGTAGACGTTCCAGAGCTGCACCCGCCAGAAGCCGAGGAGCTTCGGGCTGTGCGGGTCCCCCTCGCGGTCGGTGAAGGTGTGGTGCTTGCGGTGCACCGCCACCCATTGCTGCTGGCTCTGTCCGGTCAGCAGCCACAGGAGCGTGCGGAACAGAAGCGCCAGGGCCGGCCGCAGGGACAGCGAATGATGCGCCAGCGCGCGATGCAGATAGATGGAAGTGGCGAAGCTGGCGATCTGGGTCAGGACGAACGACGTGAGGGCAATGATCAGGATCTGACGGGTCAACGCTCCCTGGTCCTCCCTCGAAGACCGGTCTGGGTCTACGCCCGGGTAGGTCTTCTGGCTTCCGGATCGCCCTACTCCCCGCGCCTTCCCGGCTCATCGCCAGTGGCCATCGCAGGTTTCGTCCCCGGTTACAGTGACGGGGTCGCGGCGGATTCGCACCGCCTTCCCTGGGCCCGTCCGGGCACCCTGGGCGTATGCAACGGCGCAGAAGTTAGCAGAGCCCTTCGGTAGCCGCAACTTAAACAGCGCGCCGGTGGCCCCGCTCTTCGCCGTGAAGCACGTGCGAGAGAGCGAGGGACGACGGCCTCCACAAGCCACCTTACGCTCGTCGATCCCCGTTCGCCCGAGAAGTGGTCGATATCGGTCCAGCGCGATGGTTAGGAAGCGGGCAGGTTGCCCGTCTCCACTCCCAATACCTCGAAGAACCCACGCACCGGTGCGGAGTTACGGCGTGTCTCAGACTTGGTACGGGCGCTGCACTACGCGTGGTCCCAGAAGGAGATCGCGACGTGACCTTGACCGCCGAGCTGCTGATGGGACTCTTCATCGCGTATGGCTACTGGATCGTGTTCACCGCGATCCTGCTCGACAACGCGGGCCTGCCCATCCCCGGCGAGCTGCTCCTTCTGGCCTTCGGCATGGTCGCCAAGGACGGTCACCTCGATCCCCTGTTCGGCCTCGCCGTCGCCGCCACCGCCGCCCTCGTCGGTGACAGCCTCGGCTACTGGCTGGGCCGCATCGGCGGCACGCGGCTGCTCGCGCGCCTGGGCCGCCAGCCGCGATTCAAGCCGGGCCACGCCAGCGTGGTGTTCGGCCGCTTCATCATCGGTGCGCGGGTCCTGCTGGCGCCGCTCGCCGGCTTCACCCGGATGCCGTTCCCGCGCTTCCTGGCCATCGACGCCATCGGCTGCTTCGTCTGGGCCGGCGTGTTCATCCTGATCGGCTACGCCAGCGGGGTTCGGCTGGAGGTGCTGCAGCAGGGTCTGCGGGTGGTGAGCTTCACCGTCCAGGCCGCGCTCGTCGCCGCGCTCGCCGGCTGGGGCATCAGCCGGCTCGTCGCCAATCGCCGCAGTCGCGCCACCGCGTAGGCGCTCCCCTCACCGTCGCGTCGGCGGCGCCTTCGTCTCTGCCGCGAGCTCTCGCTCCACCAGCGTCGCGAGATCGTCGAGCGTGCGGGCGTCCTCATCGCCGAGCTCGCGCGGGCGGCGATCGATCAGACATAACGTCCCGACCCGGCGGCCGTCGACGCGCACGGGCCGGCCGGCGTAGAAGCGGATGCGCGGCGTGCCGGCCACCAGGGGGTTGTCGGCGAAGCGCCCATCGTGTAGTGCGTCGGGGACCACGAAGACGCGATCGTCGTGGATGGCGTGCGCACAGAACGAGGACTCGCGTGGCGTCTCGGCGTCGGCGATCCCCTGCCGGGACTTGAACCACTGCCGCTCGGCGTCGATCAGCGTCACCAGCGCGATCGGCGTGTTGAACACGCGCTGGGCGAGTCGCGTGATGCGATCGAACCGCTCCTCCGGCGGCGAGTCGAGAATACCGAGCGCGTGCAGCGCACGCAGGCGCGCCGGCTCGTCGGGCGGCAGCGGCGCGCACATCCAGCGGCAGGCCTGGCGCAGCGCCCACGCGCGGATGCGCGTGCGGGCGTAGAGCGTCGAGAACGGCGCGACGAGCCAGTCGGTGACCCCGGCCTCGGCGCCGGCCGCCCGGTCCGCCTCGGCCTCGCCGTCGGCGACGATGACGATGGGCAGATCCGACCCGCCCGCGTCCTTGCGCAGCCCGCGACAGAGCTCGAGGCCGTCGCGACCGCCGAGACGGCGTCCCAGCAGGAGCAAGGAGACCGGTGCCGCCCGCAGGCGGGCCACGATGTCGTCGCCGTGAGCCGCGGTGGCGACGGCGAGCCCGTCGGCGCGCGCGGCCTCGGCCAGGCGCTCGCGCAGCATGGGGTCGTCGAGCGCGATCACCACCGACTGCTCGAGGAGGTCGGCCGGCACGCTCGTCTGCGCGGCGAACGGTGCCGGACCGTTGGGGCCTGGCCCGGCGGCCGTGCGGGCGACGTCGAATGCCGGCCCCTCGGCGGCGGCGAAGACGTCGAGGGCCGCGCCCGCCTGGCGGCGTGCGGCGACGACCAGACGATCGACCGCCTCGTCGTCGCGCAGGGGGTCGTGGTGAAAGAGCGCCAGCCGTCGCGCGCCCGCCGCGCGCGCGAGCACGACGACCGACTCGACCGTGCTGTGCCCCCACCCGACCTTGGCGGGAAACTCCGCCGCCGTGTACTGGGCGTCGTGGATCAGCAGGTCAGCACCGGCGAGGAACTCCACGTGCCGGCGGTCCTCGCCGGCCGGCGGCTCCCCGCCGCCCCCGGCGAGCGTGTGGCTGTGGGGCTCGTGGTCGGTGGCATACACCACCGTCACGCCGTCCGCCTCGAGCCGGTAGCCGAGCGTGAGCGCCGCATGGTTCAGGTAGCGGGCGGTCACGCGGACATCGCCGATCGTGAAGACGCCTTCCACGAGGTCGTGATAGCGCACCGTCGCCGCGAACTGCTCGAGGCTGATCGGGAAGTAGGTGTACTGCATCTGCCCGGCGAGCGTGTCGCGGATCGATTCCCGGAGCCCGCGCGGCGCATAGATGTCCCACTCGTCGCCCTGGATGAACAGCGGAGCGAAGAACGGAAACCCCTGGATGTGGTCCCAGTGAGTGTGGGTGATGAGGATGTAGCCCCGGTAGGGCGTCGTGCGCGCCTTCGCCAGCGCGTGGCCGAGGCCGTGCGCCCCGGTGCCACAGTCGAGGACCACCAGCGTGCCCGCATGGGATCGCACCTCGACGCACGAGGTGTTGCCGCCGTAGCGGACGGTGCTCGGACCGGCCTTGGCGATCGACCCGCGGGTACCCCAGAAGCGCACGCGCATGGTGGACCTCCCCGACGTGCACTCGATGGTACTGCCGATCGGGCCGGCGTCACGTGGGAGGGGGTGGGCACGTCCTGGCGGCCGCCATGACGCAGGGGACGCGCCCCTGTCCCCGCCGCCGGACCGCGTCTCTAAGGCGTCTGGAGCCTGAAGACCATCAGCTCGTCGGGCTCGGTCGGGACCATCGTCCCGCCCGCCGACACGCCCTGGCGCGGAAGCGCGCTCGGGGAACCGGCGGCCGTCCCTGGGGTGGGCCCACCGGTCGTCGCGCCACTCGTCACTGGCGCATCGTCGGTCACGATGATGACGAGCTCGTCGCCAGGCTGCAGGTCGGTCAGCAGCACGGCCGCGCCGGCGGTGCCCATGTGCAGGTTGGTCGACGGCGGCACCCGAAGGCTGCTGCCATCCGTGAGCTTCACGAGCTGATTGGCCTGTTCGACGGACGCCACGGTGGCCATGCGCTGGCGCTTGCCGGTGCCCGGGCCGGTCGAGGCCGATCGCACGCCGATCGGCAGCGCGTCGCGCACGACGGCCAGGTCACCGGGTCGCACGGCGCGGGGATCGGCCGGCTGCAGGATCTTGCTCTGGTCCGTGAGCTTCACGGTCCGTCCGTCCTTGAAGGCCAGGACCCCGGTCGCCGGATCCAGGCTCGCGACGACGCCGCTGACCGTGACCGGCGGATGTCCGGGAATCGGGTTCAGACCGGCGGGCGTCGACGGTGCGGTCGCCGGCGCGGTGACGACCGGTGGGGCCGTCGTGACCGAGGTCGATGACGACGGAGTCTCGCTCACGCGCTGAGTCTTGCTCGTGCTGGAGCACCCAGCCGCGAGCGGGAGCGCCATCGCGAGTCCCAGGAGCGCCCGAATGTGGTGCGGCATGCAACGTCCTCCTCGCCGGTGGGCGGTTGCATCGCAGGTGCCGTCGTCAGGCTCGGCGGGACGCTCGGGCTCGGGAGTAGGACGGGCGGCGTCGCGCGGCGCGTGACGCTGGGGCGGGCGGGCTCGTCGTGAGCTCGCGCGGGTCGGCTCAGCTTCGATAGTGCGTCGCGTACGCCCGCCGACACCGCTCGCGCAGCTCGACCTCGTCGAGGTCTCGTCCGACGAAGCGCGCGGTGGAGACCTCGGAGAGGTCGAGCGCGGGCGCCCCGTCGAGAATCCACTCGGCCATGGCCTCGCCCAGCGCCGGCGAGACGCTGAGACCACCGACGCAGCAGCCGCTCATCACCCAGGCGCCGGCCACGCCCGGCAGCGGACCGGCGAGATAGCGGTCGTCGGTCGTCAGCGTCGGAAGCCCGCCACGGTGCTCGGCCACACGGACGATCGGATCCTGGAAGATCGGGAACTGCTCGCTCACGCTGCGGGCCAGGCGCCACAGCACCTCGATGTCCAGCGGCAGGTCGGCGATGTCGAACGAGGGCGGCAGCGATGCGACGTCGAGCTGGAGCGGCTCCGGCTCGTAGCCACCCAGCATGAGACCACCACGCTCGTGGCGGACGTAGACGTTGGCGTCGATCACGCGGGCGATCGGAAACTCCGGCCCCACACCGGGGATCGGCTCGGTGATCAAGAGCTGGTGGCGCGTCGGCACCACGGCGAGGGCGCCGCCGAGCCGCGCGGCGACCAGGCGCGCCCATCCACCGGCGGCGTCCACGACGACGCGCGTGGCGATCGTCCCGCCCGCCGTCCGCACGCCCTCGACGCCGGCGGCGCCGATCTCGAAGCCGGCGGCCGGTGTGTGCGGCAGCATCACCGCCCCCAGCTTCTCCGCCGCCCGGCAGTAGCCGAGCGGCAGCTCCGAGGGCTCGACGTTGCAGTCGGTGGGACTCCACGTGACGGCGACGATCCCGCGCTCGCCGAGGATCGGCAGCCGCCGCCGCGCCTCGGCGACCGAGACGAGATCGATCGGGACACCGGCGGCGGCGCCCCGAGCCACCTCGCGCGAGAGCTGCTCGGCGTCGCGCTCGGTGCGGGCGATCTTCAGCGCGCCACTCTGCGTGAAGCGCAGCGGCTGGCCGGTCTCGTCGGTGAACGCCGCCAGCTTGGCCACCGCGCGCTGGGCGAGCTTCGTGAGCGCGGGGGTGGCGCGAACCTGGCTCGACAGTCCGGCCGCGCGCGGCGACGTCTGCGAGGCGAGCGCCGCACGCTCCAGCACGGCCACGCGCGCCCCGCGTCGGGCCAGATGGTACGCCGCGCTGGCGCCGAAGGCGCCGGAGCCGACGACGACGACGTCCGCCGAGGCGATCACGGCCTCATCCCACCGTCACCGGCTTGATCTCGCGCAGGCGCGGCAGCACCTCCGTCGAGAAGAGGCGAATGCTCTTCTCCGATTCGGCGTGGGTCATGAAGCCGGTGCGGCCGATCAGGCTCAGGTGCCCGAACCCGCCCACCTGGTCGTAGAACGTCATGATCTGCCGGTAGACGCTGTCGGGGTTGCCGGCGAACACGATGCCCTCGGCCATCGCCTGCTCGACGCTGATCGAGGTCAGCCGCGCGGCGTTCTGACCGGCCGAGAGCGCACGGCCGCCGCCCGGCGCCGGCGTCGTGCGGTACACCTGGGGCGAGAGCTCCGGCACCACGCTGCCTGGCAGAAACTTCGAGTACTGCGGCGCCGACTTCAGACTGGTGTGCAGGAACCACAGCAGCTTGCTGCCGACCCGCAACCCTTCCTCGTCGGTGTCGCCGACGTAGACGAACGCGGCGTACGCGAAGTTGTCGGTGGTCACCTTCGGTAAACCGGCCTCGGCGCGCGCCATTCGGTGGGCGGCGTACGCGCGCCTGGTCCCCTCCGGCCCTCGTAACACGAGGACGTGGACCAGACCGCGCCGGCCGACCTCGGCCGCCGTCGCGGGGTCGCCGGTGGCCGACCACATGCGCGGATGCGGCTGCTGCCAGGGCCGCGGCCAGATGTTCACGTGTCGGTGCGTGAAGTGCTTGCCCTCCCAGGAGAACGGCCCGTCCTGGTGGCTCAGCGCCTTGGTGATGAGATCGATGGCCTCCCAGTAGCGCTCCTCGTTGTTCACCGGGTTGGCGTTGGCCGAGGCCATCTCGGTGCCCCCCGACTTCACGAACCCGATCTCGAGCCGCCCGCGCGAGATCACGTCGGCGGTGGCGTACTCCTCGGCCACCCGCACCGGCTCGGTGCGCAGCGAGATGAGCGTGCCCAGGCTGAGGATCCGCACCTTGCGCGTCTGGCGGGCGAGGATGCCGACGAGCAGCGGATTGGCGCCGAGCAGGGAGTTGATCCCGGCGTGGTGCTCGACGGCGAGGACGTTCATGCCCAGGTCGTCGCACAGCAGGAACTCGTCGATGACCTCCTCGAAGAGATCGGCGGCGAGCTTGGGATCGCAGTACCGGTTCGGCAGGCTGCCGCGGACCGAGTCAGTGGCGGCGAGCACGTCGTTTGGCACGAACGGGTACGGCACTTCACACTGCCACCAGGCGTCCACGGTGGCCTCCTAGTCTCCGAGGAAGCGCGCGACGGCGGCGGCGAACGCCGCGGGCTGTTCGAGCTCCGGGTAGTGGCCGGCGCCGTCGATCACCTCGAAGCGGGCGCCGGGGATCAGCGCGCTGTAGGCGCGCCCGTAGGCGGGCGTCACGATCCCGTCGCTGGCCCCCCACAACACCAGCGTCGGCACCGCAACGCGATGCAGCCAGCGCGGGAGCTGGGGATTGTGCATGTACGGGTGCCAGCCGTAGAGGCTCAGCGACTCCCAGTTGCGCGTGCGCACGACGATCTCGTCGTCGGTCATCGTGTCGTAGTCACGCGCCCACCGCACCGGCTCATGCCAGCTCCGCCGCTGCACCTCCGGCGGCGCGGTGTTGAAGACGTCCAGGATGTCGGGGGTCTCGCGGTCGCTGATCTTGATGCCGAGCGCATCGACCAGCACCAGCCGCTCGAGCCGGTGGCCGCACTTCACCGCCACCTCGGCGGCGAGCCAACCGCCGAACGACAGTCCCAGCAGCGTGACCTTGTCGTACGGCAGCGCGTCGAGGACGTCGAGGTAGAGATGGACGAGGTCGTAGACGGTCTCGAACCCGGCCGGACGTGCCGAGCGGCCGAAGCCGGGATGCGAGGGCGCGATCACCTCGGCGTGGCGGCCGAGCTGATCCAGGAACGGGGCGCGCGGATCGACGTTCTGCATGCCGTGCAGGAGCAGCAGCGGCCGGCCGGCGCCCCGACGCACCATCTCCAGCTCGACGCCGTTGACCGACAGCCGCTCCGTCGCCGTTCCGATCACGCTGGCCATCACCGCCGTCCCATCCGGCTTGCCGACATCAGCCGAGTTTCACGCCGTACTTCTCCAGCGTCTCCTCGCGCAGCTCGAGCCCGAGCCCCGGTGCCTGCGGCAGCGCCATGAAGCCGTCGACGATGGCCGGCCGCTCGCGGAACAGCTCGAACCACAGCGGATCACGAGTGGGGTCGGCGAAGGATTCCAGGATGAAGCCGGTGGGGCTCGCCGCCACCGCGTGCACGTGGATCTGCGGATCGTGGTGCGCGGCGAGCGGCACCTGGTAGAGCTCGGCCATCACGGCGGCCTTGCGCCACGTCGTGAGGCCGCCGGCCCACGTCGAGTCGATGATCAGGTAGTCGACCAGCCCCTCCGCCAGCATCGTGCGCAGGCCGAACGGGCTGTACTCCGTCTCGCCGGCGGCGATCGGGATGTCGACCTCCGCCTGCAGACGCTCCAGCGTGCGCCGCTCGTCGTACCAGGGCATCGGGTCCTCGAGCCAGAAGATGTCGTGGGGCGCGCACAGCTTCGCCGCGCGCACCGCGGTGGGCAGGTTCCACCCCTGGTTGGCGTCGAGCATGATGGCGACGTCCTGGCCCACGGCCTTGCGGATCAGCCCCACGCGCTCGGCGTCCGCCTCGGGCGACAGCCCACCGACCTTCACCTTCACCGTGCGATAGCCGTGCTCGAGGTACATCGCCGCCTCGCGCGCGAGGTCGTCCGGCCGCTCGCCGTCGCGATAGTAGAAGCCGGTGACGTAGGCGGGGATCCGCTGGCGCAGCGCGCCGCCCAGCAGGGCGTAGACGGGGCGGCCGATCGCCTTGCCCTTGAGGTCCCAGAGCGCGATGTCGATGGCGCTCATCGCCGTCACCAGCGGACGGTGCTGCCGGTTCAGGGTCGGGATGCCCCGCACGCTCGTGTAGGTGAGCGCGAAGAGGTCCTGCCAGATCCGCTCGACGTCGAACGGGTCCTGTCCGACCACGAGGGGCGTGATGGCGCGCAGGATGTCGTTCACGCTGCGCAGGCCCTCGGGCCCCGCCTGGAACAGGAACGGGCCGTGGGCCTCGCCGATGCCGACGTGTCCCGCGTCGGTCGTGAGCTTCACCACCACCTCGCTCACCCGGGCGATCGTGTGCGTGGAGGTCCGCACCGGCTGCGGCAGCGGCGCCGACAGCAGGTAGGTCTCGAGCGCGGTGACCTTCATCGTCAGATGATGCCCCTCTTCGAGAAGTCGGCGATCTGGTCCCTCGTATAGCCGAGCGAGGTGAGGATCGCCTCGTTGTCCTGCCCGAGCTCGGGGGCGGAGTTGCGGATCGGCAGCCGCGTGGTGCCGTGCGAGACGGGGTGGCCGAGGATGGTGAGATCGCCGAGCGCCGGCGAGCGCACCGGCTGCGCCATCTTGAGATGCTGCACCTGGGGATCGGCGAACGACTCGTCGACCCGGTAGATCGGCCCGCACGGCACGCCGGCGGCGTTGAGGATCGTGATCCATTCCGCGCTGGGCTTCTGCCGGGTGACCGGCATCAGCACCTCCATCAGCACGTCGCGATTGGCCGAGCGCGCCCGGGCGGTGGCGAAGCGCGGATCGGTGCGCAGGTCCGGCCGCTCGATGGCGCGGCAGAACCGCTCGTAGATCTCGTCGCCGGCGGCGGCGATGTTGATATGGCCGTCCTTCGTCTCGAAGACGCCGGTGGGGATGCCGGTGGGGTGGTTGTTGCCCGCCTGCGGCGGGACCTCGCCGCCCATCAGCCAGCGCGAGGCCTGGAAGTCGAGCATCGACAGCATCGCCTCCAGCAGCGAGGTGTGCACCCACTTGCCGACGCCGGTCGTCTCACGCTCCAGCAGCGCCACCAGGATGCCCTGGGCGAGGAAGATGCCCGAGCACAGGTCGGCGATGGGAATGCCCACGCGCACCGGTCCCTGCCCGGGAATGCCGGTGATGGACATGAGGCCGCCCATGCCCTGCGCGATCTGATCCACGCCGGGCCGATCGCGATAGGGCCCGCTCTGCCCGAAGCCGGAGATGCTGCCGTAGATCAGCCGCGGATTGAGCGGGCGCAGGTCCTCGTAGTCGATCCCGAGCCGCCGCTTGACGTCCGGTCGATAGTTCTCGACCACGATGTCGGCCTCGCGCGCCAGCCGCTTGAAGATGGCCACGCCCTCGGCCTCGCGCAGGTTCAGCGTCATCGCCTGCTTGTTGCGGTGCAGGTTCTGGAAGTCGAACCCGTGGCGGTTGCCGCCCATGCCGTCGCCCCCGCGGCCGCCCGGCATCTCGATCTTGATCGCGCGGGCGCCCCAGTCGACGAGCTGACGAACGCAGGTGGGGCCGGCGCGCGCCCTCGTCAGATCGAGGACGGTGAAGCGCGCGAGCGGCAGGGCTTGATTGTCCGCCATGACGATCATTGCCTCCGGAGCTTGAGGTCTTCGTAGGGCGACATGTAGAAGCCGGGGATGGCCGTGGCCATGATGTCGTCGACGCGCGGTCCCACACCGATCGGGAAGCCGAGGTGGTAGACCGGGGCCTGGACGACCTGCTCGTGCAGGATGCGCTGGATCTGGTGTAGCAGCGCCTCGCGCTTCTTGCGGTCCAGCTCCTTGGCCTGGCGGCGGAAGAGGTCGTCCACCTCGGGCAGGGCGCCGTAGGCGAACGCGCCGTTCCTGGTGACGAACGACTCGAGGCGCGTGGCCGCGTTGCCGGACACCCCGCTGATCGTCAGCACCACACCCGTCAGCTTCTTGTCGCGCCACGCGGTCATGAACGCCCCGCGCTCCATGGAGCGCATCTTCGTGCGGATGCCGACCGCCTGCAGCCAGCCCAGGATCGTCTCCCCCATGGCGTTGTAGGGCGGGAACGGCGTCAGCTCGCCGGCGTCGAAGCCGTTCGGATAGCCCGCCTCGGCCAGGAGCTTCTTCGCCCGCGCGGGGTCGAAGGGCGGCGGCTCGAACGGCAGCGCGAACTCGAAGGAGGGCGGGACCGTGTTGCCCATCGGGCGCGACAGACCGATGGTCTCGGCCTCGTTGAGTGCCTGGCGGTCGATGGCGAGGCTGGCGGCCAGGCGCACGCGCTTGTCCGCCCACGGCGACTTCGGGTTCCACTGATCCGGGAAGTCGAGCCAGAACACGCCGAGCAGCGGCGCCACCAGCCGCATGCCCGGCGCCCGCTTGATGTCCTGCGCGATCGGCCCGGTGAGCAGCATGGCGAGATCGACCTCGCCGCTCTTCAGCGCGGCCGCGCGCGTCGTCTCGTCGGGGAGGCTGCGGAAGACGATGCGCTTGATCGACGGCGGCTTGCGCCAGTAGCCCTCGAACGCCTCCACCACCAGCTCGACGCCGGGGTTGAGGCTCACGAACTTGTACGGCCCGGCCCCGACCGGCGCCTTGCGGAACCCTTCCTCCCCGACACGCTCGATGTACTTCTTGGGCACGACCCAGCCCGCGCTGGCGACGAAGGTGCCGTAGAACGCCGGGAAATCCGGCCACGGCTCCTTGAAGACGAAGCGCACGCGGTTGGGGGCGGGCGTCTGGATCTCCTTCACGCCGTCCTTGAGCACCTTCGCCGCCCCACCCCGGTAGCGCTCGAAGGAGAACTTCACGTCCTCGGCGGTGACGGGATCGCCGTTGTGGAACTTCGCGTTCGCCCGCAAGGTGAAGTCCGCGCCCAGCATGTCCTTCGACATCGACCACGACTCCGCCAGGCTCGGCCCTGATCCAACCCCCGGCATCGGCTTGAGCAGCCCGTCGTGGAGCGCGTAGAGCATCAGGTAGGGCGTGATCGTGCTCTCGCCCTCGGCGGGATCGAGCCAGCGAGTGACCGGCGTGAAGTGCATCGCGATGGTCAGCGTGCCCTCGGGCGCGGCGGCGACGCCAGCGGCGTCGGCGAGCGAGAGCAGGGCGAGGGCGAGGGGGACGAGGACGAGACGGCGCATGGGACGGAGGGATCTCATGCGCCGCACTGTTGGCTGTCCGGGCGTTCTTGTCAAGACCGTGCCCGGGCCCGGCCGTGGTACAGTCCGATCGAATCCACGCCGAGCCGGGGGAGGAACGCATGAGCCTTTTCAAGCAGTTCACCCACGTGAGCGTCACCGTCACCGACGTCGCCAAGGCCCGCGAGTTCTACTCCGACACGCTGGGGTTCCAGGAGATCGCGCGCCCGGCGTTCAACTTCCCGGGGATCTGGTACAGCCTGGGCGGCGACCTGCAGCTGCACATCATCCTGAACGACCAGCTCGTGCGCCCCGCGGTCGAGCGGGAGCGGATCGAGGCCCGCTACCCTCACTTCGCCCTGTGGACCGACGACTGTGACGCCACGGCGGCCAGGATCGAGGCGCTCGGCCTCGTCTGCCGCGACGTCTTCTCCGGCCCCACCGGTCTGCGCCAGGTCTTCGTGAAGGATCCCGACGGCAACATGGTGGAGTTCATCGGTCCGTCGAAGAAGGCCGGAGCCCGTGTGATGGAAGCCGCCGGGACGCATCGATAGTCCCATGGCCACCCACGCGCTCTTCCTGGTCCGGATGGACGTCGCCCACGACCACGAGGCCGCGTTCAACGAGGTCTACGACAAGGAGCACGTCCCGAATCTTCGGGGTGTGCCCGGCGTGCAGCGGGCCTGCCGCTACCGGCAGCCCTCGGCGACCGACCCGCGCTACATCGCCGCCTACGAGGTGGACAGCCTCGCCGTCCTCGACAGTGCGGCGTGGAAGACGGCCGGCGAGGCCGGGCGGTGGCCCGGCGAGATCCGCCCGCACACGATGAATCGCCACCTGACGAAGTACGAGTGGGTGGGCGGCAGCGCCTCGCTCACGGGCAAGACCCCGTACGTGTTCTGGGTCATGATGGACATCGAGCCCCACCGCGAAGCGCTCTTCAACGAGCTGTACGACCACGAGCACCTGCCGCTGCTGCTCAAGCTGCCGGGCAGCGTCAACGCCGTGCGCTACCGCACGACGGCCGCCGGCGAGCCGCGCTATCTGTGCGCCTACGAGGTCGAGAACACCACCCTGCCCATGTCCAAGCTGTGGAACGACACCTCGGACATCGGGCGCTGGAAGCCGGAGGTGCGGCCCTACACCTCCAACAAGCGGTACATCGTCAGCGAGCGCACGCTCTCGATGTGAGGTGACGACTCACTCGCCGAGGTGACGCTCGAGGAGCGCGCGGAACTCCTCGGGGACGATCACGCCGCCCATCAGCTCGCGGGTCTCGACGAAGAAGGGCCGCCCGAGGGTCGTGCCGTCGGTGAGCCAGAACGTGAGCCAGTAGCGCCGCTCGCCGAAGTCGTGCGGCTGCGGCGGCCGTTGCACCGGCCCCCGGACGATCATCTCGACGAGCGTCTGGACGTCGCGCGGCTCGGTGATCGTCGGTGGGGAGCTCGGCGCCCCCGGCACCGGCTCGTCGCGCCGGACGTCGATCGCGCGCACCTTCCCGGCGATCCCGTAGAGATCGCCGCCCACCTTCGCTCGCGGATTCCGCCACGCCTGGTACAGGAAGATCCGATCGCGCCAGACCGCGGCGAGCCGGAACTCGGTCGCGTGTCCGCGGACGGCGTGCATCCGGGTGCCGGCCGGCAGGAAGGCGGCGCCGCCGTCGATGCCGTACGGACAGCCGCGCACGTCCTCGCCGAGCGAGCACTGGATCGTCCCGAACTCGATGCCCAGATCGCTCGGCGTCAGGGTCCGGCCGGGCTCCTCCTGCCAGCGGATGTAGGCGACGCCGTCGAACGTGACGAAGTCGAGGGTGGTCGACGCCTGCGCGCGCCCGGGGCCGGCGGCGAGCGCGAGCATCAGCGCCAGGACGCCGCGCGCCAGGCGCGCCCGGGACGTCACGCCGGGACCGCGCTCTCGTACGCTGTCGTCATCGCGCTGTCACCCTAGTCCCGGGGCCGCCGGTGGGTCAAGAACGGCCGCCGACCCGGCGGACATCGGCTAGAGTAAGCGCGCATGAAGATCACGCAGGTCGCCGTCGAGGTCGTGCGGGTTCCCGTCGAGCGCCCCTACCTCGCGGGCGGACGGACGGTCGACGCCAACTGGCACGTCCTGGCCCGGATCACGACGTCGGATGGCGTCGAGGGCGTGGGCTACATCGTCTACCCGCGCCCGGATCTGATGACCACGATCGCCGCCGCCGCGCGGGAGCTGGGCGAGCACCTGGTCGGCATGAGCGTGCTCGAGCCGGAGGCGGCCTGGGAGAAGCTGGCGCGGCGCGGCGACTGGGTCGGCCCCGGCGGCCTGCTCCACTGCGCGCTGGCGCCGCTCGACATCGCCGTGTGGGACGCCAACGGCAAGACGCTCGGCCAGCCGCTGCATCGCCTCCTCGGCGGCTATCGGGACCGACTGCCGACCTACGCGAGCGACGGGCTCTGGTACAGCCTGTCGCCGGCCGATCTGGCGGCATCGGCGAGGCGCCACGTCGACGACGGCTTCACCGGCGTGAAGCTCCGCCTCGGGCGCGAGGCGACGCCGCACGCGGAGGTCCGCCGGGTCGAGGCCGTGCGCGAGGCGGTCGGGCCGGACGTGCGCATCATGGTCGACATCAACGAATGCTGGTCGCAGACGCAGGCGCGGCGCGGGGGTCGCGCGCTGCAGGACGCCGGCATCGCGTGGCTGGAAGATCCGGTGCATCACCTGGACGTCGCCGGCCTCGCCGATCTTCGGCGCGAGCTGCAGGCTCCGATCGCCGCCGGCGAGCACATCTATCACCTGGATGGCTTCCGGACGCTCCTGGAGGCCCGGGCCGTCGACGTGGTCATCCTCGATCTGGCCCGGGTCGGCGGCGTGACGCCGTGGCGGAAGATCGCGGCGATCGCGCAGGCGCATCGCGTCCCGGTGTGTGGCCACGTCGTGCCGGAGATCCAGGTGCACCTGCTGGCGTCCGTCCCGAACGGCCACATGGTGGAGTACGTGCCGCGATCGGCCGGCATCCTCACGACGATGCCGCGCATCGAGCAGGGCGAGCTGGTGGCGCCGTCGGGCCCCGGCCTGGGCCTCGAGCTCGACGACGCGGCGGTGCGGCGCCACCGGGTCGCCTAGCCCGTGCAGTACGGCTGCGCGTTCTGCGGCGAGGACAACGAGGTCTTCGTCGATGCGAGCGGCGGTGCCCGCCAGACCTTCACCGAGGACTGTACCGTCTGCTGCCGTCCCAACCTGATCACGCTCACCATCGACGACGACGGCGACGTCGATCTGCAGGTCACCCAGGAATACGAGGCCTGAGCCCGGGCGGCGCCGGGCCTGACGCGCCCGGCGCCCGGCTCCGCTACTTCAGCCCGACGACCTCGCGGAAGCGGCGTAGCGTCTCGATGTGATCGGCCGGCTTCGCCAGCCCCATCCCCGCGGTGTGAACACACAGATGGCTGACGCCGCGCATCGCGCGCCACGCCTCCATCTCCTTGCCCCACTCCGGCTGCGGGATCTGCGACAACGCCATGCGGCCCTCGATGCCGAACGCCTTCGGATCGCGGCCGGCCTCGCGAACCAGGCGGTGGATCCGGTCGACGGCCGCCTGCCCCGGCGCGCCGGCGCGGAAGTGCGGCATCCACCCGTCGGCCAGGCGCGCCATCCGTTGCTGCACCACCTCGCTCTCGCCGCCCATCCAGATCGGGATCGGCCGCTGCACCGGCAGCGGGTTGAGGCCGGCGTCGGAGATGCGGTGCTCCCGCCCGTTGAAGGTCACCAGCTCGCGCGTCCACAGCGCGCGCATCACCTCGATCTGCTCCTCGATCCGTCGGCCGCGCTTGGTGAAGTCCTCGCCGAGCGCCTCGAACTCGACCGGGTTCCAGCCCACCCCGACGCCGAGCCGCAGGCGCCCGCCCGAGAGCACGTCGACGGCCGCGGCCTGCTTGGCGACCAGCGCGGTCTGGCGCTGCGGGAGGATGACGATGCCGGTCACCAGCTCGACCCGGCGCGTGGCGGCGGCGAGGAAGCCGAACAGCACGAACGGCTCGTGGAAGCCGTGGCGATACGTGTACGGCCCCTTCCAGCCCCCGGGCCGCTCGGGATTGGCGCCGAGCACGTGATCGAACACCAGGATGTGCGTGAACCCCATGTCCTCGACGGCCTCGGCGTATGCCTTGATGGCCGCCGGGTCGTTGCCGATCTCGGTCTGCGGCAGGACGACACCGATCTTCATGCGAGCCTCCTCAGTAGTCGTAGATGTGCTCGATCGTGGCGCCGGCGCCCTCCAGCGTGCGGATCGCCGCGCCGAGCTGCTCGACCGCCACGTCGAGGCCGAGCCGACGACGATCCGGCCGGGACTGGATCCGCACCTCGAACAGCTCCGTCGTGCCGGCCAGCGGAGGCAGCGGGCCCTTGGGCGCCAGGACGGTGACGAGGATCCGGCGATTGCCGGCGATCTCGACGACGTTGCGCCCCTGGCGCGCCAGCCGCACCAGAAGATCACTGTACGCCTGGTACCGCGGAGTCCGGATCAGCGTGCGACCGTCGCCCAGCGCGCGCACGACCTTGATCTGGGGCTCCCGTGCGAGGTCGGCCGCGTCGAGGCCGACGACGACCGAGTGGATCTCGAGATCGGCGGCGCCGAGCGCCGTCGCCGACGCATAGCCGATCAGGGCGCCGTAGACCGCCTTGGTGCCGTACTCGAGCGTGACGAGCCCGCGGCGCTCGAGCTTGCGGGGCAGATGCTCGCCGCGCAGCGGCGTCCCGCGCCAGAAGGCCACCAGCCGCGGGCCGAACGGGTACGCGTACCAGGGCGTCTGGTGCAGGAAGGCGGCGTACGCCTGCATGTCGCGCGCGACGAACGAGTCCTCGGCCGTCTTGCCGGGACCGCGCAGCCACTCGAAGAGGCGCCCGACCGTCTTCTCGTACGCGCCCTTGAGCCCCAGCTCCGCCGTGAAGCTCCAGCCGATCGTGTAGAGCATGACCTTGGTGTCCGTCGCCACGGCCTCCCGCGCCGTCACCACCCGGGTCAGCGTGCAGAGGCCGCTCCAGAACCCCACGATCTGCCGGCCGTAGGCGAAGTCGCTCTCGTCACCGCGGCGCAGGACGCCCGCCAGGTCTTCGTAGGCGTAGACGATGTGCCACTCGGGGAAGGACAGATAGCTGTCGGATTCGTGGCGCGCGTACCCGCGGTCGTCCGCGAGCGCACGCGGCCGGGCCTTGGTGGTTGGCGACGTCGCGCAGACGCCTTCGACCCAGATGATCGGCGCCGAGACCACCACCGCGAGCAGGAGGAGCCCGCCCACGATGCGCTTCGCCCAGCGGAGCATGTCAGCGGCGGACGGCGGCGGCGGGCGCCCAGTACCGCGGCAGCACGTACCCGGCGAAGGCCGCGAAGCCCCCGATCGCGATGTGTGGCAGGTTCATGAGGACGCGCGTCGTCAGCGGCAGGTCCAGCACGCCGTTCACGACGATGCCCAGATCGAGATAGCCGGAGCCGGTGGCGAGACCGAGCAGCCCGTCCAGGCAGTAGAGCGGCCCGAACACGCGGAAGAAGATGAGCGTGGCCCGCGTCGACGTCCACGCCGCCAGCCCCGCCCACAGCCCCGAGGCCGCGTGCAGCGCGTCGTCGAAGAGGTCGAGCGCGAACAGCCCGAACGTCCGGCCCTGGGCGTCGGTGAGTCCGGGGATGTAGTTGAGGCTCGTCACCACGGCGAACAGCACGGCGTAGACGGCGGCGAGGATCCGCAGGGGGTTCACGTCGCGAGGTACCGGTTCCACATCGTGTGCCGGAACAGCAATCCGGGATCGTAGTGACGCTTGCGGGCCACGAATTCCTCCAGGCGCGGGTAGGCGCGCACGACCTGCTCGCGCCGGGCGTGCAGGCGGTAGGGCAGGTAGAAGCTGCCGCCCGCGTCGAGGGCGGCGTCGATCAGGCGCTGCGTCATCGCGGCCATGTCCTCCTCGTCCACCCTGGTCATCCGCTGCGAGAACAGCATCACGGCGGCCACGCGACTCTCGCGCGCGTAGGCCAGCACGCTGAGCGGGTCCGCCTGCACGTAGCGCAGCGTCACGTTGAGCAGGTCCTGTCGCGAGCCGGGAATGGCGGTGCGGCAGGCCGCCAGGAAGGTCTCGAGGCCGTCCGCCGGCAGGAAGTACTCGTGCAGGATGTCGGTACGCGAGCGATCGCGGCCGGCGAGGTTCGCCACCGGCTCGTTCAGCAACCGGTTGCGTGACGCGACGCCGGACGACGTCTTCGGCCCGGCCACCGTCTCCGCGTACCAGCGGGCGCGCTTGGCCGCGTCCGAGCCGATCTGCGCGCGAAAGACCTCGCGCGACAAGGTCACCATGAGGCCGCCCGACGTCACCGGCGGGGGCGCACCGGCCGTCGGCCGGAGCGTGACGAGCAGGGCTTCGCGCAGGAACCGCTTGGCGTCGACCGCGAGGCGTCCGTACGCCATCCGGACCGACGCGTCTTGCGCGATGCTCGACACCAGCCGCGGGCCCAGCTGCGCGGCGGGCATCAGCGCGTTGGTGACCCGCAGGAGCTGGTTCTCGGTCATCGCCACGTCGACGTCGGTGATGACCCCGAAGAGACCGTAGCCTCCCATCGCGAGGCCGAAGAGCTCGGGATTCTCCGACGGCGAGCACGTGACGACATCGCCGGAGGCCAGCATCAGCCGGAAGGAGCGAACCGTCGAGCCGAAGGGCCCGTAGGGCACGGGCCAGCCGTGGGCGTTGACGGACAGCGTGGCGGCCACGCCGAAGTCGTGATTGGACTGCATCACCGCCGGGGAGAAGCCGACGGGATCGAGGGCGCCGATCACCTGACGCCAGCGGGCGCCGGCGGCCACGCGGTAGGTCCTCGCGGTGCGATCGATCTCGATCCAGGGCTCGGCCGCCGGCTTCACGTCGAAGGTCATCGCGAGCCCGTCGCGGACGAGCGCCTGCCCGCCCATCGAGTGGCGGGCGGCGCCGATCGAGACGGGGCGGCCCTCGGCCGCGGCGGCCTTCAGCTCCGCGCGGAGGGCACCGAGCCACGCCTCCCCGGTCACCCGCGCGGGCCGCCAGTGGCGCGCGACGGGGACGGCGTTGAGGCGGCTGGCGTCGTCGAGGACGAGCGGTGTGGCCGGGCGCTGGGCCGTGGCCGGGAGGACCTGCAGGAGGGCGGCGGCGGCACCGGTGCCGAGCAGCGCGCGCCGGGACAGCGGCTTCACGGACGCCCGGTCGTCCCGAGGATCAGCCGCCGCGCGCCCCCGCCCCACGCGAGGATACTGCGCCGTCGACGGCGGGGCCGTCAACACGCACGTGGGGTCAGCGACTGCCGGGGACGGTGCCGGCCGGCAGCGACTCCACGTGGGCGCAGATGTCGCGCGGGCGCGTGAGCCAGACGCGGTCGCGGTGCTCGAGGACGTGCTGCAGCGCCCGGCGCAGCCGGCGGATGCGATAGGGGCGGCCGAAGACGAACGGGTGCAGGGAGATCGGGCACACGAGCGGCTGGCGCGCCGACTGGGCCAGCATCTCGTCGAACTGGTCGACGATCATGTCGGCGAACTCCTCGGCGGTGTAGTGGTACCAGATGATCCCGCGCGTGTCGTTCACCTCGATCGGGTACGGCACCGAGAGGATGCGGCCCTTGCGGGTGCGGAGCCAGACGGGCTGATCGTCCATCGTCCAGTCCATCACGTAGCGGTAGCCGGCCTCCTGCAGCAGGTCCATCGTGACCGTGCTGTTGGAGAGCCACGGGCTCATCCAGCCCACGGGCGGCGCGCCCTCGTGCCGCGCGATCGTCGCCGTGACCTCGCCGATCAGCGCGCGCTCCTTGTCCTCGCCCAGGTGCCCCTGCTCCTCCGAGTTGGTCACGCCGTGACCGAGGATCTCGTCGCCGCGCGCGCGCAGCCGGGCGGCGATGTCCGGCGCCGCCTCGTAGACGGCGGTGTTCATCTGCGCCTCCGCCGGGATGCCGAGCTCGTCGAGCAGCTCGAAGAGCCGCCAGATGCCCACGCGGTTGCCGTAGTCGCGCCAGCTGTAGACGCTGTGGCTCTGCGCCTGGTCGGGCGGCGCGATCGCCGCGCCCTTGCCGACGCCGAAGCCGAAGGCCTCGATGTTGAGCGCCACGTAGACGGCCAGCCGGCGTCCGCCCGGCCAGGCGTAGTCGGGACGGGTCGTGATGTTCGAGTACTCGTAGCGTCCGTGCGTCGGCAGCATGTCGCGTTTGTCCTCCCGATAGGGTGTCGGTGTCGGCTCAGCGGGCCTTCAGCTTCACGTCCTCGTAGGGCGCGGAGAACGCGTAGCCGGCGATCAGCCCGAGCCCGGATTCCTCCACGCGCGGGGCGACGCCGTTGACGAAGGCCAGGTCGTAGAGGGGCGCGAACATCGCGCGCTCGTGGATCTGCTGCTGCACGCGATGCAGGATCGCCTCGCGCCTGGCCCGGTCCAGCTCGGTGCCTTGCTCGCGGAGCAGCCCGTCGAGGTCCGGCGCGCCGCCGGCGGCGAAGGTGCCGCTGGAGGCGAGATAGGCCTCCAGCCGGGTGGCGGCGTTGCCGGAAACACCGGCGATGATCTGCACGAGATTCCGGAGCCCCCGGTCGGCGAGGCTCTTGTTGAAGGCCGCCCGCTCGAGCGGCCGCAACCGGGCGCGGATGCCGACCGCCTGGAGATAGCCCATGACGGTCTCGGCGGCGTCGGCCGAGGTCATGTCGCAGAAGTACTCGCCGGCGTCGAAGCCGCTCGGATAGCCGGCCTCCGCCAGGAGCTTCTTCGCGCGCCCCGGCTCGAAGGCGTACGGCGGCGGCGGCCAGAAGAAGTCGGACGTGCCCGCCACGATGCTGCCCGTGATGCGGGAGAGGCCGCCGGTCCGGGCCTGGTCGATGGCGGCGCGGTCGATGGCGTGGTTCGCGGCCAGGCGCACGCGCCGGTCGTGCCAGGGCGACTTCGGATCCCACTGGTCGGGGAACGACAGCCAGTGGGTCGACGGATAGACCGGCTTCAGCGAGAAGCCCGGCATGCGTCGCACCTCGTC
>Ga0134124_10000727_pt1 | contig 26407 bp, 19 predicted proteins | sample KB304_FD_96880 | JGI IMG/M metagenome (GOLD analysis project Ga0134124, IMG submission 96880) | Terrestrial soil microbial communities without Nitrogen fertilizer from Kellogg Biological Station, Michigan, USA - KB3-0-4 | ecosystem: Environmental > Terrestrial > Soil > Unclassified ... | reverse complement strand
CGCGCGATACGGCGAGTTGAAATTGACCGGCAGCCTGAACCCCAACAGCATCGCCGAACCGATCGCTATGTCGCTGTAGCCCGAAAAGTCCGCGTAGATCTGCAGCGCGTAGCCGTAGATCGCCGCCAGAATTTCAAGCGATGAAAAGCGCTCCGGGAAATCGAATACCCGGTCGACCAGGTTAGCGCTCAAGTAATCGGCGATTGCTATTTTCTTGATCAGGCCGATCGCGATCAGAAACAACGCCTCTCCGCCCATCGCGCTATCGAGCGCGGGACGCGAGCGGAGCTGCGGCAGCAGTTGTTTTGCACGCAGAATCGGACCCGCGACTATCGTTGGAAAGAAGGAGACAAAGCAAAGGTAGTCTGCATAGCTTCGCGCCGGTTCAGTGTCTTTGCGATAAACGTCGATGACGTAAGCCAGCGACTGAAAGATGAAGAACGAAATTCCGATCGGCGCAACCACATTCAAGTGCATGCTCGAGAACGCGATGCCCAACGTCGAAGCCGTGGCTGACGCAGTGTCGACGAAGAAGTTCGCATACTTGAAGGCGCATAACACACCGACATCGGTCACGAGTGAGATTAACAACAATCGGCGGCGCGCCTTTCGATCTTCATGGCGAGCCATCAATCTCGTGACCGCATAATCAATCGCCGAAATCGCGCCGAGCAAAAGCAACGAGCGGCCGCCAGCGACCAGATAGAACAGGCAATTGACGACGAGCAGGAAGACGACGCGCGCGCGAACTCGCTTCGCTATCGTCCAGTAGGCGAAGAATACGGCGATCAGGAAAATGTAATATGTTTCGTTTGTGAATAGCATTGCATCAATTCAAAATAGAGCCAGTCGGCGACGAGCCTGTAGCCGGCGGCGGTCAGATGGACTCGATCCGTTTGCGCGAGCGGCTGAGCCAGAGTTGCCCATCGCTCGACCGAACCCGGACCACCCATTGCGTTGAACAGATCATAGAAAGCGGCGCCGGCCTTCAGGGCTGCCCGGCGCTGTGCGCCAATCAGCGCGGCCATTCGACTGGCCGTCTTCCACCGGCGGCCCTCTCGAACTGCGCGATCGGGCGGACCGAGAACAAGGATCGACGCTCGCGGCGCCGCCTCGCGAAACCGCTTTAGCAGCGTCGCGAAGTTCGCGGAGTACTCTTCGAGATCGAGATCCGAATCGGTTACTTCGTTTGATCCGTACGCGACGATGATCAGGTCGGGATCGCGGCGCTCGAGGTTGCTCGACAGCAGACGCCAGTCCCACTGCAACGGGCGGCTCGCGCGCGCGCCGTTGATCCCAAGCGCGTCGTAGGTCACTCCCGGGCGTTCGCCTTCAATCGCGATTCCAAAAACCCGGATAAGCCCCGAGGACGTTGTGCGGATCTCAATCGTGTGAATCGAGTCGTCGGGTGCAACAACCTCGACGTAGTCTGCCGTGAAGGTGCTCGAGCTAAGGGAGACGTTGTGTTTCCACTCTGCCGCGTCCAGCGAAATATCCAGGGCGCCGGCGCCCGGCTGCTTCAACATGTAGACATCGAAGTAACGGCCAGAGGCGGTCAGACTCAACCACTCTCCCGCCCTGCTTGTGCTCAAGCTGACTCCTGCGAGCCCGAGTCGTCGATCCGCGGCAAGCGATGCTTGAGTTAATCCATCGGCTTGCCAGCCGGAGCTTGCGCGGCTGCTGACTCCCGCTCGCGAGTACGACGGCCACGGCTTGCCCGCGAGGACGAATCCGGGGCCCGCATCGCCGAAACCAGATTGAAGACTTCTTCTCAATGCGCCCGTCAGGATGTCGGCCGCAACGTGTGAGTCGCCGTAATGAACGATTCGTGTGACCCACTCGCCGCGCTGCGTGTTTTGCAACGCGGCGTAGAACGTCAGCATCGCGCGGCCCGTCGGGTCCTCGATCGACTGGCGGTCAGCGTGCGACGTCGCAACTCGATCGGTTATCAAGAGCGAGAGCGCCAGACAGAAAAGCCCGAGCGAAATGCGCAATTTGTTTTCTGGCGTCTCGCTCATGCGAGCGTATATTGACGCAGGCCGGGGGGCGGCGTTAGGAGTGAGCCACCAGCGCACTCGGGGGTTGCTACGCAATACGTTTCTGTGGGCAACCACACTGGGCGTCCAACCATGCAGAGTGGTATTCAAGATCACTTGTAGGGGCGGCCCTCCGTGGCCGCCCCAGACGAATCATACTCAGTGGTATTCAAGTTGACAGATAATACTCAGCGCAAAGACGCAAAGGACCGCAGAGCACGCAAAGCGACGGAGGGCTATTTTTCCCAGCTATTGCCTTGACTGTGGTAAACCACATTGACCTGTTGTCAGCCGAGCAATAGCATCAAGGTCCGTGAGCATCCTCATAGCCGAAGACAACGTAGCCCAACGCCGATACCTGCGTGATCTGCTCGAGCGTGAGTTCCCGGCTCACCTCCCAGTCATCGAAGCCGCCGACGGCGAAGAGACCGCTGAACTCGCACTCAAGCATCGACCGGAGCTTTGTGTGCTCGACATTCAAATGCCCAGGCTCTCAGGCGTGAAAGCCGCGCGCGCGATTTGGCGAACCTTTCCCGCCGCGCGAATAATCTTCTGGACTCAGTTTCCGCACGAGATCTACATCAACGAGATTCGCAAGATCATAAAGACAGTTCAGCCGCCTCCTGCATACGGCTTCATTCATAAGAACAATCCCGAATCGCGATTTCTTCGCTTTGTTGCAGCGGTGCTCGAGGACGGCGCGGACATGATCGACCCGGCGTTCAAAGATTCATTCAAGCGGCCGCTGTTGACTGAGTTTGAAGCCGAAGCGTTGTACTATCTCGCGCTCGGGCTTTCGAACTGGACGATCGCACGAAAGTGCAGCTTGAGTCTTCGCGGAGTCGAGAGCCGGCTCGCGACTCTCTACGAAAAACTGTTCGTTTCTTCTCCTGAAGGAACGCCCAACGAAGCCTACGACAAGCTGGCTTACAACGTGCGGACTCGCGCCTTCTTCGAAGCGCTTCGTCGCGGGTTGCTCAACAGCGACGAACTCGAGAAGGCAGCGACGGAATTAGAGAGTTGGATCGAGCGCGACCGCAAGCGCTACCTGGAAGAGCACGGGGCTCAATGAAGTACGTTTTCGAAATCAACCACAAAGGCACAAAGGCACGAAGAGGCCTGATCGCTTTGTGTCTTTGTGTCTTTGTGGTTTCGTTCTTTTCCGTCCTCGGCCTGACTTCGGCCCAACCTCAGACCGGCGTTGCTTTATCCTCGAGTCTCCACCAATGGGGCGCCGTCACACTTTTTCACGGACTTCCTTCGGATCACGTTAACGCGATCGCCCAGGACCCGGACGGCGCGATGTGGTTCGGCACTGACAGCGGCCTGGCTAAGTACGATGGCCGTCGAGTTCAGAAGCTCGCGACTGATGGGCCGGCAGCCGCCCGGGTTCGTGTGCTCAAGCTCGATCGCGAGGGCGTCCTCTGGATCGGCTCGGACGCCGGAGCCGCGAGGTTGATCAACGGTGAAATCAAACCTGTTCCAGACACCCAAGGAAGCTTCATTACGGCGATCATCACTCCAGAAGCCGGGCGCGCGCTGATGACAAGCCAGCAGGGCGAGATCTTCGATTGCTCGACCGCGCGCGACGGATCGCTGTTGACTCATAAGATCAGTTCAGAAAACCATCCGCTGCTCACAATCGAGTCGAGAGGCCACACGCCGGTTCAGTTGACGAGCCTCGACCTGGTTGACGGTGCTCTGATAGTCGGTACTCACAGCAGGGGACTGCTTGCGATTGACGCCGCGCAATTGAAAGCAGGAGCCGCGCCAACTGCCACCGTCGTCAAAGAGCTTCTCAGCCGCCCGCGGGCGTTCTTCGTCGAGGCAATTGAAACGGATTCGCGCGGACAGGTCTGGTTCGGCGCCGACACCTCAGCAGAAGACAGCGGGCTGTATGACGCGAGCGACCTGACTCATCCCGAAAAAATCGGCGCGGGTCTCGGCAAGGTCACCGCGCTGGCATTCGACCAGAGCGGCAACCTGTGGGCCGGCAGCGAAGCACGCGGCGTTTCCGTTTATCGGGGGCGCCAGCGCCTCGAACACTTTACTTTTGAAAACACCGCAGGGGGCTTGCGTTCGAATCAGATTCACTCGGTGTTCATCGACCGCGAAGGCGTCGCGTGGTTCGCAACCGATCGCGGTGTCTCTCGCTACGATCCGGGTGGCTTGCGCGTCGAAGCGGTTTCCACCGAGCCCGAGAGCAACGTTGCGCGAGTGCTCTTTCGATCATCCGATTCCACGCTCTGGTGCGGTACTAATCGAGGGTTGTTTACTCGCGATTCTGCTCACCTCTTCGATGCAGGCTGGCAAGAAGTCACCGCGTTCAAGGGCAGGATCATTCACTCGATCGGTGAAGACCAGTCCGGACGTTTGCTGATAGGAACGGCTTCAGGCTTGTTCTCCGCCGAAGGAGCAGCAGTGTCTTCGCGGCAATTCGTACGCATCGAGGGCGCATCGGGCGCTCCCGACAACATTCGATCGATCGTAAGGTTCCAGGGCTCGGTATATCTTGCCAACTTCGATCGAGGAGTCGAACGACTCGACGGCACAAGGCGCACGCTGGTATGGCCCGATGATTCTTCTGATCCCCGTGCGAAACAAGTCGTAAGCTTGCACGCCGAAAGGGACGAGAGGGACGAGAAGGGCGAGAAGGGCAAGAAGGGCGAGAAGGGCGAGCAAGGAAAGCTGTGGATAGGGACCGCAGCGGCCGGGGTCTTCTCGTTCGACGGCAAGCGAGCGGCGGTCGATCACGCGCTCGACGAATTGATCGGAGCCAGCGTCTGGTCGATTGAAGGCGCAACCGACGACGTGTTGTGGCTCGCGACGGCGCGCGGACTCTATGCTTTCAAGTCGGGCACGCTCGAGCGAATGATCGAAGGCGTCGATGCGCGTTGTGTAGTTCCCGCGGCCCAGATGAGTTCACAGATCAGTTCACGGATCAGTTCACAGATCAGTTCAGAGAAAGCGGTATGGTGCGCAACGCTTGGCGGCGGAGTGTACAAGGTGTTGCGCGGGAGCGTCTCGCCTGGCTTCGTACTGACGTCGCGAATTGACACCGAACAGGGCTTGCCTTCACAGAACGCGTTTTGCCTTGTTTCCGTTCGCGGCCAATCAGCAGATGACGATTTCTGGATCGGCACGAGTCGCGGCGTAGCCCGCTACCGACCCAGTCTCGCAGCTCCCGTTCTTAATGTGACGCGAGTCATGGGGAAGCGGATCTTCCTTGCCGAAGAGTTATCGCAAGGCTTGAAACTGGAGTATCCGCAGAACAGCCTGGCGGTCGAGGTTGCCGCAAACAGCAGCCGGACTTTCGCGGAACAATTTCAATACAGCTTTGCGGTGGCCGATCACAATGGCGTCCTGGTAAGACAGAAACTCTCGCACGACTCTCAGTTGTTGCTCGAGAACCTGCGCCCGGGAAACTATCGAGTCGAAGCTCGAGCCTACACTCGCGATCTCGTGGCTTCCGAACCGATTCGCTTCGAGTTCAATGTAGCTCGAGCGCCTTTCCCGTGGACCTCCACCGCGCTGTCAGTGTTGTTGCTGCTCGCGCTGGTAGCGATGTGGTGGGGTTATCGTCAGAACAAACGGCTCGTTGGAACAAACGTCGCGCTCGCTGAAACTCGATTCCAACTGGCAAACGAAACCGAAACCGAACGCCGAAGGATCGCTCGCGATTTGCACGATCAAACGCTGTCGGACCTGCGCAGGTTGATGCTGCTGACCGACCAGTTGCCTGTCAATGAAAGTAGCAACGGTCACGTCGAGCCTTCGAAGATTCGCGCTGAGATCGAATCGGTCTCAACCGAGATTCGCCGCATATGCGAAGACCTGAGCCCCTCGGCGCTTGCAAACGTAGGCCTCGGAGCGGCGCTCGAATGGGCGCTCGCGGATGCGGTCGGGCATCAACCGGCGGAGAAGAGATTCGAGTATGAATTCGTTTGCGACCCTGGAGTCGACGAACGTATGAGACTCGATGCGGCAAGCCAGATTCAAATCTACCGAATAGTGCAGGAAGCGATCAGTAATGTGTGTCGCCATTCGGCTGCGACTCACGTCAAGCTGTCACTTGCGATTGAACCTGACGGCGCGCTGGTGATCGAGCTTGAAGACAACGGCCGCGGGTTTGATGTGAACAGGCTTGCAAAGAAAGGCCGGGGGCTTACGAATATGCGCTCACGCGCGAGCCTCATAGAAGCAAACGTTACATGGAGCGCGCGGCCCGGCGACGGTACGGTGTTCACTCTTCGAACGACGACGATACGGAAGAGCGAACAGACTGGGTAAGCGCCCCGCCACTGAATGAGGTCGACCAGGTAATCAAAAACTGACCGCCACGTAGTATAATTTGCGTCAGCGGGAGGTATGTGATGTCCACTGAGGAACTCACTGCGTTGAAAGATCGGCTGGCGTCGTTGACGCTGCAAGAGAAGTCGGAGCTTGCGAAGTTTTTGAGCGAGCAAATAGAGTCATCTTCTGCGCGTTGCGAAACAAACACAAATCATTCCGCCTTAAAGCCGGGTGATTCCGCTCCAAAACGAGCCGAGCACATGGCTTGGTTGAAAACTCATCGGGAGGAATACGCCGGGAAATATGTGGCGCTCGATGGTGAGCGGCTGGTAGGAAGCGGCCCCAGCATTCGTGAAGCTCGGGAGCAAGCCCGGCAAGCGGGAGTCGATCATCCTTTTCTAGTTCATGTTTCCTCGGTCAACGACGCGCCCTTCGGAGGCTGGTAGCGGATGACACACCATAATGATTTACTTCGCTGACGATCCATCGATCACGCGCAATGTGTTAGGGCGTCACGGCTGGCTGGACCGGGTTGTTTTGGGCGTCGTTGATTACGAAGGAAAGCTTCTCCTGAGTCGATACGATATGCCCTGAGTCAGTCGTTATCCTCGCCCGAGGATTCAGACTCGAACTCAGCCAGCGTCGCGCGAGCGCGCTCAAGTTCGGAATAGCCAAGCCGAGTGAATATTTCCACGGCACGCCGAGCATAGGTCAGCGCTTCGTCGCGCTTCTCCTGCCGCGCAAGAGCAAAGGCGAGACGGTGGCAGTTTGAGCCGATCAGTTCCTGACGACCCACTTGTTCGGACAAGACTAGCGCCTCTCGAACTAGGTTTTCAGCCCCAGGCCAGTCTTCGCGGTCCAGCGCGAGGTCGGCGAAATTGCCCATGTAGATAGCAACCCCTTCCGCATGACCAACTGCTCGCGCAATGCGGAGCGCCTCGCCATAATCGCGCTCCGCGGCATCGAGATCGCCAGAGAGACGTTCTGCCCCGGCCAAATCAGCTAGTACTGAGGCGACATCCTCGTTCTCTCCTGACTCGCTGCGGAACAAATTGAGAGCCTCACCGTATGCGGAGATGCCGGCAGCGTAGTTCTCCTTCAATTCGTGCCCTACGCCAACCAGACGGATAGCGGTAGCGCGCTCGCGAGTGCCAGCTCCCACTGTATTCCAATGCGCTCTCGCGCGCTCGGCACGGGCCAACGTTCCTTCGGCGTCACCTCGCAATTGGTGAATCCATCCCGCCTGATATGCGCGCCAGCCGGCAATGTAGTGATCCCCAGCCGCAACGGCCTTGGCTTCCGCCTGCTCGCTCAGCGAGAGCCGTTCATCCCAGCGTCCAGTGAAGTCGAGGAATTTTTGAAGCGCATCGGACACTCTCTGTAGACGCGCATTCTCGCCGTCAACAAACAGCGGCAATGCCGGAGCTACCGTGGGCCATGCCGCATCCAACACGGGAAAGCGCTCATAATTTTGGTATCCGTTCTCTGTGATCAGCGCATAGGCGCGCTCCTCCAAACGGCTTCCGGTTTCCGAGACAACTTCCGGTCGTTTGCGTCTCATGAATTCAGCCACCATTGGCACCAACGCGAACACCGACTCCTGCTGATCCGGCACAGCCAGCGAGCGGTTGGCGAGCGTGCGCAAAGCCACCGTGACCGGCTCTGCGTCGAGACCTGAAACATCAACGATGTGCTCTACTTTTGCAGCCAGAGTGAAGTAAGTCAGCGCAGCGAGTACGCTCGTCTCTTCCGCGCTGAAGTCCTCCGCAAGGTCGCCGAAGATGAACTCAAGCGGGTCATTTTCCTCCGGGCAACTTTGCAGAAAGCTTAACGCGTCGGCGAATGTTCGACAGCTTCCGCGCCCGAGTTGCCCAGCCACCCATCGCAATAGCAGAGGCTTGCCGCCCGTCTGTTTGTAGAGCGCAAGCCGCTCAGCTTGGCTGGTCTTTTCAAGCAGCCGATTGTGCCGCGCGAGATCCGCGAGAGTTTCGAGCGCGGCCGTCTCGTCGAGTTCTTCAAGCATCAACTCATCAGAGCTGGAACCGATTCGAAGACGGCTCGTGAGTATCGCCTTGCAGCCTTGCGGCAGTCTCTTCACGAATGTGAAGAGTTGATCGCGATCGCCCTTGGTGAGTGACTCGAGATTATCGAGAATCAACAGCGTGTGAGTATCGCGCAACGCGTCGAGCAGTAACCTGATGCGCTGGTCTTCAGCCGATTTCGTGATGTCCGGCTGGCCCAATTCGCGAGCCAACTCATTGAGCATTTCCAGGAACCCCGGAAGGATGAACGGCCCGAGCTCGCGCAGGCCGTCATCATCAAGCTCGCGAGACTTGACCGAGAGAAAGATGATGCGCTTGAACGAATCTGGAGAACAGTCATAAGCCGCGCGAACCGCAAGCGAAGTCTTACCAATGCCTCCCACCCCGTCGATGAGCGCTCCCCACGTTCGCGCCTCTGGATCGAGCGCCTCGTGAATTACGTCGAGTTCTTTCTCGCGGCCAAAGAAGGACTGGAGCCGGGGAAGGTTGTTCGGGATTGTCGTCTTGAGAGCGGGTTGGCCCGTCGTATCAGCCTTCGAATAGTAATCTCTGGGCTTGCGCTCGTTGAGGGCAAGGCGTTCTAGAATAACCGTTGCGGTCTGTGCCGGCGTCTTCTGATCGAAGTCAATAAAGCCCGCATCGGAATAAAGCCCGTCAACAGTCGCGCGATCGAACCTCCCGAGCAGTACTTCTTGCTCTCGGCGCTGTTTCAGCAAATCAAAGATTGCGTCCCACTCGAGGCCGGTCCATTCCTTTTGGGCATATTGACCGCAAATCACGACTACGATCAGTTCGGACTCTTCATAATAGAGCTTTGGCAGATAACGTCCGAGTCGCGCCCGCGCGAATTCCGCCTCGTGAAACTTGTCGTAAAGTATCGCGTCCTCACCAAACCGTTTCGCAAGAATGTTCGCCACTTCCGCGACGAAATCTCTCTTCTCGCCGGCGAATGAGAATGCGATGCGGAAGCGTTTGGCGCTCATCTACGAAGCCTTTTCGATCAAGTAAGAGTGGTCAGCAACTCGGTGTTCGAGTATGTCGAATTAGATCAAACTGAGAGCGGCGTGAATGTTACAGTTGCCCAAAGCTCTAATTCAAGCGCCTCATTGTAAGACCGGCAAAAGAGAGGGTGCAATGATGGCCGGCCGCGCATTAAGCCGACACCAACATCGCACCATTGGGTGGATCGTATACGCGCCGCAATTCTGTGAACATCCAACTCCGGACGGAGTCGGTTCAGCTCAGATGGAATTGCGAACGTGTATCGAGGAATGAGCCTTCGAAATGCGATCGAACCAGCGAACCGTCGAATCGCTGCTCTGAGCACTGAGCGTTCGGTAGTGGGGTATTAGCGTGTTGTCCGGAAGCAGTCCTCTGCGGCCCCGGCGTCCTCCGCGGTTTTTCCTGCTCAGTGGCTCGGAATCAACCGCAGAGGACCCCGAGGACGCAGAGGAAAAAACGCGAATGTGAGCGAACAACACACTATCACCCCACCACCGAGCGTTCGAGTTATTTGACACCGCTATCAACTCTTCGGTTGAGCTTTGCGCTTGGGGCTCTTGTACTCGGTCTTCTTCTTGAGCTTCATGGCCTGCACCTCGTTTGAGTTCGGGCCGTATTGCGCTATGACCTGGGCCTTCGCGCCTAGCAGGCCATTGTTGTAATCCCTGATTAAGAATGGGACTTGTGGCGGACGGGGCTCCTCGTCGATAAGCTCTGCAGAATCTCTTAGAACCCCGTAGGGGTAGAATGTTTATAGTATCGAGATCGCTACGTTGCCAACCCTGTAGGGGTGGAATGTCCTGCGCGCTAAAGGTTTATGCCGCTCCTAACGGAGCTCGGAAGTCCGCGTGCGGTCTTTACTATGAACATCGCACCCCTATGGGGTTGCCGAGCGGAACGCTCGATCGCCGCTTCGAAGTGCCGACCGGAACGCTCGATCCACGCTTCGAAGTGCCGCGACCCAGGTCCCATTTCTAATTACACCCGAGGAAAGGGATGGCAACAAAAGTCAAATCTGTTCTGCTCACTTTGGTGGTCTTAGCAAAAACTTGGGACTACAAACTTGGAACTACAAACCTGGTATTACAAACTCGGTAAGCCGCCTCACTAACTCTTCGAGAACAGCTTCCGCCTTTAGTTCGATCTCAGACTTTGTTTGATCCTGAATCGGATGAGCTACGTACACGGCGTCGAGGTCCGATCTGCCAAGCGCGCTCGCTTGCGCGCGAGCCGCCGTCATGAACTCCGTAGTCGCTACCGGTACGGCGGGAATTCCCGCGCTCTCGAGTTTTGTTGAGTCGTGCAAACTGCACGTTGTGCACGAGCCTCAATCGGCGAGCGCTTCGATCACCGCGTCGCATTTCGCGGCGACCAGTTTCTCAATCACCGCGTCGGGCGCAGGCTTGGTGAACGTAGGCTTCATCGCACGAACGACATCAGCGACACCGTAGTTCTGCTTCAATAGGTGTTCGAGGTGATCGAGAAAGATGCTGCCCCCGGGCTTGCTGATGTCGAGCAGGCCAATAGTCTTGCCTGCGAGGTTGTTGAGTCGCGGCGCCGGGATCGAAACGACCCGGGGAGTTTCGTCGAGAGGATTCACAAGTGTTATTGGCATTTAACCCCCTTCTAATTGCCGATTGGCGATTGGCGATTGCCGATTCCGGATTGCTGCGTTGGAATGAACCAGGCGGATTGAGAACACTCTTGGTTCAGCCGCAAAATCAATCGCCAATCGCCAATCGCCAATCGGCAATCGGCAATCATCAATGCTCTATCGGATACGTCACCATCTGACTGCCGCGAGCGCCGGCGGCCCAGCTTCCGATCACCGCCGAAAACTTTCCGGCGGTCCCACCCGCCACAACGAGCTTGATCGCCGAAGGATCGGTGAACTTCAGGTAGCACTGCTCGCCGTCGATCACCGATTGCTTGTAGAGCTTCACATAAGGAACGCCTTCGCCGGCGCCTTCTTCAAAGTGTCGAAGCGGAATGCCGGTGTTTGCAAACAGGAACTCGCGCACCGCTTGCCTGGTGAAGCCATCGCGGTGAAGCGTCTTTACGTGTTCGGGACAGAGCACGACCATCGCTTCGACGCCCGCGCACACTCGATAAGACCAGACCGTCGCAAGCGCGCGGCTGATCGTCTTAAGGACCTGCTTGCCTTCACGGGCGATATGTTCGCTGACCCCGTGAGGTGGTTCACCGGCGAAGAGAGAAACGGTACTCTGGTCAGGCTTGAAACCCATCTCGACGTGCAGGGGCTCCCACGGATTCTCCTCTTCGTTTTCGGCTATGCAATAAGAAAACTTCCCGGGGTTGCCGAGCGTGGACATATCGATCTCGCCGGGCCGCGCTCCTCCCAGGTTCGTCAATATCAACTGTAGCGCTCGGCCAAGCGTGCTGTTTGCGCGAGCAATATTGCTGAAGACATTGCCGGCGCATGCAAAGCCCATCTCTTGACGAACCGGCCCGTTGACGATCACCAGAGGCGCAGCGAAGTGCGTGGTTGCCTGGACGCCGTGAATATTGAAACGTTCATCGCACACCGCTCGCGCGAGCGGGATCAGAACACGCATCATCTCAGGCTTGCACCCCGCCATCACCGCGTTGGCGGCGATCTTTTCGACGGTGGCCGCGCCGTAGTTAGGCGGGATCAGCGCGACTACTTCATCCGGCGAAAGCGCGCAGGCTGCCAGCATGCGGTCGACTCTCTCGACAGTCGGCGGAATGACGGGCAGCGGATCACCAAAGATCGAGCAGTATTCGAAAGGATCGATTGAATCATCCAACTCGCTTCTTGAAGCGCGAGCCGCTCGCGTTACGTATGGGTTTGCCGCCGCGGCGAGTTCACCTTCGCCCGCGGTCTCGAGATGTCGAGACGTGCATCCGTATTTGGAATCGGGTGCGCCGTCGAATGGCGCGGCTATTACGAGTTCTCTGCCGGCCATCGCGGAAGCGATTCCGTTCAAGGCTTGCTTATCGAAGCCTCCAAGAGTTTTGGCAATGAGTCCGTCGCTGCCGACGAGGAACAATGTAGGCACGGCTACCGGATCGTAGAGCTTTGTGACGCTGAGGTCGTGCTCGAGCGCTACCGGAAACTCGATGGGAGCTTGCTCGACCAACGCGCGAGTGGGAGCCTCGCCGTCCTGGGATATGCCGAGAATAGCCGAAGCGCCTTTGAGCTCGCGACTCAGCCGATTGAGGTAGGGAATCGCCAGCCGGCAAGTCGGGCAATCGGTTTCGAAGAACACCAGCAGGCGCGGCTTCGTGAATGTGTCGGCCTCGAGTGATACCGCCGCGCCGTCTAGTTGTGTCAGCGAAAAGCCTGGAGCTTTATCACCGGGTTCGAGCATGGGGCCTGCCACTTTTACGCCAGGACCTTAATGTCCATGTAGGGGCGGCCCTCCGTGGCCGCCCCTCGTTGATTTGCGGATACCTGTGTCGGATCGAGGGGCGGCCACGGAGGGCCGCCCCCACATGTTTTTGACGGCTCCTAGTTAATCACAGTGCCAGCCTTTCGATGAAGTGCGGGTTAGCGGCCTGAGGTGGCGGCTTTGGAGTCACGCATTTGCTTTATCCGGTCGTGATCGCGCTGAATTATCTGGAACTGCTGCTGGACGATCGTAAGAATGTCTGTCGGCAGGCCGAGCTTGATCGCATCCTTGTATGCGTCGACCGCCGAGTCTTCGCCCCTTTCGCATTCGACGAGTATCGTGTGATCGTCCTTACCCGTCAGCGTTCCCTTGACGTCCATCCAAACGCGATGGAGCGCGCCTGCGGTCGAGCCGGTCTTCTCAGCTTCGCCGCCTAATCTGCGCACTTCGAGCTGAAGTTCCTGCACGAACTTTGCGCGTTCGTTGGATATCTGAGTGAAGAGGGTTTTGAGATCCGGGCCCTTGACGTTTTCGGCTGCCTCTTTGAATCCGTTGAGCCCATCCCGGCAAGTTTCAATGAGGTCATTAAGCGTGCTGACTATCTTTTTGTTGTCCATCTATGTGCTCCCTTCCCATTTGTTCGTTCTGAGTCCGGAGATTCACACAGCGTCCAACTGATATAAGTATGAACAGTTACGAGGGGGAGTGTCAAACCGCTGGGTGGTGTTTGGATTCTGCGTTGCCTAATCATACTCAGCGCAAAGTCGCAAAGGACCGCAAAGCACGCAAAGGACTGACCAGTCAGCAACCTAATAACGAACAGTACGAGCCACTAACTTCTCAGCCCGCGATGGTGACGCCGCCGTCGATAACCATTACCTGGCCGGTCATCCACGCTCCCGCGCGCGACGCCAGGAACACCGCGGCGCCGGTGATGTCGTCAGGCTCGCCGATGCGACGCAGCGGAGTCAACGTCTCAGCGCGCCCAAGAGTCTCGGGATTCTCCCACAGCGCGCGAGCGAAATCGGTTCGCACAAGACCCGGCGCGATGCAGTTCACTCGAATGTTCTTCGGCCCCCATTCGACGGCGAGATTGCGAGCCAGTTGAAAATCCGCTGCTTTCGAGATCGCGTAGATCCCGAGATTCAGCGATCCCTTCAGCCCGCCGATGCTCGAAACAATGATCACGCTGCCGTCTTTTCTTTCAGCCATGTCCGGAATAGCAAGATTGCAAAGCCAAATGTTGCTGCGCACGTTCGAGTCCATGACTTTTGCGAAGGCATCATCACCCAGGCCTGACATTGGTCCGTAATAGGGATTGACGGCTGCGTTGCAAACGAGAACGTCGATTTTGCCGTAACGCGTTTTTGTTTCAGCAACCAAGTGCTCGACGTCTTCTCGCTTGCCGATGTGGCAGGCGATCGCCGCAGCCTCGTGCCCTTCGCTCTTTATTGCGTTGGCCACCTCTTCGCACTTGTCCGCTTTGCGGCTGGAGATCACGACGCTCGCGCCGGCTCGCGCGAGAGCTTCGGCGATAGCGCGGCCGATGCCTTTTGTTGAGCCGGTGATGATCGCTACTTTATTTGTGAGATCAAAAAGGCCATCTGGCATTTGTGCGGTCCCTCAAGTTCGTAGTGCGGCCTTCAGGCGGAAGTTCGTATTTACGTTTTGTTCTGAACTCCAAGTTACAAACTTCCGCCTGAAGGCCGAACTACGAACCTATTCAGTTGCAAGCCTCGAACAACCCGGCCGCGCCCTGGCCGCCGCCGATGCACATCGTAACTACACCCAGCTTCGCCCTGCGCCTCAGCATCTCGTTGGCTATCGTTCCAACCATTCGCGAGCCGGTCATTCCAAACGGATGCCCGATTGCGATCGAGCCGCCGTTGACATTGAGTTTGTCAGGGTCGATTCCGAGCCGGTCGCGACAGTAGATAACCTGCACCGCGAAAGCTTCATTCAGCTCCCACAAGTCGATGTCGTCGATCTTCAGCCCGTGCCGCTTCAGAAGCTTCGGCACAGCGAACACGGGGCCAATGCCCATCTCGTCCGGTTCACAGCCCGCAACCACGAATCCGCGAAAGATCAGCTTCGGCTCGACGCCGAGCGCCCTGGCCCGCTCGCCCGACATCAACAGCGTCGCCGAAGCGCCATCCGACAACTGAGAAGAGTTTCCGGCGGTTACCGTGCCCTGTCCGCTCGTCTGATCAAAGTAAGGCTTGAGCGCCGCGAGCCCCTCAAGCGTTGTGTCGGGACGATTACATTCGTCGCGATCGCAGAGATGCTCTTCGCGGCTGACGATCTCTCCGGTTTTCTTGTCGAGGGTCCCGCGCGTGACGTTCATCGGCGCGAGTTCCGCGTTGAAGAAGCCTTCGGCTTGCGCGCGGGCCGTGCGCTGCTGGCTCGACAGCGAGTATTCGTCCTGTGCTTCGCGGCTGATCTTGTAGCGCCTGGCTACGACTTCCGCTGTATCCCCCATCACCATGTAGATTCCGGGGCTGTGCTCGAGCACCCACGGATTGGGATTGCTGTCGCGCGTCATCATCGTGATGCTTTCGACTCCGCCGCCGATCGACGCGTCAGCGCCTTCGTTGATGATTTCGTGTGCAGCCATCGCGACCGACTGTAGTCCTGAAGAGCAGAATCGATTTACCGTTATGCCGGCGACGGACACCGGCAGCTCAGCGCGAATCGCTGCAACGCGGGCGACGTTGTTGCCCTGCGCGCCGTGCGGCTGCCCGCAACCGAGAATCACGTCTTCGATTTCTTCGGGTGGAAGCTGCGGCACTTTCTTCAGCACGTCGCGAATGCAATGCGCGGCCAGATCGTCAGGCCGCGTCAGATTGAATGAACCTCTATAGGATTTCGCAAGCGGAGTTCGTGAGCTTGCGACTACGTATGCTTCTCTCATGATGAATTCCTTTCTTTCCTCCGCGTCCTCTGCGTCCTCGGCGGTTAAAGATGAATTCAACCGCAGACGGCGCAGAGGACGCGGAGGTCTCGCGGAGCTTAGGCCGCAACCGTGATATTGCCCTTGTCGAAATCCGCGAACGTCTTGCCTCGCTCGGCTAGAGTCTTCAACAGGGGCGCCGGCTCCCATAACTTGCCGTGCTGTGCGTGAAACTCGCCGACGCGATCGTAGACCTTCTTGACTCCAACCGTGTCGGCGAACCACATCGGACCGCCGCGCCACGCTGGAAACCCGTAGCCGTTGATGTAAATGATATCAATGTCTACGGCACGCAGCGCGAAGCCTTCTTCGAGAATCTTTGCGCCTTCGTTGACGAGCGCGTACATGGTTCGCTCGACGATCTCCTGCTCGCGCACTTCGCGTCGCTCGATGCCCGCCTCGGCCGAGGCCTGCTCGATCAGCTTATCTACTTCAGCGTCGGGGATGGGTTTGCGATTTTCATCATACCGATACCAGCCCGCGCCGGTCTTCTGCCCGTAACGGCCCATCTCGCAAAGCCGGTCTCCAACCAACGGATGCCGCACAGTCGGGTCTTCAAGGTGCTTGAACTCTTTGCGGATCCTCCAGCCCACATCGAGGCCCGCAAGGTCGCCCATCGCGATCGGGCCCATCGCCAGGCCGAATTTGTACAGCGCGCCGTCAACGTCCTGGGGCGCCGCGCCCTCTTCGATCAGGAACTCGGCCTCGCGGCGATAAGGCGCGAGCATTCGGTTGCCCACGAAACCTCGACAGTTACCGACAAGCACACCTACTTTCTTCAGCCGCTTTGCAAGCGCCATCGACGTGGCGATGACTTCTTTACTCGTTGCTTTTCCACGCACAATCTCGAGAAGCCGCATGACGTTCGCCGGGCTGAAGTAGTGATGCCCGATCACAAACTCGGGACGCGCCGTGACCGACGCGATCTCATCGATGTTCAGAGTCGAAGTGTTCGATGCGATGATCGCGCCCGGCTTGCAGATGTTATCGAGCTCACCGAACACCTGCTTCTTCAAATCCATTCCTTCGAACACCGCTTCGGTAACGATGTCGGCCTCTTCGAAACCATCATAGCTAAGCGTCGGTGTGATCAACGCCATTCGCTGATCCATCACCTCCTGCGAGAAGCGGCCCTTCTTGACTGAGTTCGCGTAGTTGCGCTTGATGGTCGCAAGTCCGCGATCGAGAAACTCCTGTGAGGTTTCTTTGAGCAGGACCGGGATTCCGGCGTTGGCGTAGTTCATCGTGATGCCGCCCCCCATCGTTCCCGCCCCTACGACGGCCGCCTTCTTGATTTCGATCGTCGGAGTGTCCTTTTGAATGTCGGGAATCTTTGCGACCTCGCGTTCGCCGAAGAAGACGTGAATCAGCGCTTTGGACTGATCGCCAAACAAGCACTGTTGGAACAGCTCGGCTTCTTTCTCGCATCCTTTATCGAAGGGAAGTTTCGTTGCCGCCTCGACGGCATCGATGGCCGCGACCGGCGCAGTCTGACCGCGTCTGGTTTTCCTGGCCTGCTCGCGCGCCGCCGCAAAAACCGGAGCGTTAGCCTGCTCGTCGCCGAGCTTGTCGTTCTTCTCCCGAGTTTTTGGCGGTTTGACTCCACTTGCGATGATCTCTCGAGCGAATGCCACTGACCCAGCGAGGAGATCGCCTTCGATGATGCGATCGACGATACCGTACTCGAGCGCGGCCGTGGTTTTGATCGGCTCGCCGAACGCGCACATCTCGACTGCCTTCTCGACGCCGGCGAGTCTTGGCAAACGTTGAGTGCCGGCAGCTCCGGGAATTATTCCGAGCTTTACTTCAGGTTGGCCGACTTGAGCTGAAGGGGCCGCGACTCGATAGTGAAAAGCCATTGCGACCTCGAGTCCGCCGCCAAAGGCTGTTCCGTGAATCGCGGCAATCGTGGGCTTCGGGGAGTCCTCGATCGCGAGGAGCAGCGGCAACAAGCTGCCGCCTCTTTTTTCGCCGCTTGTGACCTTGCCGAATTCCTTGATATCGGCGCCGGCGATGAACGTGGTGCCACTTCCTATCAGTATCGCTGCTTTGACAGAGCCATCTTTCGAGACAGCTTCGATCGCTGAAGCGATTCCTTCGGGCACGCCAGGGCTCAGCGCATTGACGGGTGGATTGTTTACAGTGATGACGGCTACTTCGCCGTCTTTGGTCAGTGATATTAGTTCGCTCATGAAAGAACGTTCCTCCTGAGAATTAATGATAGATGTTGCGAGCGTGTGTCGATTACCGCAACAAGAAATCAGTTAGTGAGCGTATGGTGCGGCTTGCGGCTCTGTCAAGAAACGGCTTGAGTGAGAAAAGTTATGGTGCCCCCGGCGCGATTCCAACGCGCGACCTTCCGCTTAGGAGGCGGACGCTCTATGCAACTGAGCTACGGGAGCACATCGGGTTTAAGCTAACAGATGCGCTTTTGAAGTGTCCAGAGATCAGCCTGAGCGGCATTGGTTCAATTCGACTCTTGCGACCGTCGAGGAAGAATTAACCGCTGATCATCGCTGACTGCGTTGCGCTGATCTGCGCAGATCAGCGTACCAAAGGCGGCGCAAATCAGCGGTTGATTGTGTCGGCGCGCGCAACTGAACCACTAACAACGCTCCGAGGCTATTCATCGTACTTGAGCAGCGACGCGATCTTGTGGCCGGGAAATCGATCGCGGCCCTTCAGAAAGTTAAGCTCGACGACAAACGCCAATCCCGCGACGATGCCACCTAGGCGTTCAACCAAATCTACTACCGCGCGAGCCGTCCCGCCTGTAGCCAACAGGTCGTCCGCAATGACTACGCGATGTCCCTCGCCGATCGCGTCCTTGTGAATCTCTAGAGTGTCAGTTCCGTATTCAAGATCATAAGTGATCGACTCGATGGCAGCCGGCAACTTGCGAGGTTTGCGCACCGGCACGAAGCCGGCTTTCAAACGATAAGCGAGCGCCGGTGCGAAGATGAATCCGCGAGCCTCAACCCCGATGACAGTGTCGACGTTGGGATCATCTATGCACTCGACCAGACGATCGATCGTTGTGCGCAGGCCGTACGCATTCTTCAACAGAGTTGTTATGTCGTAAAACATTATTCCCGGTTTAGGAAAATCGGGAACGGTTCGTATCAGTTGTTTGAGGTTGTCCACAAAGTTGTCTCCCAAAGCAAGAGATGGAAAAACATTAGGTTGCGAGCTTAAATGGAGTTGCTATGAGCGGGGCGGCAGGATTGGCTTGAAAACCGCCTCGAGCTGGCGCTCGATTCTATCAAGCCGCTGCTCGATACCGGCCAATCGTCCGTCAAAGCGCTTTTCTAATTGGTCTACGAGTCTCTCGGTCGCACGCTGATTGAGCCACGAGGCGCCAAAGATTGAAACAACCAGTGCGAGAATCGCAATTGCGCCAGAGATGAAAGCCACATTAGGACTCAACGTCCGTCTCCTCTTCTCGTTATTTGCAAAAGGAGTTTATCAGATTTAAAGCGTCGTCGCACACGATCAGATCGTTGTTAGTCACGATCTTCTGCTTCTTGCTACCAGTTTATCAGCGACTCAGACAGACCGGATCAAAACACTACGTCAAAACCTGAGTAGCGGCCCGTTGGCTGCATCTCGATTTCATCAACCTGAGTCACGTGCCCGTACGAGGGTCCCTGTTCGAGAGCGGCTCGAAATTCGGCAACTGCTGCTGGAGCGCCCTCGGCAATTGCCTCGACATCGCCGTCGGCGAGATTGCGAACCGTGCCGGCGACTCCCGCTTGTCGAGCCGCTCGAATCGCAAAGTATCGAAAGCCTACTCCTTGAACTCTGCCTTTGACTATGAATCGACGGGCTATCATGCGCTAGTTGGTTGTAACAAAGGTTTTAATTAAGGCCACGCTTGTATGGGCGGTCCTCCGTGGCCGTCCCTCCTTCGATGAAGCGCTTCCTCAGTAAGGGGCGGCCACGGAGGACCGCCCATACATGACTACCGATTTCTCTGATCTACTCCACTAGTGAAACCCAAACGCAGCGAGCCGATGGTTGAATCTGCTAACGCGCGCGTCCGTTGGGCAATGAGCATAGTGCGACTCTTTCCTGGGCAGGTCAACGGTGATCAGTGGTCAGTGGTTAGTGGTCAGTCCGCCGACCACTGACCATTGACCACTACTGACCACCGACCACCGACCACCGACCACCGACCACTGACCACTGACCACTGACCACTGACCACTGACCACCGACCACTAACCACCGAAGCTCACGGCTGTTTCCGCTCTTGTTGAGCTGCTGGATCAGACACCAGCAACTCGCCTTGAGGCCGGCAAGGGTTCGCGCTCTCATATCGGCGCAAGTCTGTCTTCAACTTAACGACTATGTCCGGTCTTCGATCTCGCTCGGCAGCAGCAATCAATCGTCGCTGTAATTCAGCAGCCTCAGAGCAACGGCCGGTCTCGGCAAGCGCCATCGCCACTATCGCGCCGTGATTGACAAGATCGGTTGCCCCGTAAACCAGCCGGGCCAAATCGAGCGCTCTTGCGCCATCACGCAGATCGTATTGCGGATTCGCCGCAAGCAAATACGCCAACAGAATTGCGGTCCGTCCTTTTTCAGGGGACGACGTGTGAGCCTTCTCGAGGGTTTCGAGCGCCCGTTTGTGTTGCCGCTTACTCAGCAGCAGTTTTACCAGATCGAGCGTTGCGTCTTCATTGGCCGGATCGGAGTTCACAATGCGTGAGTACTCCGCCAGTGCTTCGTCCGCTCGCCGAGACTTCTCTAATTCCTGAGCGAGCGCAAGCCGCGATTCGTTGTCGGTTGGATTCAAGGCCAGCACAGCCTGGAAGTGAATGATCGCCTGCTCGTGCCGATTCTGTTTTGAAAGAAGGAATCCAACATTGTAATGCGCCGTCGCGTTGGCAGGATCAATCTTGAGCGCTTGCTGGTACTGCTCGACGGCTCCGGCAATGTCTTCCATCTGCGCGAGCGCCGCCCCAAGGTTCACGCGGGCCGGAATGCCATTCGGGTTGGCGGCGATCGCCTTGCGAAACTCGTATGCTGCTTCGGAGTACCTGCCTGCATCAAGAGCCTTACGACCCTGAATAACGTGAAGCCGGTCGCCGTGAATCAATTGCCGGAGTCCGTCGATCAGGGGATCGGACACTCGAACGCCAACCGGGCCTTGCTGCGCCAGATGCATTCGGGCTTTCTCGAGATCTCCCAAACCGCGATAAGCCATCGCGAGCGCATAGTGAATGCGATTCGCTTGAGGCGTCTCCTTCAGCGCTTGTTCAAGATACTCGGCCGCTTGTTTGTAATCTTTGGCGGATAACGCAGACTGTCCCAACCCATATCGACACGCGGCGCAGTTGCTGTCGATCTTGAGCGCCTCCTGAAAACTCGCGCGCGCCTCGTCAAGCCGATTTTGACGCAGGTAAATGTTTCCCAGATTGACCGCCGCCGGCTGGTAATCCGGACGCTGTTTGAGCGCCAGCTTGTAGTAAGTCGCGGCTTCTTCCGCGCGGCCGTCCGCTTGAAGAATACTTGCCAGGAGATAGCTCCAGCGAAAATCTTCAGGAGAAAGCTGATGCGCGGTTCGATAACATTCTTCGGCCGGCGGGAGCAGAGAATATGTGTGATAAGCCTCTCCTAACGATCCGTAAGCTTCGCCACGCTTTTCGTCGGTTAACCTTCGGTCATTCGATGCTGCGACGACTGAGTTTTGGAGCGACTGCAATTGCTCGCGCACGTCTGCTTCGAGCGTTTTTAGATCCGGTGCGTGAACCGCCGGCATTCCGGCCTTTGGCGGCGGAATAACGATGCCCCCGGCTGAACTCGATTGTGATTGCGAGGGTGTTTGTGCGGCGATGCACGCTACAGAGAGGGAACAGGCGGCGATCGCTCTGAGGATAGAGCGAATGGACTCCGCTTTACTTCGACAAGCTGGCAGCTTGTCGGACATTTGTGTCGTGAGCGGCTTCACTTGAACTCCGGGGAAGAGCCTTCGCGCAGGGTCACGTACCGATCGACTGGAGGGCTCCTCCACTCTTCGATAGCCCCTGAAGGCCAATGGACTCGCACGAGATCGACGCGGTCGGAACTGCCGAGACCAACGAGTACTCGCGGGTCCTGGGCTGACAGGTAACCGCCATCGGTTCGAACACGGCGCCAGAGCGCGGCTCTCTTCGGTATAACGATTTCGACCGTTGCTCCGAGCATGTCTCGATTGACCTTCTTGCCGGTCAGCCTCATTCCCAGCCGGTGGTTTCGGTTACCAATCTGATTAAGGAACAACCGCGCGCGTCCGTTGTTATTTGAAATCAAGACGTCGGTGTCGCCATCATTATCTATGTCGCCGAATGCGGCGCCTCGTCCTACCGAAGGCATGTTGAAAGAGTCACCCGCCGCGGCTGATTCATCGATGAAGGCTCCCTTGCCGGTATTATGAAAAAGCTGGTTCGGCTGACTGAACGGATAAGGATCATGCCTTCGAGCGAGATCCTGGAGTATGCGCACTGCTCCGTTGGCCACCAACAAATCCAGCCAGCCATCGTTGTCATAATCGAACCACAAGGTCCCGAAACCGGTGTAGCGTCTGGTCTGCAAACCATGGCCCGATTCGTTTGTTCTGTCTTCGAAAAAACCGTTTCCCTGATTCACGTAAAGAGTATTGGTTTCCTCCATCAGATGAGTGACGAAGATATCATCATCACCATCTCCGTCGAAATCTCCCGCGTCTACTCCCATGCCGGCCTCGGCTTGCCCGTCGCGATTAACTGCCACCCCGGCGAGCAATGCTTCGTTCCTGAAGACACCGTTCTTCTGATTTATCCAAAGCTGATTTGGATCGCCGTCGTTCGCAACATAAATGTCCGGCCATCCATCCCGGTTGAAATCGGCGGTTACGACGCCAAGGCCTCGCCCGAATTCCTCGCCGATTCCCGACCTGCCGGTTACATCTTCAAAAACGCCGTTGCCCTTGTTGTGAAACAGTCGATTCCCGGCAGGCCGAAACGCTCGCGGCATACAGTAATCACGTTCGCTGGTATTGGCGTAGCAGTCAGGACTGCTGGATGTCGAGAAGGCTACATAGTTCACCACGAATAGATCCAGCCAGCCGTCTCGATCATAGTCGAAGAACGCCGCGCTCATACTCCAGCGAGGATCATCGGTGAGACTCGTCTTTGTTACGTCCGTAAACGTGCCGTCCCGATTGTTGAGGAGCATTTGATTCGAGCCGAGATTGCAAACGTACAGATCATCCCAGCCATCGTTGTTAATATCACCAACGGCAACACCCATTCCGTAGCCGGCCGCGACAATGCCGCTCTGCTCCGTGACATCCGTAAACCTGAGAGAGCCGGGCTGGCCGGCGACCATGTCGTTGCGGAAGAGTCTGGCGCGAGGCAACCCCGAACCGCGCCATGGAAAAAGCGTACTGCCGGGCTTAACTCCTGCCTCCAGAACAGAGCCCTGGACGAGAAAAACGTCCAGATCACCGTCGTTGTCGTAATCCAAAAGCGCGACGCCCGATCCCATGATCTCCGGCAGGTAAAAGCGCCCGGTCGCGCCGTTGTAATGTTGAAAGCCGAGCGACGCTCGATCCGACGCTTCGACGAATATCGCGGTTGACGCAGGATTGCGTTGTTGCGTGACTGATTGTTTCTGCGTTGCCAAACACAATGACTCAGAGGGTAATACAATTGTGGAAATGACCAGCCCCAAAAAAGCCAGCATCGATGAGGCGGATTTCATCGTTGACCTCTTAAGAGTCCGAGATGATACATAGTGTTTCGGATTCTGCCTTCCTTAATAAGCTTTGCGTGCTTTGCGGTCCTTTGCGTCTTTGCGCTGAGTATGGGGTCTTACTCCTTCAATACTCAGCGCAAAGACGCAAAGGACCGCAAAGCACGCGAAGACTGACCATACGATCAGCAATCCAATAACCGAACGCTACCGAGAATATCAGGCGCAAACCGGCGCGCACGGCTGAACTTATTTGATGGCTGGAACGACTTTGACCTCATTCCTGCTCGAGTTGGGTACCACATATTCCATCCATCCGATCATCATCTCGTCGTAAGTGGGATCGCCCCAACGCACCGCCCTGGTTGCATCAGGGTTGTATTTGTTTTTCGCCGAGTTATCAAAATGAGCAGTGACGATTAGCCTCGCGCCTTTGGGAATCGGAATCGGATTCTTCAGGGAATACGTTGTCTGCCAGTTGAAGTTGAAGTGTGGGACCCAGAGCAGCGTTTCGCGCCGCGCATCCGGGTAAAGCACTTCATACTTCATATCTTTTCCACGCAGGTGCATGTGCGGCATGTAGCTCACTAATCTAACATCCTCCTCAAAAGTGTACGCCGCGGTAACCTCGTGATTGCCAGCGCCCGCGGGAATCTTGAAGAAGTGATTTGGCACTGTAAGCGTAACTACTCGATTGGCCGGGGGCTCGCTGGCAAAGATCAAACCCACGCTGGTTCGGTCCTTCGCAGGTTTGTCGAGGGACCCGCGAAAGCTTGAATAGTGTACCTGGAGGACGATGATTGAGCCGGCAGGGACCTTCTTTGCAATGCCGCGACCATAAACATCCGGGCCTTTTCCGGGAGCATAAGAAGTCAGCAGGATGCTGAACAAGTCTGAGCCCTGATCGCCTGTGTTACGTTTGAAGAGCGCGCCGCCGTTGATCGAGCGAGCCCCGTCGTCAATCACCGGCGCGTCCATTTTGACTCGCGAGAGTGACCCTTGTCTGTAAAAAATGGGCGGCTCGGTTTCGCTCTTGACGGCTGATTGGCCGTTTCCTTGTCTCGATCGGGCAATGGTCTGCGGCGTCAAAATGTGCGCGATAGCGTGATGCACAATTCTCCGATTGCTCGGGCGAATCTCCGCCGCTTGAACCCACTTGTCTTCTTTGAACCGCGTTGGAATGCTGAAGACGAAATAATCATCGGGGGCGCCGGGCTCGATTGTATGTTCCTCACTCATTGAGAACACCTGGTCCGGGGTCCCAATTCTCCAACCATCGACAAAATCCGGAATCGGGGGCAGGTGTTTTGAATCGCCTTCAGGCGCGCCTTGATCCACCCAGGCGGCGATAGTATCGATGTCCTTCTGGCTCAGGCGAGCGTCGTTAATGAAGTCGCCGTAGCGCTGATCCGCGTGCCACGGCGGCATCTCGCGGGTCAGGACCTTTTCGCGGATTGAGCGCGCCCATGGGCGGACATCCTTGTAAGTCAAAACCGAAAACGGCGCTGCGTCATTGGGACGGTGGCACTCGGCGCAATGCTTGAAGAGTATCGGCGCCACGTCTCGTGTGAATGTAACATCGCCGTTGGGGAAGTCGCCTCCACGCGCCGCGTGTGCGATCAGGAACAGCGCTCCCGCGATCGCCGGCAGTCCGCTAAATGTCAGTCGCTTTGAGATCATGATCCGATATTGTCGCCGCTTCTTACGCAGCGTCGAAAGCTATCTATATCACTGTTCCGTTCCGTTGTCATGAAGTGCGGCGCCAATCGAACGTCGTGCACGAACGGGCCGCCCGTGGGCGGTCGTGAAGTGTAATAGCGCTCGCGGCGAGCAGCGGTAATACGCATTTCTTTGGTTGTGTAATATTCATCTTGACAGGGTGACGGCGCTTTGACATGATCGCAGCGTTTTTGGCGCGGCTCGAAGGCCAATGTCGGTATTTTGTGGAGAGCTGGAATCACACGCTTTCCGGGATTCGGCCACTCCCTCCACATCAGATTGGCTCGCATTAACCCCTAAAACGCTAAGTGAGGAACAATCAATGAAAAGCAAAAGGACGATTCAGGTATTCGCATACGCGTCGGTGTTGATTCTTTGTTTCGGCATGTCGGGGCTGGCTCAGTCCCTGAGGACCGACGATCCAATCGCCGCGGTTGCCGCAGATTCAACAGAGATAAGATTTCAGCCGAAGGTTGAATACGCCCGACTAATCCTGAGGGTTTCAACCCCGGACGGCGAGGTATTTAGCAGGGAATTTGAAGCTGGTACTCTTCCTTCATTTAAGCTGATCGACGACAGCGGTATGAAGCTGCGAGATGGCCACTATCTATACGAGTTGCGCGTGACGCCGCACCTCGATCCGGAAGTCAGAGAAGCGCTCAACGCTGCTCGGGCGAGCGGCGATGACCAGGCGGTTCGCGAGCTTCAGAGGAACGGCAAGATTCCCACCCAGATCGCCGTGCAATCCGGCGCTTTCGCGGTCAAAGAGGGAACAGTGTACTTCGGAGGTCTTGAAGAGCCGAAGACACCGGGCGGGCAGGGTCCCTCAATCCAGTCGGGAAAAAAGAAGACGGGCGGCGATGGCGTCACCATAATGGATGTCGTGACCGCCGACGATATTATCGTTCAGGGCTCGGCGTGCATCGGGCTTGATTGCGTCAATAACGAGAGTTTCGGGTTCGACACAATCAGACTCAAGGAGAACAACACCCGGATCAAGTTTGACGATACTTCTACCAGTGCAGGATTCCCGGCAAACGACTGGCAACTCACAGCTAACGACTCTGCCAGCGGCGGGGCCAACAAGTTTTCCATCGAAGACATAACAGGAGCAAAGGTCCCGTTCACGATCACCGCCGGCGCGGCCACCAACTCGCTCTTTGTGGACAGCACGGGCCGCGTGGGATTGCGTACTTCCACACCGGTGTTGGATCTTCACATCAACACCAGCAACACTCCCGCGCACCGGCTGGAACAAAACAACTCGGGTGGCTT
>Ga0134124_10000726_pt1 | contig 26420 bp, 27 predicted proteins | sample KB304_FD_96880 | JGI IMG/M metagenome (GOLD analysis project Ga0134124, IMG submission 96880) | Terrestrial soil microbial communities without Nitrogen fertilizer from Kellogg Biological Station, Michigan, USA - KB3-0-4 | ecosystem: Environmental > Terrestrial > Soil > Unclassified ... | reverse complement strand
TCGGCGGACATTGCCTCATGTCTACGGAGTATTCATTTGTGCCTCATCAGTGTATCGGGAAAAGGCCTTTTTGTCAACCGATTATGCTTTCGGTTCTTCGACAGGATTCTCTTCCTTCTTCTCTTCAGCAGGCATCGCTTCAACTTTCTCTGGAACAACTTCGGGAGCGACAGCATCAGATACAGGTTCGCTGACCGAGCTTTCGGCCGGAGCTTCCTCAACGACTGCGGCGGTTTCTGTTTCAGTTGACGGAGCAGCTGCTGCTTCTTCAACCGGAGCTTCTTTAACGACCGGGCGAGGCATCTTTTTCGCGACTTTCTTACCCTCGATCACTCCTTCACGAACAAGCATATTATGGACGGCGTCGGATACCTGAGCGCCTTTGCTGATCCAATACATGATCCTCTCCTTATTCAAGAGAGTCGTCTTTTTGTGCGGATCATAACTTCCGACGATCTCGATATGGCGTTTTCCTGGAGCTTTCGTGTGTTCTTGAACAGCCACACGAAAATGGGCGCGGTTTCTTTTTCCTGTGCGATTGAGACGGATAGCTAACATATCAGATGTACGGTTTTACTTATATACAGGGTTTACTCTAACGTATTTCAAACAAGACGTCAACCCCGTTACCTATTTAGAATGAATGCTCATCTAACTTCTTACTCGAGCCGTAGGCGGCTGCGCCTTTTATTTATTTTCTAAGAGGATAATCTGTACCCGCAGATAACGGGGTCAGCCCCGCCATTTCTTAAGACTCTACTTTGTCATTACTTTCCCATTCTCACCGACTTGATCCAATCGGATAGAAAGGAGCTGAGAGACGCCGTCCGCACCCATTGTGACGCCATACAGAAGAGAAGCCTGACTCATGGTTTCCCGGTTATGAGTGATCGCGATAAATTGAGTATGTGCTGAAAGCTCTTGCAGCATCTTGGAAAAACGACGCGAATTGGCCTCATCCAGAGCTGCCTCAACTTCATCCAACACGGCGAAAGGAGGCGGATTATGCGAAATGATAGCGAAAAGAAGAGCGAGAGATGTGAGCGATCGCTCACCTCCTGAAAGCATCGAAAGATTAGTAATCTTTTTCCCCGGAGGACAGGCTGAGATTTCAATCCCTATCTGTTCCGGTTCCTCCTTCTCTTCTTCGCCTTCCTCGATGGCATCCATCATCTCATCATCATTTCCCCGTTTCCGAGACTTTATTCTGACCATGTTCAATTCCGCTTGCCCTCCGCCGAAAATAATCTTGAAATATGATTCGAATTTCTTCCGGATTTCCTTGAAAGCATCCTGAAAAACGAAATCGATCTTCTGATCCATCTCCCTGATGACAGTCCGTAAAGATTCGCTGGCCTGTTTCAGATCTACAGACTCTCGAGTCAGGAATTCAAAACGTTTTTCTGTCTCCTGAAACTCTTCAACCACGAGCGGATCGATCGTCCCGATATGTTCCACTTCGACCTTGAGACGGGCAATCTCCCTCTCCAGCTTTTCGCGCTCGACAGCCGTACCGTCGTAACGCAGATCTTCCACTTTCATGTTCAGTTCTTCACGGACCAGTGCGACCAGATCCTCTTCCCGCACCTCGACTCGAGCCAACCGAACCTTCACTTCATTCAACTGATCTTTCAACCGGGTCAGGATCATTTCCTTTTCGCGCCACTCTTTCTCTTTCGCAAAAAATGTCTCGCGGCTATTCTTGCTTGTCTCACGGATAACCTGAAGCTTCTGTTCATTCTCTTCCAAGGCTTTTTGAATTTTCTCAAGCTCCTTATTGAAATTTTCTTTTTCTTTTCCGAATTGTGCCAACCGCTCATCGCTTAATTTCTTCTCGTTATCTGGCAGAGCTATGATTTTCTTCTCTTTGACGCTCCCCTCCCCGGCTTTTTGATCAAGGTCGTGCATTTTTTGCTTGATTACCTGCGCAAACTCGCGGATATCTTGAAGATCTTCCAATTTTTCCACATTTTGAATCCTTTCGATAAGCTCCGTTTGATTGGTACGGATATCATCCAAGGCCTTACGGACATAATTGAGATCCACCGGTATCACGCGGATGACTTCCTCGATCTTTTGTTTTTCCTTTTCAATTTCTATCTTGCCGTCGACGATGCTCCGGTCGCGAAGCAATGCGTTTGCCGTATCACGAAGCCGGTTCAACTCGTTCCCGATCGCCTCTTCTTCGCTTTGATCCTCCATGGATTTGGAAGCGAGAGCGACTTCACGGGCGAGCGTATTCGTTTCCACATCAAGATCGAAAACCTGCTTCAAAACGCCATCCCGCTCCTTTGATAATGAGCTTAATTCGAAATGGAAGCTGTTCCACAGATAGCTGTACAAAAGATACTGTTTTGACTTCAGCTTTTCCGCGACATCCTTTCCTTGCGAAGCTTTTTCTGCTTGACGCCTCAAATTCTTCAAGTGCGGTTCGATTTCGGTCGTCAAAGCATCCACTTTTACGAGGTTTTCCCGCGTGCTTTCAAGCTTGCGAAGAGCACGTTCCTTTTCGATCTGAAACTGCTTTACACCCGCGGCATCTTCGAAAACGGAACGTCGCTCGACGGGCGTAGCATTGAGCACAGCATCAGACATCCCCTGGGTGATGACACAATAACTATCTTTCCCGATACCCGCTTTCGCCAACAGATCGACGATGTCGAGCAGGCGTACCTTCGAGCTGTTTATGAGATATTCGCTCTCACCGCTTCTGAAAATTTTTCGCGCAATGGATACTTCAGCGAACTCGATCGGGATCCTCTTATCCGAATTATCGAAATAGAGCGTCACCGATGCGGTACCCAAACGCGTTTTTTTATCCGTTCCAGCAAAGATGAGATCTTCAGATTTTTTCCCGCGTAAGTTCTTCGATGACTGTTCCCCGATCACCCAGCGAATAGCGTCGGCAACATTTGATTTTCCCGATCCATTCGGACCTACGATTGCCGTGATTCCGCACTTCGCCCCTGATGCGATATCGCATTCCGGTAAAAAATCCAAAGCCGTCTTATTGGCAAAAGACTTGAATCCGCTGATTTCGAGTTTCTTTAGATACATCTAGGAAAAGAGTGAGAGTAAATAGGCGACAGTAAGAATAAAATACAAACTCGATAAATCGCGCTTGCTTCTTTCTGCTTACACTTGTTTATAGTATATCGCATTTCAAAACAAAAGAAAAAAGCCTCTGATCACTTGGATCCGGCTTATTTCAAACGTATTCCTTACCAGCCTTTTTTTGTCAGCGCTTCCTTGGCGGCAGCCCGCTGAGCCTCCTGCTTGGAAGAACCCTCTCCTTCCGCGACCAACTCGTCTTCAAGATAGACACCAGCGATGAACTGACGATCATGATCCGGCCCCCACTCCTTCAGTACGCGATAATTCGGAGTGATGCCCATCTTTTCCTGAGACAATTCCTGAAAACGGCTTTTGGCATCCGTATGGAGATTCTGTTCGAATACTTCCGGCAGATGACTGAGTACGTATCGTGCGATAAAATCCTTCGCAGCATCATATCCCTGATCCATATACAGCGCTCCGATCAAAGCTTCCATGGCATTCGCGATCAGGTAGCCGCGGGCCCTTCCGGTATCCTTTGCCTCGCCTCGACTCATCAATAGAAAATCCTGAATACCGAGATTGCGCCCGATCTTCGCCAACATATCTCCATTGACGAGCGCGGCGCGAAAGCTCGTGAGCTCCCCTTCCGGATTTTCATAATTATGGAAGAGATACTCGGTCACGACGAGTTCCAAAACAGCATCCCCCAAAAACTCAAGACGTTCATTATGAGGATACTCATAGTCTTTGTGTTCGTTCAAATAAGAACGGTGCGTCAGAGCTTCTTGAAAAAGCTTGCTGTCTTTCACACCGATGATGAAATCTTTTTTCAGTTTTTCTATATCTATGACTGCATTCATATGCCGTATGTTACAAAAAAAGCACCGAAGTGCTTATGCCTTCTTTTTCGTAGACGCTTTAACTTTTTTTACCGTTTTTTTCGCTTTTACCTTTTTTTCCGACACGACCTCTTCTGTTTCTGGATTTTTCGCGTCTTTTTTTTCATGTTTCGGATGAGGATGATTCTGAGAAATATCATCTTTCATCGGTTCTCCCATCTCACGATAGATAGTCCCCAAGACTCCGTTCACAAATCGGGGGCTTGCATCGCTGCCGAATGTCTTCGCCAATTCAATCGCTTCATTGATGGCGACTTTGGGAGGAACCTCGTCATAGTTGCCGAACATGAGTTCGTAGATGCCCAGCCGCAGGACATTCCGATCGACGACAGTCACCTGATCAAGTGGCCATTCCGGCGCACATTTCTCAATCAGCTTATCGATCGTTTTCCGTTCGCGAAGCGTTCCTTCCATCAGGTGCTCGGAAAAAATCGTCTCTTCAAGACCCGGAGCGAACTCTGCGATGTTCCGCTTCAAGATTTCACGAGCCAATTCATCTTTCTGGCCTTTAAAATCCCACTCGAAGAGCGATTGCATTGCGACTGACCTTTGAAGATGCCTGTTTGCCATTTTGGTTTTTTACACCCAAGAACATACATTGTTTCTCCTCTCAGTATACATGAAGGGAGAAAAGATCTGTGTTCTTAGGCAGTTTTTTTCTCTGCTTTGAGTTTCGGAGCGGTGTTCACCATTTCCTTGCCTTTGTAAAAACCACATTCCGCGCACACGCGATGCGACAAAATACGAGCCTTGCACTTCGGGCATTCCTGGGTATTCACGAGAGCCACATCGTACTGTTTGCGGGCGCGATCACGTCGATGTCGGGTATGTCTTTGCTTCGGTAGAGCCATAACGGTTCACTAAACTTGAAAATTTACGATGTAATTAATCTAACACGGCTTTCCCCGCTTGGCAATAGTCACTTTCCCCTAGCCATACGTTTCGATTTCAGGATACTGGAAAAACGCATATTCACGTTTTCGGGCAAAGATAAAATGACCGGCTTGAAAGACATCCGATGGATAGCACAGGGCCCCTTATGTCGAAGCGCTTGCATATGGACTTCTGTCCCATATCCTTTATGCTGTGCAAAACCGTAGCCCGGATAATCATTTTCATATTTTTCGAACATCCGATCCCGCGTCACTTTCGCCACGATAGATGCCGCCGCTATCGACTTCACGATAGAATCCCCCTTCGTCACCGCTTCCTGCAGACCGGAAAAACTCGGCAACTCCTGGTTCCCATCGATCAAGATATGATTCTCACTTTTTGGCAGTTTTCTCGTGAGATCCGAGAGGCTCGCCTTCATCGCCAGAAATGTCGCCTGGAGAATATTCACCCGGTCGATAGTTTCCACGCTGGAAATCCCCACTCCCACATGAAAGTGTTCATGAATGAGATCGAACAAAAATTCTCTCTGTTTCGAAGACAAGGTTTTCGAATCACGAATGAGTGCAAATTCTTTCGCGTGTGTTTCAGGAATCGAAAAAGATGGATCTTTATAACAAACGGAAGCAGCCACAACAGGACCCGCCAACGGCCCTCTTCCTGCCTCATCTACTCCGATGATGTTGAGAATCTTTTCCCCTATAAGACTCCTTTCCATTTCAAACGTCGTTTCTTCCATATAGACACTATACTACCGCTCATTGTTATTCGAAAATGTGCTTTATTTAAGCCTTTTTTAAAACAATGCTCATGCTTTCTTTTTTTAAAGAAAAAAACTATACTGAATATACGTAACTCCTTGCAAAACCCGACGGTATACCCCTGGGCTATGAAGGAACAAAATATCATGCAAACAAGACCTACATTTTTATTGTCACACCTTTCATAACGATCGGTGTTTTTATTTGCACCCCCTATGTTCACCCATCTCCACGTCCATTCCCACTACAGCCTTCTCACTGCCCTGCCGAAAGTGGAAGAACTCTTGGCACAAGCGAAGGAATTCGGAATGACTTCTCTGGCTCTGACAGATACGTCCGCTCTCTATGGAGCTGTCGAATTTTATACGAAAGCGAAGGGCTTCGGAATCAAACCGATCATCGGAGCAGAAATCTATGTCTGCAAGGATCTGACCAGCAAGAATAACACAGCCGAAGACCGCAGGCGCAGCCAACTTGTCCTTCTGGCAAAAAATGATACGGGATACAAGAATCTGATGAAAATCATTTCAGTCGCTCAACTCGACGGATTTTATTACAAGGCGCGTGCCGATAAGAAATTATTAAAGCTCTACAATGAAGGACTGATTGCGCTTTCCGGATCCATGCAGGGAGAAGTCCCTTCCGAAATCATTTACGGAAATTATGAACGAGCAAAAGTAGCCGCCCTCGAATATGAAGAGATTTTCGGAAAAGGAAATTTCTATCTGGAACTCGGCCCGCATGTCGAGAACGAGAATCAAGTCATTGCGAACCAAGGACTCGCTCAGATCAGCCAGGAAACAGGAATACCGGTCGTAGCTGCGACTGATGTCCACTATGTGAAAAAAGAGCATGCCGAAGTCCAGGATATCCTCCTCTGTATCCGAGACAACAAAAAGGTGAGTGATCATGAACGTTTCAGTATGATGTCGCTTGATCTTTCACTCCGCTCACCGGAAGAAATGGCGGAGATTTTCAAGGATTTTCCACAAGCTATAGAAAATTCGGAAAAAATAGCAAATGAATGCAATGTGACGATCCAAATGGGAGAGAATCATCTGCCTGAATTCCCGCTTCCCGTGGGCCAGACAGCTGATGACTTCTTGCGCGAACTCTGCGAAGTGGGAATCAAGAAGCGATTCGGAGATGTAAAATTAGGAGAAGAATATTTTACACGGATGAATTATGAATTGGATGTCATCAAAAGCACCGGTTTCGCCTCTTACTTCTTGATCGTCCAGGATTTCGTCAACTGGGCGAAAAATAACGGTGTTGTCGTCGGACCGGGAAGAGGGTCGGCCGCCGGCAGCCTGGTCGCCTACCTTACCAGCATCACCGATCTTGATCCGATCGCCTACAATCTCCTTTTCGAACGCTTCCTGAACCCGGAACGTATCTCCATGCCCGATGTCGATATGGATTTCGCTGACGATCGCAGAGACGATGTTTTGAATTATGTCCGTGAAAAATATGGCAATGATCACGTGGCGCAGATCATCACTTTCGGAACCATGGCGGCTCGCGCAGCCGTTCGCGATGTCGGAAGAGCTCTTGGTTTTCCTTATGAATTCTGTGATAAGACATCGAAGATGATTCCGATGTTCACTTCGATCGCCAAAGCGCTTGCCGAGGTTCCGGAATTCAAGCAATGGTACGCATCGAGTAACGATGCCAAAAAACTTATCGATACGGCGATGAAACTCGAAGGCCTTTGCCGTCACGCATCGATGCATGCATGCGGAGTCGTCATCACAAAAAATCCCGTCACCGATTATACTCCCCTTCAGAGAGTGTCCGGAAGCCGAGAAGGAGTAGTGACACAGTATCCGGCATCCACCAAAATGAATGCTGTGGAGAAAATCGGCCTTCTCAAGATGGACTTTTTGGGATTAAAAAACCTCACGATCATTCAAAATACTCTGCGTATCGTGCGCAAAACGAAAAAAGTCGATATTGATATCGAAAAAATCCCTCTCGACGACGAAAAAACATTCAAACTCCTGCAAGACGCGCAAACGACAGGAGTCTTCCAATTGGAAAGCTCCGGCATGAAACGCTATCTCAAGCAACTGAAACCGACTATCTTCGAAGATATCATCGCGATGGTCGCCTTATACCGTCCCGGCCCGATGGACTACATTCCTGACTTCATCGGCGGAAAACACGGAACGAAGAAAATCGAATACCTGCATCCCAAACTCGAACCGATTCTGAATAATACCTACGGGGTTGCGGTGTATCAGGAACAGCTTATGCAGATCGCCCGGGATCTGGCCGGCTTTTCATTGGGTGAAGCTGACGTTCTTCGAAAAGCCGTAGGGAAAAAAATCAAGGAACTGGTTGCTGAACAGCGTGAAAAGTTCATTGAAGGCTGTATCCGGACCGGCATCGGAAAAGGTATCGGGGAAAAAGTTTTCGCATTCATCGAACCATTTGCCGGATATGGCTTCAACCGATCGCATGCCGCCTGTTATGCTCTCGTCGGCTATCAGACCGCATATTTGAAGGCTCATTACCCTGCCGAATTTATGGCAGCGCTTTTGACATCCGATCAGGACAATATCGACCGCATCGCGATCGAGGTCACGGAAACCCGCGAAATGGGGATCGAAGTGCTGCCGCCTTCCATCAATGAAAGCTTCGAGGAATTCGCGGTCATCATCGATGCCGAAGGTAAAGAACGTGTCCGTTTCGGTTTGAACGCCGTTAAAAATGTCGGCCACGTCGTCGCCCACGAAATCGTTGCTGAGCGCAAACTTGGAGGCAAATATGACAGCCTCGAAGCGTTTGTCGAACGGGTAAAGACGAAAGATCTCAACAAAAAATCTTTGGAAGCGCTTACCAAGGTGGGCGCTTTGGAAGATTTCGGGGAGCGCAATCAGATACTGCAGAGCATCGATGCTATTCTGCAGCACGGGAAAAACCTGAAGGCGATCACGGAAACGCATAGCAGCAGCCTTTTCGGAGAAATGGCTATGCCGATGAGCAAGATTCAGCTCGCTCATTCCATCAAAGCGGACAAAAAGACCAAGCTCATATGGGAAAAGGAGCTTCTCGGGTTGTACGTCAGCGATCATCCGACCAGCGAATACCAGGCTTATTTCAACAAAGTGGCCACCCCGCTGGGCGAATTGGAAAAGAAACCGGATAACTCGCAGGTGCGTCTGGGCGGCGTTATCACGACCGTTCGGAAAATCCTTACAAAAAATGGAAGCACCATGTACTTCGTCGGGATAGAAGATATGACTGGACGCATCGAAATGCTCGTTTTCGGAAAAACGGCAGAGCATACGGGGGGCTCATGGATTGAGGGCGAAGTCGTGATGGTGAATGCGCGTATTTCGCATAAAGACGGGACTCTGAAATGCATTGCCGAAGGAGTCGAGCGCGTTTCCCCGGATACTCTGCACCAGTTTGCCCGAGTCGAAGCTACCCGGATAAAGATGGAAAAACCGGCCGCCCCCGTATCAGCCATGAAGAGGCTCATCATAGCGGTCAGGAACGATGCTCCCTCAAAAATTATCGAACATCTCTCTCAGATCCTGAAAACCATTCCTATCGGTCCGATCAAAGTCGCCGTAAAGATCCAAGGGACGATCATTGAAACGACCTTTGCGATAACGCTGACAGAAGAACACCTGATGCAGATAAGGACCATCGATGGCGTAGAATCAGCGGAATAGGGACGACAACAATTCCTCCGGACCCCTGGAACGCTCTTTTGCCAAAACGAAAAAATGTGACATACTGTCCTGATGAAAAATCCGCTTCAGAAAAAAATCGTGATCATGGGTCCGACTGCCTCAGGCAAGTCGGATATTGCCATTGCTTTGGCACGCAAATACGATGGTGAGATCATTTCTGCAGACAGCCGGCAAGTCTACAAAGGGATGGATGTCGGATCAGGAAAAGTGTCCAAAACGGAGCAGCGCTTGGCAAGACACTGGCTGCTCGACGTCGCCAGTCCCAAACGCAGCTACAACGTGACACACTTCGTACGGGACGCAAAAAAAATCATAAAAGATATCGAAAGACGTCACAAAACTCCGATCATTTGCGGTGGAACGGGTTTTTGGATCCAAACCCTGATTGAAAATAACGCGTTCCCTGCCGTCAGGCCGGACATTCATCTGCGCGGGAAGCTGATGAAACTTTCTACTGAACGATTATTCAAGCAACTGGAAAAGAAAGATAAGGAACGCGCGAAGACGATCGATCCTCACAATAAAATACGACTGGTAAGGGCGCTGGAAATCATTTCACAGTTAGGAAAAGTCCCAAGAATTGAAAAGATGAACGAACAATCAGACAGCGATGAGTACATCATATTTGTCTTGAATCCACCAAAAGACATCCTGGATAAAAAAATCGAAGTCCGCCTTGATAAGCGACTGAGGAAAGGGATGCTCGCAGAAGTGAAGAAGCTGAAAGAGAGCGGCCTCAGCTGGAAAAAACTCGAAAGTTTCGGATTGGAATATAAATACCTTTCCTTATTCTTACAAAAGAAAATATCGAAAGAGGAAATGAAGGAACGATTAAATTTCGAAATCCGACACTTTGCCAAACGACAGCTGACATGGATAAGACGCTTTGAGAAACAAGGCGCCAAAATCCACTGGATCAACGATGCAAAAAATGTTCCTTCCATTCTGACCAAATTCATGTAGTTGTTCTCTCACTATCGTGGGCATAAATAAGAAGTATCTAATATCCCATAATTTCGCGGCCGCGAAATTATGGGATATTAGAGAAAGATGAAAGAACCTCCTACTAGAGATTGTCTCTCTTTTCCGACTTAGCTCAATTTGTTCTTCAAGATTTCTGAGACCATCTGGGGATTTGCTTTGCCCTTGGAGACCTTCATCACTTGCCCGATCAGGTATTGAAAAGCATTCTGTTTGCCCGCCTTGAAATCGAGAACGGACTGTTCGTTGGCAGAGAGCACTTCATCAACGACTTTTTCCAATTCTCCGCTATCACTCACCTGCCCCAGATTCAAACGTTCGATGATGTGCGAAGGATCATTATCTCCCAACTCAGTCATCTCCTTCAAAACAATTTGTGCCGCGCTAGAATTTATTTTTCCGTCTGCGATGATTGAAATAAACTCTGCGAAATTTTCCGGAGTTATCCGAGAAAGAAGCAATTCTCTATCCCATCCTTTGAGTTCTTTTTTAATTTCCGTAATGAAGTAATTCGCAGCTAATTTAGTCGCCTTTTCAAGAGGCGCATTCATTTCCTTCGCATCAACTTTTGCACCAAGTTCACTCACGACATGCTCAAAAAATTCAGCATCTTCCTTATCATCTACAAGAATCAATGAGTCAGCATCTGGAAGGCTATATTCCTCCTTAAATCGTTTCAGTTTCGCATCAGGCAATTCAGGCAGCGTAAGACGGAGCTTCTCGATATACGCCTCATTGAATTCAAAAGGCGGGATATCCGGCTCGGGAAAATATCGGTAGTCGTGCGCCGATTCTTTCTTGCGCTGTGAAACCGTAACATTCTTCACTTCATCCCAACCCCGAGTTTCCTGAATTATTTTCTCCCCTTTTTCAAGCATCTCCGTTTGGCGTTTGATCTCATATTCGATCGCTCTTTCTACCGAACGGAACGAGTTGATATTTTTTACTTCAACCTTTGTTCCGGATAAACGTTCTTCACCCTCTTTATAAAGCGAAATATTCACTTCACAGCGCATCTGACCTTTTTCCATATCGGCATCTGATACTTTCAGATACCTGAGCGTCTGACGTAGTTTCTGGCAGAACGCACTCGCATCCTTTCCTTCCGAAAAATCCGGCTCAGTAACCAATTCCATCAAAGGAACTCCTGCGCGATTGAAGTCAACTAGCGTATAATCAGCACCTGCAGGATGCATCGATTTACCGGTATCTTCTTCCAAATGGATGCGCGTGATGCGGAAAGTTTTCCCGTTTATCTCCATCGCCCCTTTCTCACAGAACGGCTCATCGTACTGGGAGATCTGATATCCCTTCGGAATATCCGGATAGAAATAATTCTTACGGTCGAATTTTGAAAGTTTTCGCAGCGTACATCCCAATGCCAAACCGACACGCTGTACGGATTCGATTGCCCGAATATTCGGAACTGGTAAAGATCCCGGTTGAGCAGTACAGACGGGACAAATATTCACATTCGGTGATTTTTCTAAACCGAGACCGTTTTTACATGCGCAAAACATCTTTGATCTTGTTTTGAGTTCCGCATGGACTTCCATGCCTATAACTGGGAAATATTTCATATTCTACTGTTTCAATGTTTCCATCACATCGTCTATCTGCTTCTTCAATTCCTCAAGCGTCCCGTTGTTATCAATAACGAAATCCGAGTGTTCTTTCAGTTTCGGAATGACATTATCCGCGGCGTGCTCATGGTCCTTCATGAATTCTTCCATTGTCTTGGAAAGATCATCTGATTTTTCTCCCCTTTTGCTGAGGCGCTCATAACGGATCTTGATATCGGCATCCACAAACAAGAACTTAAAATGAGGATAGGTTTTGAGAAATTCCAACTCTCCTATTTTGCGGATACCATCGAAGACGACGATTTCAGCGTCAAGATCATTGTCTGCGTCCGTCACCAATGTCCGAGAAAGGATGTTCTCACCGAAATAGGCCCTCAAAGCTTCAGCTAAATTTGCGAGACTCATCCGATCATACGGGAGATGAAGACGCTTCAAAATATCCTTCAAAATTATCGAATAGCGATAATACTTAGCTCCGTATTTTTCTGTTATATATGAAGTCACCGTATCTTTACCGGCACCGATTTCACCTGCCACTCCTAAAATTATTTTTGCCATATCTCAATTAATCCTTTTCCAATATAAAAAATGTGAACTTGTATTCCCCGTTATCCCTCTCATCTTTACTGATGATCTTCGTGAAATCCGAATAATCCGGAAAAAACGTATCCGCTTCATGCTCCCCTTCTACCAAAGTCAGATACAGACGACTGACGAACGGAAGAAACAGCTTGTATATGCTTGCCCCGCCCATGACGATTATCTCCTCCGCTTCATGTTCCCTTGCGACGGCTAAAGCCTCATCCATCGAATGCACCACAAAACAGCCCGGTAGCTCCAGTGCCTGATCGAGGGTCATAACGATATTCGTACGATTCGGGAGCGGACGTCCGATCGAATGATAGGTATTCTCACCCATGATTACCGCATGTCCTGATGTCAATTCCTTGAAACGTTTCAGATCTTCCGGGATATGCCAAAGAAGCTTATTGTTTTTTCCAATCGCCCTCTTTTCATCAACGGCCACAAATATACTCAAACGCGGACTTGCCATAGGTAGAAAATTTATTCGCTTACGCCTCCGCTTCCTTCTCCGCTTGTTCCTGCTTGGTCTTGAGGTACGTTTCCCAGTTTTTGGAACGCAATCCTCCCGTAACCTTCAGTTCGGCCTTTATCGAAGGATGGGAATCATAATTGAGGAGATGTGCGTGCTCCGGAAGAAAATCATCGATATCCTTCACGATTTCATCGATCTCTAACGTGGGAAATTCTTTCGGCTCCCGAGAGAGCTGTTCCTTCGCCTGGTCGATATGGTTCTCATAGATATGAACATCTCCAAAGGTATGGATGAATTCTCCAGGTTCCGTGCCCGTCGCCTTCGCCAATATATGCGTAAGGAGAGCATAGCTTCCGATGTTGAATGGGACGCCGAGGAATATATCAGCGCTTCTCTGATACAGATGGAGAGAGAGTTTTCCATCCTTGATATTGCACTGGAACATGTTGTGGCAGATAGGAAAGCGGCAGGCCTCGTTCGGCAATGCCATAGAATACAGATACTCCGGATTCCAAGAGTTTACGAGCGTATTGTGAGCATCCGGATCCTCCTTTAATTCGTCCACTACCCATCGGAGCTGATCAACCGTCCGCCCATTCTTAGCGGGCCAATGGCGCCACATCTCGCCATAAATATTTTTCAACCCGCCATACGTCTCTGCAAATGATTCATCAGATGCGATCTTCTGGATGAATTCTTCCTTCGTCATTTCCGCGACCTCGCCCTTTTCCATGAGCTCTCTATAGATCTTATACGGATAATCGTCCCAAATATGGACATTGTTATCTACCAAAAATTTTATATTCGATTGACCGGATAAAAACCAATATAGTTCATAAAGAACGCCTTTCCAATATACCTTTTTCGTCGTGAGCAGAGGAAACCCTTCGGAGAGATCGAATCGGATCTGTCTGCCGAAAAGACTATAGGTCACGGCATCCGTGCCCTTATCTTCCTGCCGTACCCCTTTATCCAAAATCTCCTGAACGAGATCAAGATACTGGTATTCCGGATGACGTTTTTTTTCCATACGATTTATGCTGATTTTTTTACTTTCCGAGTAACATGTTTCTTAGCCGATTCGAAATGCGACCAGTTATTTTTACTGAAACGACCCACCTTCTTATAGTTATTATCTACCGGACTGGATAACGTGGAAAATACGAATTGAGCTATCTGCATCCCAGGACGAAGAACAAGAGGCACGCGATTGATATTGGACAATTCCAATGTCAGGTTTAAGAAGTGTCCTGGGTTGATCAATCCGGCCGTATTATGTACCACGAGTCCGATGCGCGCCAAGCTGCTCTTTCCGGAAATCTGAATGAGAAATTTGTCGCTCCCCACAAAATCTCTCACCTTTCCCAGAACAGTCTCTCCCGGAAAAAGATAGAAAGCCTCACCGTCTTTGACATGATGCTCTTTCGTCTGAGGAAATATTTTCTTTACCGGGTCGATAACGAGCGTCTTATGCACATCGGTCACGATAAAATCATTGTCCAGTATCACATCATAGCTCACGGGGCCCAGCCGTTTCGGATCAAAATCTTTTATGGTGATACTCCCCTCCTTTACCGACTTCTTGATATCCACATCTGAAAGAAACATAGTCTTCTGTGTTACGCGATATTAAATACTTTTTCCGTTCCATAATACTCAGGCCAATGCTCGTTGTAGAAGGCAAACATCCGCTCAAGACGATCTTGAGACAACTCCTCTGCTCCTAACATTCCCATAATTTCTCGAAGTTTTTTCTTGACTTCGCCTGCTTCTTCATCATTTTGCACGATCTTCTCGAACTCCGCCAAATACCCATACCCGGCGTTGCGATCGATACAGACGACTATATCCTTAAACGCATATTCTTTCCTGTCCCGCGACCATTTCGCCTGATACCGTGCTCCGGCATCCAAAAGTGTCTGATCGAGACCATCAAGAGAAAGACCTTTCATCTCCTCTTCGAATTCAAGCCGGGCCGTTCCATTCGAGCTTGTCGTGTCGTCGATGGATGCCTTTACAACGAAGAGGACCTTATCGTTCGCTTTACGGGTACGAATCGAGAAATTTTTCCCTTCATGAAGGATTTTTTTACACAGCCCTTTTTTTTCTTCCGGGATATATGGGAGAATTTTCTCAAGCAAAAGCTCCGTATCATCTACGACGAAATAATGATTGAGCTGACTCCCCTCGCCAATAAGCTTCATCTCCGTATCCGCTTCTCTCATTTTCTCATAAAGCGCATCCGCGTTTTCTTTCATTCCCAAAAGACTCTTTATTTCAATTTCATATTGCTGTCCTGCCATATCCTGTTTTTTACAAGAATTACAAAAAAAGCGCTTATTGCCTTTCCTTACTATATCATATCTTTTTGCTCTATTCAAAGCTATTTTTCCGCTTATTTCGAAGCCAAAATGTACGATTCTTGTTTTTTCGGCAATAGAAAAACAGGCCTTTCGGCCCGTTGTTCCTTCTTAGAGCTTGATGGTGAGACTCGGCCCCATTGTCGAGCAAACCGAGAGTGTTTTGATCAGTTTCCCTTTCATGTTCTCCGGCTTCGACTTATCCAACGTCTCCTTGAAAGTCTTGAAATTCTCCAGAAGCTCCACTTCCGAGAAAGAACTCTTTCCGATCACCTGATGGACATTCCCGGTATCATCATTTTTGAAACTCACTTTTTTCCCTTTTTTCAGCATCTCAACAGCCTCCTTGATTTTTAACGTAACCGTTTCAGTCTTCGGACTTGGCATCATACCTTTCGGTCCGAGAATTTTAGCGATAACCGCAAGTTTCGGCATCATCTCGGGAGTCGCCAAAAGAACCTGGAAAGCCGTCCCGGGGATGACTTTACCATTCTTGATATCAGTAATCAGTTCTTCGCCTCCGATAAGGTCCGCTTTCGCCTCTTCAGCCTCTTTTTCCTTGGAACTGGTAACGACCGCCACTTTTTGAGCGCGACCGGTACCATGAGGGAGAATGACAGTCGCTCTCACCATTTCATCAGACTTCTTCGGGTTGATTCCGAGCCGTACATGTACCTCTACCGATTCATCGAATTTGGCCAGTTTATTCTCTTTCAGAAACGCGAACGCTTCCTCCGGAGAATATCCCTTTTCCAGATCCAGCTTCTCTACCGCTTGGCGATATTTCTTTCCTCTTTGCATAGTGTTTCTACGTGGTACGAACGTTCCGTCAGCACAGCTGCCAGAACTTCCACATAATTAATATATTATTTCTCTTTCAACTGAAGACTGTCCCACAATTTTTGCGTTTTAATACGGGCCGATTCAATGACACGCAGGGTGTCCTGTTCGCTTATGCTCCCCCTTATTTCTACTTTTCTTTCTTTTAACCGTTCGAGTTCATTTGCCAAATATTTGGACGTACTCTCAAATTCATTTCGTTCAAGATCGTTCAAGACCTCATTGATTTCTGTCTGACCATCATCCACTCCCCCTTCCTCGAGGCTGTCCAGTTGTGTTCGAAAGTAATTTATCAGCTCCCCCTTCATTTTTTCTTGCTCTTCATCTGGAGACCCCGGACTTTCGAAAGACATAGAGTTATGATTACAAATAAATTTAATCAACAACTTTGATACCCATAGAACGTGCGGATCCGGCGATGATCTTGACGGCCGCATCGACATCATTGGCGTTCAGGTCGGCCATTTTCTTTTCAGCGATTTCTCTTACCTGTGCCATCGTAACCTGACCAGCCTTATCTTTCAAAGGATTCGCGGCACCCTTTCCGATTCCTGCGGCCTTTTTCAAGAGGTCGGAGGCTGGAGAAGTTTTCAACACGAATGAAAATGTCCGATCTTCGTAAACGGTGATTTCCGCGGGAACGACATCCCCCATTCGGTCCTGGGTAGCAGCATTGAATTTACTGCAAAAATCCTGAATATTCAAACCATGCTGACCGAGAGCCGGACCTACTGGAGGAGCCGGGTTCGCTTTGCCTGCGGCGATCTGAAGCTTGATGACGGTCTTGATTGTTTTTGCCATAGTATTCTCTTCTGATTGACGAGACAAGAAGCTTGATATCTCGCTTAAATTAAAGTCTTACGCTTTTCTGACTTGGAGAAAGTCGAGTTCTACCGGAGTCTCGCGACCGAAGATAGAGACCAGAACCTTCACCTTTCCTTTTTCTTCATCTATTTCCTGAATCTTTCCGTCAAAATCCTTGAACGGTCCGTCCGCGATCTTCACGGCGTCGTTCACATGGACATCTATCTTGTATTTCGGTTCCGCGACACCCATGCGCTTTTTAAGCATTTCGATTTCTTTCGGATCGATCGGGGTCGGAGTCGTCCCCAGACCGATAAACCCGGTCACATTCGGCGTGTTTCGGACGACATACCAAGAGGCATCGGTCACCATCATATCTACCAGGACATACCCGGGATAGATACGCTCTTCGACTACCACGCGCTTACCTCCTTTTATCTTGATCTTTTTTTCTTTCGGTACGAGGACATCGAATATGAGTTCCTGCATATCCATCGATTCGATACGCTGTTTCAGATTACGAGCGACGTTATCTTCATATCCGGAATATGTGTGAAGCACATACCAGGCGCGGCCGTGATGTTGGGTTTGTTTCGCCATACGAAAAAATTATTCCAAAAAATTACTGGAGCAGATATCGCTCCACCAGTTTACTGAATGAAAGATCCAGACTGCCGAGAAAGAGTGCTACCAATACGCTGATGACGATCACCAAAGTCGTATATCGGATGATTTGTTTTTGAGAAGGCCAATTTACACGAAGAAGCTCAACCTTGGCTTCGAGAAAGAATTCTATGATTTTCCTCATAGTTAATGTGAAATTTCCCTCTTAAAAAAAGCCCCAAGGGCTTTGTGAAGAAAAGATACCAGAATCACGCCCTTTTGTCAACGAAAGAAAAAATATCTGTTTTTCCCTAGAAAAGCTCCAATTCTTCAAAGAATTTCCTATAATTTTGAAGCCAACGCAAAGCATCTTCCTGAGACAGGGTGAAATCCTCTTCATGGACGACTTTATTCCGTATATCATGAGCCTCTGTAAGCAAATCCTTGGTTTCGAGTTGTCCGCCCCATACGCTGTCTAATTTTTCGGTCATATTTCCGCCCTTGTAGCCCATGCTGCTCAAAATTTCTTCAGCCAGCGCATCCGCCTCCAAAATAGCGACTTTGTACTGAGACGGATTTTCACTGTCCAAACGGGCGAGAATCCCTTCCCATCGCTTCGGTATGGCATTCTTGGAAACCAAAGGACGGCTCGACGTGCCATAGAGAATCTGCTTGATGTCTGAAGACACGCCGCGCAGAATGAGGAGAAGAACCACATCAGCGAGAAGAACTGCACTGTAGACGAACAGAAAGAATTTCAAAAAAGAAAAGAGGAAAGAATGTGCAAAAAAATTTGCCACTTTTGTCGCCAACATTCCGAATAAGAGCGAAACATCGATTTCCATATTTTTTTATTTATTTCGGCTTTTCTCAAAGGCGTCTCCCACGCGCAATAACGTCTCTTCATCAAACCATTTTCCCATCAATTGCCCGCCGACTGGCAGCCGCTTCCCGTTGTTTTCCAATGAACCGATTGGGAATGAAAGCGCCGGCACTCCTGTAAGATTCGCCGTCACTGTGTAAATATCGCCCAGATACATTTTTAAGGGATCGGCCGTTTTTTCCCCCAAACGGAATGCGACCTCGGGCGCCGTGGGCGAAAAAATCAGATCCACTTCACGGAAGACCTCTTCGAAATCCTTTTTTATAAGTGCGCGGACTTTCTGGGCTTTCAGATAGTATGCGTCATAGTATCCGGAGGACAGAGCGTGCGTTCCGAGCATGATTCTTTTCTTCACTTCCTGTCCGAACCCATCATGACGGCTCTCCAGATACGTTTCGAGAAGCGTTCCCTTGTTTTCATTCGAATCATGCGAAAGTCCATATTTGATGCCATCAAAACGCGCCAGATTGGAACTGACTTCGCATGGCATAATAATATAATAGACCGGAAGAGCGGAAGCGCTGTGCGGCAAGGATATTTCCTTTACCTCCATGCCTAGATCTTCAAAACGTTTGAGAGCCTCATCACATACTCTTCGGATAGCAGGGTCCAAATCACTGGAAAAATACTCTTTAGGAATACCGATCTTAAGGCCACGCACATCACCGGTCAAATACTCTTCAAATTTTTTTCCGGTTCCGCTCGGAGCAGCCGTCGCGTCCTGTCTGTCCTCACCGACAATACGCGAAAAAACGATCGCGACGTCTTCGACGGTCGTAGCGAGCGGCCCGATCTGATCGAGACTTGAAGCCATAGCCAATAATCCGTAACGGGATACTCGCCCATAGGTAGGCTTCAGACCAACGATACCACAGAAAGCCGCTGGTTGACGTATTGATCCGCCAGTGTCCGATCCGAGCGCCCATATCGCCATTCCTCCCGCAACAGCAGCTGCTGATCCTCCCGAAGAACCTCCCGGCACTCTTTCGGTATCTACCGGGTTCTTTGTCTGTTGAAAAGCGCTGTTTTCCGTCGATGAGCCCATCGCGAATTCATCCATATTCGTTTTCCCCAAAAAAACAGCTTTCGCATCTTTTAATTTTTCCACAACGGTAGCGGAATACGGGGCGATGTAATTCTCTAAAATTTTGGAAGCGGCCGTTGTTCGTTCACCGAAGACAGCTATATTATCTTTCAATGCACCAGGAATTCCAGCGAGAAGGTCCACGTCTTCTCCGTCTGCGATCGCTCTATCGACTGAAGCTGCCTCTTTCAAGGCCTGTTCCTTGAAAAGCAACAAATATGCGCCGATTTCCGAATCGTTCTTTTCGATTTTCTCAAAGTATTCTTCGGCCAATCCGACAGCCGTAACTTCCTGAGCTAAAAGCTTTTTATGTAAATCTTGGATCATAGCTAAAACACTGAACGGACTTTAACGAAATTATCTTTCAGATCCGGAACATTCCGTAACAGCGTTTCTCTTCCAAGCGGACCAAATCCCTTTTCCACGTCTTCGCGCACAACATCGACGACCCCGGTAATGTGACGGATCGGTTCGACATCCTCCGTAGGAACTTTTTCCAATTCACGGAAAAAATCAAAAACGGCCGACAAATCTTTTTGATAGCGTGATATTTCTTCTTCTTTCAATCCGATACGGGCAAGAAGAGCGATATGCCGAACTTCTTCTTCAGACAGGGCCATGAAAAGAATGTATTACTGATTGATAAGCTTGATGAAATCTTTTTCTGTAAGAATATTCACTCCCAAATCCCGAGCGGCCTCAAACTTGCTGCCCGGATTTTCTCCTACGACGACGTAATTCGTTTTTCGGCTCACTGAAGATGAAACGTTGCCGCCTCGTTGCTTAATCATAGCTTTGGCCTCATCTCTTGTAAAGGAAGAAAGCTCGCCCGTCAGCACGAAAGTCGTATCAGCAAGAGGTCTCTTTTCTACCTCTTTCTTGTCAGGCAAAATAAGCGAAACGCCCTCCTCTTCCAACTCATGAAGCAGAGCGATATTTTTCTCATCATGAAACCATTCGTAGAGACTCTCGGCAACGACGTCCCCGATCCCCTTAAGTCTATAAAAATCCTCTTTGCTCTTTCCCGAAAAAATTGCCGCAAGATCATGAAGAGTCTTTATTCTTTTGGGAGAAAGCCGATCCAATCCTTCAGTGATCAGCCAAGCTGTTTCTTCACCGATATAGCGTATGCCGAGGGCGAAAAGAAACTTTTCCAAGGGTACTTTTTTAGCGCGCTGTATCGACTCGCTCAATTTTTCAGCAGATTTTGCTGCGAAACGCTCCAACGGTTCCAAATCACCGGATGTCAGACCAAAAATATCTGCCATATTTTTTACCAGTCCTTCGTTCATGAGCAGCTCGATGATCTTTTCTCCAAGTCCAGGAATATCAAGTCCCTTTTTCGAAACGGCATGAATCAATTTCTCCCTTTCAACGGCAAAACATTTCGAGTTGGTACAATAAAGGGCCGCGCTGCTATCACCCTTTGATCCCATAGCTATACGCCGGACCCCAGATCCGCAAATCGGACAGACCGTCGGTTCAACGACCTTTTTCTCTTTGCCGGTACGCAAATTCTCTATGACTTCGACAATCTCAGGAATGATATCTCCCGCCTTCTGCAATATGACCGTGTCGCCTATCCGCACGTCAAGACGTTTGATTTCATCAAAATTATGCAACGTTGCCCGACTGACTGTCGATCCGGCGACCCGCACCGGCCGTAAATGAGCAACCGGGGTGAGCGCACCTGTCCGACCTATCTGCACCTGAATATCATCTACCACTGTGGTCGCCTGTTCCGCCGGGAATTTATAGGCCACACCGAAACGAGGAGATTTCCCCGTATAACCGAGCAGCTCTTGCATCTTCCTCTGATTTACTTTGATGACGATTCCGTCGAGTCCGTATGGCACGCTTTGCCGCTTCATATTCCACTCCTGATAATATTTTTCAATTTCCTTCGCCCCTCGACACAGCCTATGTTCGGCATTCACTTTGAAGCCGAGTTTTTTCAGAAGTTCGAGTTCATCCTGTTGCGTTTCCGGGAAAAAAGAATGTCCATCTTTTTCCAAGGTATCGATATCATAAATAAACGAATCCAATCGTCTGCTGGCTGTCACCTTCGAATCGAGCTGCCGGATAGATCCTGCGGCCGCGTTCCGAGGGTTAGCGAAAAGTTGTTCTCCCTTCTCTTTGCGTAACAGATTGATCCTGCCAAGTTCTTTTTCAGAAAGCCATGCCTCACCTACGACGATAGCATTCATCGGCTCCCGCAGCTTAAGCGGCACGCTCTGTATCGTCCGCAAATTGACGGTTACGTTTTCTCCTACGACGCCATCCCCTCGCGTGGCTCCTTGAATAAGGGATCCGTTTTCATACGTCAGAATGATTTTTAAGCCATCGATCTTCAATTCACACACGAATTCCGGCTGTTCCGTCACCCCCTCCTTCTTCAACATCCGCGAAACCCGATCGCACCACTCTTCCAATTCCTTGGAATCAAACACGTCATCAAATGACCATTGACGATTGGCATGTCTTACTTTCTTGAAAGACTTCAGGGGCTCACCGCCCACTCGCTGAGTCGGGCTGGTCGGAAAAGAAAGTGTCGGAAATTCCTTTTCCAGAGATTCCAATTCCTGCATCAGCGAATCATATGCTTCATCCGACAGAGTCGGCTGGTCCAAGACATGATAAAGATATCGGTGCTGGTCGATTTCCGAAGACAATTTCTCTATTCTTTTTTTGGCTTGTTCAAGGGATAAAGACATGCTGTAATTATACCTGAAAACGAAAAAAGAAAAAACCATACCTCAAACGTATGGTTTCTCATTTCTGTTCAACCTGATCATTGGGTCGAAATGATGATGACTCCTGCGCCGCCGTTTCCACCTCTCATGTTCACCGCCGTATAACCTGCCGCACCTCCGCCGCCGCCACCGAAATATCCGTTCCCTCCATTTCCTCCGTAATAACCGGATCCTCCTCCTCCGCTACCAAAACCGGTTGCCGAAGTTCCATTCATTGCGTCTATATTCGTCGAACCGGCACCTCCGCCCACACCCGCAGACACGGTCGGGTAACTGAGCGTTGTGAGAGCTGCAAATAAGCCCGACATATCAGATATTGAACCACCAGTACCTCCTGCTGGCCCTATAGCCGTCCCATTACCGCTATTCAACCCGCCGCCGCCGCCGCCGCCTGTATCGCCGCTTGCTCCTGCCCCTGTGCCCCCTGAATAGTTTGCAGTACCACCCGTGCCTGTTCCTCCGGCAGCTGATGAGCCACTATTAAAGTTACCGCCATTACCGCCATTACCCCTCAATATCGTGCCCGAAATAGTTATGGATGTATTCCCGCCGTTTCCACCATTAGCTGTATCTGTGCCACCTATACCGCTTGAACCGAGTGAATAAACAAGCGTTTGTCCGCCGGTAACGGCTAGTTGGCTATAAGCCACACCGCCAGCGCCTCCTCCACCTCCGGAAGTACCATCACTGTTCGTTGAGCCTGCGCCTCCTCCACCTGCACCGATCGCCCAAACCTTGATACTGGTCACACCCGAAGGAACTGTCCAGGGCGAACTGTTCGTCGTGAGAGCTACTACCGTTTGACTGGCGGTGGGCGGTTTTATTCCCACTTTTATAGCTCGTACTGCTCCAGCGTAAGTTCCCTTTGCTTCAATTTGAACTAATTTTGCCCTCCATTCAGCATTCGTACCGAATCCAGAGCCACTACATTGCAAAGGATTGCCGCTGTTATCAAGGAATCTCACTTGATATGTGCCGCAGCCTGAGGCTCCGACATACGCTATCGGACAAGCCGGAGAAAGGCCGGATATCACTCCCGCCGAACACGTAGCGGTATATCCGGAAAGACCATACAGATTGCTTGCCAGCGTATCGAGATTCTGATCGGTATCCTTATATACCCTTTTTAGGATATTTTCCACAGCAACATCCATTATTGAAAGCACGGATTTTCCTGTTGCCTTCGAGCTGCTCTTATCAGCAATGACAACCACAGCGGAAGACAAAGTTGCTGAAAGCAGCATCGCCAGAACCAGTAAAGAAAAAACCAGTACCGAGCCCTTTTTCCTATTATTGAAAATTTTCATATTTTAAAAGCCTAAAAATCCGTAATCACGAAGCGAAACAGTTGTCTGGATATGAGCCTGATGCGTTGATGATTCATTGATATCAAGATATATGGTCACTTTTCCTACTCTTTTCGGTGAAGAAGAGATATCAGAACTCTGCACCAGAAAATGTCCGGCGACATTTCCTGTCGTGAGCGTCGTATAAGCATGGGTGATGCCCGTTGCCAAACAAGTAGCATAGTCGGGCATATCATCTTCTTTCACTTGAAGGCTGTTATTTAAAATGTCATAACGGACGCATTTATTTCTTGAATAATCAAAGAATTTCACCCAGGTCGTATCTACTGTTCCGCTCGTAGGAGCCTGTCCGACAGAAGTATACACGATCGAACTCGTACGCAATTCTTTGGCGAGCAAATTCATCGCAAATTGAGCAGTCTCAACGTCCTTCTGGACTGCGCGCGTATACCGATATCCCCGAAATGAAGACGCGAATATCTGAGACGTGGCGATCATCAATATACCGAAGATGAAAAGTGAGATGAGCACTTCTATCAAGGTAAATCCCGCTGAATTTTTTTTGTGAACCATACGTTTAATGCCAAGCGGTAAGAAATGTTTCTGTAAAGATGCAATTCGTCGTTAGCTTACAATTCTGAGGGTTTCCGTTTGCCAGATCCGCCGGATGAGCCGGAACCCCCCAATAGACGAAGCTTCTTACCGTCGCCCTCTCTCCCCCGCTGTTCGTATAATTGACGTATATATAACGAGAAAATCGCTCCGGATTCGTGTTGTAATGCCCATAGGCGCCGCCACTAAGTTGTAAATAATAGCGCGATGCCAAACCCTGCGAACTAGTGCAATCCAAACTTGCTGAACCGTCGTTCCAATCCACTCGACAGTTACTGTTCAAGGTTGAAAACCGACTAAAACCTGGATTTCCAGCAGCGAAATCGTTATCTCTCACGTTACGTACCAGCTCTATCCCTTCCTGAGCGAGTTCAGAGGCAATGACGGCATCACGACTTGCAAGCGTATTCCGCAAACTTCCCGAAAGGACAGCGACAATGGTCACTAATCCGATGACAAGAATAAAAGCTGAAAAGAGGACTTCGGGTGTCGAAAATGCCTTAGGAGATTGTTTCTTTTTTAGGAATTCAAACATAGGACTATGGACAGCTTTGACCTGAAACCTCGCTTATCAATCCGCTAGTACTTACGCAGACACTTCGATAATAACCGGACTTAACGAGATTCACGGCAAGCGTACTTCCGAAAAGGGTAGCAGCATGTGGAAGCGTGAAACCGCTCGTATCCAAATTGTTCGAATTACTGAATGTCACGCCGTTACTTAAGACATACGTCCTAAAATTGCTTTGTAAAACGCAATTGCCTGAAGCGTCTTTATACCAGTAAACGATCGAGTACGAGGAAGCAGCCCAGCTCACGGTAAATTTGCAAGGACTCGTTCCTGGAACCGCCTGTTTGCCAGTCAAGGAATAATTCTGCGCCTCATGAAAAACTCCGCTTACCTCACGCGCAGCCATTTCCACCTGCTTCTGGGATCGATTCGTTGAAAAATTCAGCAGAACGATCGCCGATACGATGCTGATGATAGCAAAAACAATCAGCAATTCTATGAGCGTCAGGCCTTGAAGATTTTTTTTATTACCTAACGAAGTGAGAGAAGCAAAACCCTGCTTTCGCTTCCGAACACAGTGCCGGTAAAATCGGGTTAAAAAATTGTTATTTCTCTTTTGCATCTCGGGATTTATAAAAAGAATATCTGCATAAAAAATGGAAAGATCACAGGCAGAAAAAGCGAAAGAATGACTCCCGAGATAAGAAATGGCGCAAACGGAATCTGACTTTTCATTTTCTTATCACTCCAAAGCAGCATGCCAATGCTTATAAGAGCCCCAATCCCGAATGAAAGAGTCAGCATAAAAAGTATAAGAGGGAGCCCGACAATCATACCGGCCAGACCACCGAGCCAGACATCGCCCCAGCCCATCCACTGTTCACGGGAAGCATACACCAATGAAAAGAAAAAAAGCGTTACGGCAATTCCTCCGGCAAGTCCGAGACCGAGCCTGTTCCCCAGAGATACACCCTGTTCAAGCGAGGCAAGGGACAGAAAAAGGAAAGTCCAGACGGCCCCTCCAATAAGAAGCGAGATAGGGATTTCCATATATAAGAAATCATATGTACCTATGACAATGAAAAGACTGGTAATTCCGAGTATCCATGCCAGAGTTATCCAACTTGTCCAGTGAGCGGAGACAGGAAAAAAATAGTATGTTGAAAGAGCGAAGAGCGCTCCGGTAAGAAATTCGACAGTAGGATATTGCCATGATATTTTTTCGTGGCAATCCCGACATTTCCCCCTCAAGTAAATGAAACTTAAAACGGGAATATTATCGTAAAATCGTATCTGTTTTTTGCACTTCGGACAGAACGATCGGCCGAGAATCGTTTTTTCTTCCTTCAAACGAAAAACGACGACATTGAGAAAGCTCCCGATAATCAAACCGAATATGAAAGAAAGAAAAAGAATGATGAGCATATGAGTATTGTACGCTGTTTTTTATCCCCTGAAAAGGAGCTCTGGATTTAAAAATACACAAAAACACATGCGTTCAGGCATTCCATTTTTTATATAAAAATCTACAGACATGTTAACGGGGTGGCGTACGTAACTCCCGTGCTTGTAATGTGCGTCAAACCGCAGGCTGTATTCACGCTTGCAATCGACGGAGTAACAGTCATATCGAACAATCCTGTTCCGGCTGCACCACAGACAGTGGCGTCTCCAGCGACGACTGTTCCTGCTGAATGATTCGTTGTGGCCGGCAGATTCGCTGCGGTCAG
>Ga0134124_10000725_pt1 | contig 26421 bp, 18 predicted proteins | sample KB304_FD_96880 | JGI IMG/M metagenome (GOLD analysis project Ga0134124, IMG submission 96880) | Terrestrial soil microbial communities without Nitrogen fertilizer from Kellogg Biological Station, Michigan, USA - KB3-0-4 | ecosystem: Environmental > Terrestrial > Soil > Unclassified ... | reverse complement strand
TTTGGTGCCGGCTAGAGCAGGATCGGACTCGATATCCCAAAGTACTGGAGGGTTCGACATGACGGTTCCGGACGAATCGCGCGAGAGGATCGACGCAAGGTCGAACCTGAAACCGTCCACGTGCATCTCGTTCACCCAGTGGCGAAGACTGTCGACGATCATGCGTCGCACGACGGGGTGGTTGGCATTGAGAGTATTCCCGGTGCCGGTAAAATCCGTGTAGCGCGACTGGTCATCTGACAGGAGGTAGTAGGTTGGATTGTCGATGCCACGGAAGCTTAAGGTTGGGCCATCTGCTCCGTTCTCTGCAGTGTGATTGAAAACTACATCGAGAATCACTTCGATGTCTGCCCGGTGTAGTGCCTTTACCATGTCGCGAAATTCGTCAATGGCTCCGAGTGGATCCTGACACGAGCTGTAGCCCTGGTGCGGGGCAAAAAATGAAACGGGAGAATAGCCCCAATAGTTCCCAAGCCCCGGAGGTGCATCCTGTGCGTCAAACTGAAAGACGGGAAGCAATTCGACGGCGGTGATGCCTAATTGCTTTAAGTATGGGATTTTCTCGACCACCCCGGCGTAGGTACCTCGTTTTGGAGTGCTCAAGCCGGAGCTGGAGTGCGCCGTAAAACCGCGAACATGCATCTCGTAGATGATTGTCCGAGACCATTCCCTTCTGAGCGGCTTGTCCTCTTCCCAGTCGTAAGCCGCGCAGTCGGTCAGCACGCTCTTCATCGCTGTCGCCGTCGTATCACCCGCCCGACGAGCTGCCTCGCGGCCATAGTCTTTCGGAACAACTACCGAGCGAGCGTAAGGGTCCAGGAGAAGTTTTGCCGGGTCGAACCTGAGTCCTCGGTCCGGCTCGAACGGTCCGTGAACTTTGAAGCCATAAAGCTGTCCTGATTGAACTCCCGGAACGAAGGCATGCCAGTAATGATAGGTACGGTTCTTTACGGGGTCCAGGGAAACGGTGCGGGATGGACGAGCGTCGTCCGCGCGATCGAAGAACAACAACTCGATACGTGTGGCAGTGCGGGAGAAGATGGAGAAATTGGCGCCGCCGTTGAGGAGAGTCGCCCCTATTGGAAAGCTACATCCGCTCGACGCAAGTGAACTCGAATCGTACATTAACCTCTCAATGGGCAAACAGAACGGAATCTTTTTCGTTTAGCATGCTCGATCCGGTAGCTCTCAGATCCTTCACTGCACGTTTGACCCGCTCGGCGAGTGCCAGTTCCCCGACCGCCAGGTAGGTGCGGGGGTCGTAATACTTCTTGTTGCCAACTTCTCCATCCACTTTTAGAACACCGTCGTAGTTCTTAAAGAAGTGGTCGGCGATAGCGCGAGTGAAAGCGTACTGGGTATCGGTATCGATATTCATCTTTACGACTCCGTTATCGATTGCCTCGTGGATATCGGAAAGCTCCGAACCCGAGCCGCCGTGGAAAACGAAATAGAAACGAGCATCTTCGCCGTATTTCGCCACGGCGGCGTCTTGGCAGTCCTTCAAAATGGATGGCTTCAGCTTTACGTGCCCCGGCTTGTATACACCGTGAACGTTCCCGAAGGTCGCTGCCAAGAGATAGCGGGCCTCACTGATAGTATTGAGGCGCCGCGCAACTTCGTTGGTGTCTTCAGGAGTTGTGTAGAGCTTCGCCGCGCCAGTCGCCTTGACACCGTCCTCCTCGCCACCGACGACGCCAGCCTCGATCTCGAGAACCAAGTCATTCTTCCGGAAGCGCTCGAGCAGTCTTGTCGCGATATCAAGGTTTGCCTTTAGCTGTAAAGCGCTGCCGTCGAACATGTGACTGTTAAACAGGTTCGGCTTTCCCGCTAACCGACGCCGTTCCGTCTCTTCGACCAGTGGCATTACGAACTTATCGAGCTTGTCGGCCTGACAATGGTCGGTGTGTAGTGCTACGTACACCGGATAGCGTTCTGCTACGCGGTGAACGTGCTCGGCAATGGATATTGCGCCGAGCACCATGTCTTTGACCGACGTGCCTGAGGCAAAAGCCGCGCCACCAGTCGATGCCTGGATAATTCCATCACTGCCGCTCTCGGCTAGTCCTCGCAAGACGGCATTGGCCGTCGTTAAAGACGTAACATTGATGGCGGGGTAAGCGAATTTTCCCTTTCGCGCTCGGTCGAGCATTTCGCAATACTTTTCATAGTTTGCAACGGGCATACACATCTCCTGACTTAAACAAGAAGTAGCAACGTGGTGCAAGCCTGCGCTACTCGCAACCGATCAGTCGGCATCGCCAAAACAAATGTTCAGCGCGCGGGACGTAATGACGAATTCGTTGTCCCCGGGCACAAGCTTCAGTTCAGCAATGGCCTTCTCCAGGGGGACGCAATCAACCCGCGGTGGATTGAGTGCAACCATGACTCCTTCCATCCCGTTCGACAGAGCATTGATAGCGGCGGCGCCGAAAGTAAGGCCAAGGATTCGATCGATCGCGGTGGGCGAACCGCCACGCAACAGGTGTCCTAGGACAACACATCGACTCTCCCGGGCAGTGAGTTCCTGAAGCTGCGCTGTAACTGTCTCGCCAATGCCTCCGAGTCGATCGGCACAACCGCGCTCGCGAGCCTTGAGAGTTTCCCCGCCGCCAACCGGTTTTGCACCTTCAGCAACGACCACAATTGAGTAGGGCTTACCTTCCAGATGTTTGCGTCGAAGGTGCGCTGCTACTTTTTCGATTTGATATGGAATCTCGGGGATAAGAATGGCATCCGCCCGCGCGGCTAGCCCAGAGTGGAGCGCGATCCACCCCGCATGCCGCCCCATCACTTCCACTACGATAATGCGCTGGTGAGACAACGCCGTGCTATGGAGGCGGTCGATACATTCGGTCGCGAAAGAAACGGCTGTGTTGAACCCGAACGTTAAGAGCGTCGACTCAAGATCGTTGTCGATCGTTTTGGGCACGCCAATGACGGACACGCCTTTCTTTTGCAGTTTGTTAGCGATGCTCAGACTTCCATCGCCTCCGACAGCGATAAGAGCATCAAGACGGTTCTTTCGAAGAGAATCGATGAGTTCGTCGGAGCGATCTACTTCCTTCATGCTGCCATCCGCCTGTTTTGTGAGACGACAGAACGGATCGCCACGATTAGTCGTCCCAAGAATGGTGCCGCCCAAATGAGAGATATCGCGGACGGTAGACCGCCTAAGTTCAACAAGTCCGCCATTCGGATAATTTTTAGGCTCGAGTAGTCCGTCGTACCCGTCGCGTATGCCAAAGATTCTCCATCCCAGCGAACGGGCCGCATGAACCGCGCCGTGAATCACTGCGTTTAGTCCGGGAGCATCGCCTCCTCCGGTGTTGATGGCAACCTGCCTAATGTCTCTAGTCATTACGATTCGTGTCCTTTCGGCACTGGACAGGGCTGCACATTCCAGATGTCGGTTGCATATTCCGCAATAGTGCGGTCGCTGGAGAACTTCCCGGAGTTTGCCACGTTCAGGATTGCCTTCTTAGCCCACTCGTCTGACTTGGTGTACAAAGCGCAGAGCCGATCATCAGCTGCAAGATAGGAGGTCAGGTCGGCCAAATGCATGTAGTGGTCGTGCGAGATCAAAACTTCTTTTAAGGGCTCAAAGATTCCGGGCTCATTACGACTAAAAAAGTCTGAAAATATCAGATCCAGTGCGCGACGAGTCTCAGCATCGTGCTCGTAGTGCCACTTGGGGCTATACCACTCTCGGCTCTCTGCGACTTGGCGTGCGTTGAGACCGAAGAGGAAGAAGTTCTCTTCCCCAGCCTCTGTCGCCATCTCGATCGTAGCGCCGTCGCGTGTTCCAATCGTCAAGGCTCCATTCATCATGAATTTCATGTTGCTTGTGCCGCTGGCTTCATATCCGGCAGTAGAAATTTGGTTGGAAACATCACTGGCGGGGATCAGTCGCTCGGCGAGGGAAACGCAGTAATCAGGAAGAAACACGACTTTGAGCCGGCCTCGTACTGCAGGATCACCGGCTATGCTTCCAGCCACATTGTTGATGAGCTTTATGACTAGCTTGGCGAGCCGGTACGCCGGAGCTGCCTTGCCGGCAAAGAAGAATGTCCTGGGTGGAATATCCATACCAGGATTTTCCCGTAGGCGGTTGTAGAGCACGACAATTCGCAGAACATTGAGGAGCTGGCGTTTGTATTCGTGGATGCGCTTGACTTGGCAATCGAAGATTGTGTCAGGGTCCAGAAGTTGTCCTGTGGACCACTTGTACCAATCAAAGAACTTTTGTTTCGCGTCGCGCTTGGCTTTCAAGAAATCGCTACGGAAACCAGCGTCAGAGGTAAATGTTTCCAGTCTTTTCAATTCACCTAAATCACTGATCCAGTCATCGCCAATGCCATCTCTGATTAGTTGAGAGAGCTCAGGATTACAGAGCAATAGCCAGCGGCGTGGTGTGACTCCGTTCGTTTTGTTGTTGAACCGCTCGGGAAGAACTTCGGCCAGGTCCTTCAGCGTCGTCTCACGCAGCAGGTTGGAGTGAATGGCCGCCACGCCATTGGTGCTGTGAGAGCCTACGACCGCAAGATTGGCCATCCGAATCTTCTTCATGGGCGCTTCTTCGATCAGGCTCAGGCGCTCAATGCGGGCTCCGTCGGATGGACACTGCCGTCGTACATCCGTTAGAAAGCGACGATTGATTTCGTAGATGATCTCAAGTTGCCTGGGAAGCATGTCTTCGAGCCATGCTACGGGCCATTTCTCCAGTGCTTCGGGAAGTAAGGTGTGATTGGTATACGCTAGTGTGTTCTGGGTTATGTGCCAGGCCTCGTCCCACCCAAGTTGTACTTCGTCCACCAGTATCCGCATGAGCTCCGGGACCGCCAACGCAGGGTGTGTGTCGTTCATTTGAATCGCGGCCTTACGAGGGAACGAATTCCAATCGGAGTTCCCGTGTCGGAAACGACGCACTACATCTGCCAACGAGCATGCAACGAGGAAGTACTCCTGCATCAAACGGAGACCTTGCCCCATAAGACTGGAATCGTCGGGGTACAGAACTCGGGTTAGCGTTTCAGCGGAAAGTGTCTGAGAAAAGGCTTCGACAAAATCGCCGTGGGAGAATTCTTCAAAGTTGAAGTAGTCTGGGGCGGCCGCGGCCCATAGACGCAAGGTGTTGATAGTGGAGCCGCCATACCCAATCACCGGCCGATCGTACGGAATGCCGAACAATGTTGATGGACGGCCAGGGACTGGGCGGAGACTACCTTCTCTGAGCTCGAAGGAGCAGCCCAATTTGACTTCCACGCGATCGTTGGGCTTTGCAATCTCCCATGGATCGGGAAAGCGTAGCCAGTTATCCGGCATTTCTTCCTGGTATCCATTGCGGATAATCTGCCGAAACATTCCGTACTCATATCGAAGTCCGTAGCCCATTGCGGGGAGTTGAAGCGTCGCGGCTGATTCTATGAAACACGCGGCAAGTCGCCCGAGCCCACCGTTGCCCAATCCTGCATCCGGCTCCTGCTCGAGAATGTCGAGGAGGTTGAGGTTCCTCCCTTCGAGAACCTGATTCGCTAAAGGACCGAGCAGGAGATTCGTGACGTTGTTAATAAGCGAGCGGCCCAGGAGGAACTCCATGGACATGTAGTAGAGCCGTTTAGGATTTTGCTGTTCATAAGTCTTCTCAGTAAGAAGCCAGCGCTGCGAGAGTATGTCGCGTACGGAGCGGGCCAGCGCCTCGAACTGGTCTCGCGCGGTAGCAGCCCATACATTGATCCCGCTGTCAAAAAGGAGATGTCGCTCGTAAAGGGCATCACTCGCTCCCGCGAACTGCACTGGACCGCAACCGTATTGAGTGTTGATGAGCTGGGCAGGATCAACAGAAGCAATTCGTTTCGTTGGAGCACTAATTACCATATTCGAATCCTTCTAGTACTTTGTATGAGGTCGAAATCGAACCTTCATCTCTCGCAGTGTCAGACGCTGTGATTTGGGCTAGCCGAGGTTTGCGTCGGGAGCGTTGCCGCTGAAAAAGCTTGAATGCGGCATAAATAAGGATGGCGCCAACGGCAATGCTCACCAGAAGAGTTCCGGCCCGGGTGCTATAAGTCGCTACTCGGTCCAGGTCGTGACTGAAGGCATATCCAAGCCCGGCATAGGTAACAGAATAGAGAGCAGCGCCAATCGCATCGAAAAGGAAGAAGCGAAGTCGACTCGTGCGCGAAGTTCCGGCCAAGGGCGGAGCCACGGCGTCTAATCCTGGGACGAACTTCGAGACGAGGAGAATGGAGGGGCCATAGCGGGAAAAGACCCTCTTCGCCCGTCGATCGTGCGAATCAGGGTCGCGGGAAAATCCGTGGATGAAATGGAGCACCTTGTCACCGCGACGGCGCCCCATCTCATACCATGGCCAGTCCGCCAGCACGCAAGCTGTAATAGCCAGCAAGATGGAGGGGAGAAGGCCCAACTTCCCCGATGCCGCAAGAGCTCCGGCAGCAAGGAGAAAGAGTGGGCCCGGGACCGGGAAACCTATCTGGTGAACAAACAGCGCACCAAACAGAATCGAGTAGCCATGCTTCAGAACGAATCCGACGATACTATTCATAAGCCTCCCGCAAACGATTGCATGGCAATTAGTCGGCGTGTGCAGCTGCGGTGCTCTCTGAGGGCTCAACGCTTTCCCAGCGAATAAGCTTCAGATCCAACACGAAGATGGAGTAGAGCACCGGTACGAGTATCAGGGTCACAAAGGTTGCGATTGTCAGGCCACCGATCTGCGCGTAGCAGAGCGGTTCCCAGAGCGGACCACCGTGAATCGCCAGAGGCACGAGCCCAAGCACGGTCGCGCCGACGGTGATCATCACGGGCCGCAGTCGCACGATTCCCGCGTCGAGCAGCGCTTCGCGCAATGGCTCTCCACGTTCGTGCGCTTCTTCGATAAAGTCGAAGAGCACGATAACGTGGCTCACAATCACACCGACAAGACTGGCGACTCCGAGGAATGCCATGAAGCCGAAGGGCTGGCCCATAAGCACCAGGCCTCCAAGGGCTCCCGTCATGCCGTATGGAATCGCGGCGAATACCAGCAAGGGCTTGACCGCGTTACGGAATTGCAGCACCAGTGCGATGTAGATGAGCAACACGGAAACGGCCATCACAACACTGAGTTGCTTGAACCCCTTCTGCTGCTCGTCGTACTCACCTCCGATTTCGAGGAAATAGCCTGCCGGGAGCTTCTTCTGGAATTCCTGGATTTTGGGCAACAGCGGTGTCAGCACTTCTGAGGGCAGGACACCTGGAATTGGGAATGCTGAGACGGTAACGGTTCGGAATTGGTTCCGGCGTTTGATCTTCGGCACTGCCAAATCCGTGGTGACCTGCGATACCTGACGCAGAGGCACTCGCTGATTACTTGTTGCGGAATAGACGTACGTGTTTTGAATATCGGAAACTCCTGCGCGTTCCTCCATTCGCAATCGAATGGCGATAGGAATTTGCTTGTCGAGTTCGCGATAGGTTGAGATGGGTAGTCCGGTCATCGACGCAGCGGATGAAAGCGCTACGTCAAGGTTCGTGACGCCCGAAAGATTTGCGCGATCCGGGTCAACCTTCAGGCGCACGTCCATGGCCGGTTCTCCCCAGTCGTCGCGTACGCGGCCGGCATTTGGCTGGGCGCGCATAATCCCCTGCAGTTCGCTGGAAAGCTGGTGCAGGGTGGCTACATCGGCACCGGAGATCCGGATGGAAACCGGAATTCCGACTGGCTTGCCGGTCTCGAGCTGGCGAACATCCACTCGAGCTCCGGGCACTTCACGACTGAGAGCCGTCTGCAAGGGGCCGACGAATTCGTTGGTAAAGTGCTTGTCCGTGACCTCGACGATGATTTGGGCGTAATTCAGCTGTTGACGCTCAGGTTCGACAGAGAACCAGAACCGAGGTCCACCGCCGCCCACGAACGTCGTCAAAGATCTCAAAATATTTTTCTGGTGATGTTCGTTACCAAACTGATCAGCTTCCTGCCGAATGACGGTTTCCGCGCGTTGCGTAATCGCGTCGGTAGCACCGAGTGGGGCGTCAGGCGGGAGCCACACGTCGACATAAGAAAGATATGAGAGGTCCTTCGGGAAGAATTGTGGTTTGAGCATAGAAAAGAACACTCCGCCCAACACCAGAATTAAGAGTGAGCTCGCGAAGACGCCCCATCGATGCTTGAGTGCAAAGCCACCTACCCGGTAATAGAAGCCAGGGAACCCATGCGTGCGCCGTTCCGACATCGGTGGCTCAGCATGCTTTGGCGGCTTAATCAGGTAGTACGCAATCAGAGGTATGAACGTGAATGAAACAATGACGGAAGCAACCAGTGTGCATGTCATCACGATCGGAAGGCTGTACAGGAAGAAATACGTATCGCCAGTCAACATCAAGAAGGGCAGATAAGCGACGATGTTAGTGATGGTCGCAAAGATGATCGCCTTCGCGAGCTTCGTCGGCCCAAGCCAGGATGCCAGGTCTCGTGGAGAGCCTGAGCCCAGTTCTCGCTTGATGGCGTCGCCCGCTACAACAGGCATATCCACCAGCAGACCGAGCGCGATGATCAATGTTGCGATCGACACCTGTTGAATATCGATTTTGAGAATGTGAATGATGCCGAACGTCATGGCGAGCGTGAGAGGGATGGAAGCGGCCATCAGGGCCGCCGCACGCCAGTCCCAGAATCCCACGAGCGCAACGATCACGACCAGAGCGATGGCCTCGTACAGACTGCCCATCAACAGACTCACGAGTTCGTGCACTTGTTTGGGCTGATCCGAGGTCCGCGAGACAATCAGATCAGCAGGTAATTGCGGGCGTACATTTGCCAGTGCCTGGTCGACCGCTTCACCAAATTTGAAGATCTGCTCTCCTGAGCGCATTTGCACGGCAAGGGTAATGGCGCGATTGCGATGCCAATTCCCTTTCTCATCGCGCGTCTCCATGTAGTTGAGATAACGTCTTGGCGATTGATATCCGCGGGAGACATCGACTAGATCGCGCAAATACACGGGCACTCCGGTCGGCGATGAGGCGACCAGAACGTTTCCGATTTCGTTCAGGTTCTTGAATTCGGCAGTGGAATCGATCAAGACATTCCTCGACTGCGTCTCCACTTGTCCGCCAGGGGCCGTTACGTTGCGCGCACCTAAAATGTCTTTGATTTTGGTCGGCTGCAACTTAAAGGCGGCAAGCCGATCGTCTGAGTATTCGAGATAGATCTCCTCCGGCAGAACGCCGGCGCGCTGAACCTTGGCGACCTCCGGCACACGCTGCAGAGTGCGCTGGATCAAGTCCGTGTAGTCATCCAGTTGCCGATACGAATATCGGTCACTCGCAGCTTGAGCAAGGCTTCCCTTAGTCGATTCCGGATCACGAATAAGGATTGGGCCCCAGGCGTCCGGATGGAAGTCGTACTCGCGCAACCGATTCTCGATGAACTGTCGTGCATAAGCACGGATCTCGTCATCACTTTTCGTACTTACAAAATCAATCCCGGAGCAACTCCCGACTGAAAGAGGCCGCGGGTCTTTGAGGATGCCATCTCGCTGGGCCTGGGCAGAGAAGATCGCGAATCCACGATCTATCGGCGAGGGCGACACAGATGTTGGATAGCAATAGAGAGCAGAGGCCCGGCCTCGTATGTCCCCCTGACGCGCTTTTTCAATCGCCTCGCGTACACCTCGGGCGCGAAGCTGTATTTCGAGATCTGAAACCGGCGGGCTGGCGACAGTCAGCATCAATGCCGCGGTGTCACCGAAGTCGCTAATCCAGGTGATCGGTCCTGCGCCGTCGGGAAGATCGTTAATCTGATCCAGACGTTGCTTAATGTCCTGGAACTCTTGCTGCGTGTTCGAGATGCTGTCGAGCAATCTAACCGTTACAACTGAAACGTTATCCTGCGTGGTCGACTCGACGCGCTCGACCTTGCTGTTCCCAGTCGCCGCTTGCTCAATCTTCCGGGTTACCAGTTGCTCGACCTTGTCGGCGGGAATGCCGGGCCATGGGCAGATAGCCAACGCAATTCGCACAGGGATGTCTGGATCTTTGCGTTTGGGCATATTCATGTACCCAAATACGCCCCAGACAAGCGTTATCGCCAAGGTTACCCACGCGATCTGACGGTTGTGCGTGAAAAATTGCGCGACGTTCCGGCTTTTCCCGTTGTTGTCGTTGTGGGCTTTCACTGAACTACCTCCACCTGCTGCCCGTCCTTAAGCAGATTGCTGCCGCTGGTGACGATCCGTTCACCGCCGGTCAAACCACTTACTACGGCTATATCAGTTCCATTTACAGCACCGATCTCCACGCTGCGAAGGCTAGCAACTTCTCCGGCGCTGGTTTTCGAGATCACAAAAACTCCGTACTTGCCGCCATCCGCCTGCACGATCGCCGAAAGCGGGACGCTGAGGGCTGCTGGTGCATGGCTTTGGTCATCCGCATGGTTAAGTTGGAACGAAGCGATCATCCCCGCCCTGAGTAAATGGTCTCGGTTAGGAATCGCGACTTCGACGTCGAAGTTGCGGGTTGTGGTGTCCGCTGCTGACGAGATGCGGCTAATGCGGGAATGAAAGGCCCGTGTGGGGAAGGCGTCGACGGTAACATCCACGGCCTGTCCCAATTTCACGGAACGGACGACGGTATCCGGTACGCCGATAACAATCTTAACGATGTCAGTGTTGGCAAGCGCGAAGGTCGGCACACCCGGCCCTACGAACGAACCGAGCTCTACGCTCTTTTTCACGACGTCGCCTGAGAACGGAGCGACGAGCGTGGTGTCGCGCAACGAGACTTGTGCCTCTGCCGTCTGCGCCTGATAGGCTCGTAGCTGCGCCTGACTGGAGTCGTATTGTGAACGCGCTGCGTCGAATTCGGGCTTTGTAATGCTTTGGCTGTCGTACAGGTGCGTTGCGCGCTCGAAGTCGAGCTTTGCTTTTACGACCGCAGCATCGGTCGCCTCGGCCTGGGACGCGGATTGGTGTACTTTTTCTGCGTACTCCGTGCTGCGGATACGCGCGACGACTGATCCCTGACTAATGTGGTCGCCTTCCGCGATGTCGCGCATCCTGCCGTCTTGCCCGCGAACCTGCTTTAGCGAAGTAACGTACCCGGGAATTCGGAACGACAGCATTACTTCGGAATCAGGCGTGACGACTGCCGAGAAGCGTAAGCCTCCAGCAATAACTTTCGTCTGGGACTCGACTCGCCGTGCTTGGACAGCCTGAGGAGCTTGTTTGATGGGTTTACTGGAGCTACACCCAACCATCCCCAGTACTAGCAACAGTGTTGTGATCGTGTATTTCACTTTTATTCTTCTCCCGTCGCGCGACGCAAATCTGCCAGGGCACTCCAATATGCAGAGAGTGCCTGCTGATACTGAAAGTCCGCTTCTGAGCTGTTAGCTTGAGCCTGTAATAGATCTTTAATAAGCGCGGCTTGCTCTTTGTACTTGTTACTCGTAACCCGAAATTGTTCTGCGGCTGCTTCGTCTCCAATGCGAGCAGCCTTCAACAGCAGAGCTGTTTCCTTCCATTTCCGAAACTTCATTCCAACTTCGACCGCGATCTGCGACTCGGTCTCTTGCGACGCATTGCGAGCCTGCTCTACTGTCTTGGTCTTTTCGGCGACTGCATTGTGGCGTCGTCCCCAATCAAACGGTTCCCATGTCAATAGGAAGCCTGCGCTCGAGACGTTTGCCGGAAGTACTTCAACATTGTTTATTCCCTGGTACCGAACCGCGAGACTCAAATCGGGTATGTACTCTGCCTTGGCGATGCGTCGATCGTATTCCGACTGTTTTTGCTTTAGCTGAGCCTGACGGATCTCGGGCCGATTCTGCTGGGCATCCTCTCGGGCGGACTCGAGTGACAAGTCGGCCGAATCTACTTCCGGCATTGTGGTAACGGAGAAGGCCGTGCTCAGGGCTCGGCCTAACAGTTGGTTTAAATGTTCACGCTGAGTCGCAAGCCCATTCTCTGCGACCGAGAGTTCGTAAAGGCTCTTAGCTAAACGAGCATCCACATCCAATGCATCTCCACGAAGGACGGCCCTCTCCACTTCGTGTTTCGTGGTAACTCTTTGCGCTTCTTCTAGTGTTGCAACCGCGCGCCGCGTTGCCTCGACACCGACCTGCGTCGCCACGAGTTTGAAGTATGCTTTTCGTACCTCATTAGTGATCTTCTGGCGCTCGGCGCGGACATCCTCACGCGCAACGTCGCGTCCGAGTTCAGTTGCGCGGATGGCGAGGTGAATCTTGTACTGCTGCGTTAACGGCTGATCTATTGCGGCCGTCGTGTACGTCGTAAAGCGTGCCGGTGTGCGCACCTTCGCATCTGTTCCAGGGAGAGGCCCGGTCGCGGGATAGTTGCCTAACGAGCCTTTGGGAATGGTGAAGTCAAAAGAGTGCAGCAGTTCCCCGCCCAGCACCGCAAACTGGGTGTGCGGCAGTCGCTGACTGCGCGCCGTGCTGACCTTAAAGTCGAACTTCTGCGCTTCCAGCGACGAGTTCTTCACCAGACGATTGTTCTGGAGGGCCAGCGAGATGGCCTCATCGAGTGTTAGCAGAGGCGCCTCCGCCGCCGGAGGCGCTGCCAATTGCTGTTGTGCCTGGGATCCGATAGGCATCGCAACAGCAAACAGCAGATAAAAAACAAACACACACTTCGCTTGCATAGATTGAACCTCAGGAATTGCTCACGATGTACGGCAGCTACTAATGCAGATGGGGTGCCAACCATCAGCCATGGCAAGCTACTGAAAACACAGGTGGACCTCGGTTGGCACTAGTTGGGCGCTGCCCTAATATGGGCAGAGGCCCACGTGTTCGGCACTGCACGCCGGGCAAAGTGCTTCGCGATTAGCTAGTTGGAGTGAAACCTTGCGGGGACGGTTCGGCAGTGCCCTTGGGATGGCACCGGGGCTAGGTGCCCTTCAATTGGCGTAATCGGCGTGGGTAATCTTCAACCGTCGCATCTTGTTCTGCAGCGTTGTCCGCGCGAGACCCAGACGCTCAGCGGCGCCGTTATTGCCGGCCACTCTTCCTGACGCGGACTTTAGAGCTTCGATAATCACCTGCCGCTCGGCCTCTTTGAAGGTCGAGCCGTCTAGGACAGCAGAACGAACCGGCGCCCGCTTGAGTTCTGCGCGCGGAACTTTGAGTTCGTTGCCGGGGGTAAGAATGACGCATCTCTCGATGAAGTTCTCAAGTTCGCGAACATTACCCGGCCAATCTGCGTTGACCAGGGTCTCCATCGCGGGCTTAGGGATCGACTTGATGCGTTTCTGCATTCGTCGTGACAAGCGGGAAACGAAATAATGAATGAGAAGTGGGATGTCTTCCCGCCGTTCTCGAAGGGGAGGTATCTCAATCGGAAAGACGTTTAGCCGGTAAAAAAGGTCTTCTCTAAACTGGTTATTGCTGATCATAGCCGGAAGGTCCCGATGGGTAGCGGCAATAAGCCGCACATCGACGTGAATCGTTCTCGTGCTGCCAAGTCGCTCAAACTCGCGTTCCTGAAGTGCTCGGAGGAGCTTTGGCTGAAGTTCCAGGCTGATATCTCCGATCTCGTCCAAAAACAGCGTACCGTGATCCGCCACTTCAAACCGCCCTCGCTTCTGGACTAGGGCGCCGGTGAAGGCTCCTTTTTCGTGGCCGAAGAGCTCGCTCTCCACAAGCCCCGACGGAATCGCGGAGCAGTTCAAGCGGACGAATGTACGATCGCGCCGCGGGCTAAGATTATGGATCGCTCGCGCGATGAGTTCTTTTCCTGTACCGGTTTCTCCGTGTAGCAGCACGGTCGAGTGGGTCGGTGCGACAATGGCAACCTGGTCCAGCACCTTACGAAGTGCGGCGCTCTTACCGACAATTTCTTCGAAGCTGTACTCCGCCGCTATCTCTGACTCGAGATATAGGCGTTCTTCTTCAAGACGAGCAGCCGACGCATTCAGCCGGCCATGTGCAATCGCATTGTCTAACGCGAGTGATATTTGTATAGCAAGCTGTGCGACCAGGTCCAGGCCTTCCCGGGTAAAGGCGTCAGCCTCGCGGCTAGTCATCACCAGCGCGCCCAATGACTTGCTCTCGGTCGCCAGCGAAGCGAACGCCAAGGACTTTATCGACTCGGCTTTCAGCGGCGACCTAAGGCTCTCAGGCAAGTTGTGGAAATCGTCCGTCGACCATATTTCGGCTTTACGCGTACGCAACTTCTCGACAATCGCAGCGCTTAGCTCACCTGAAGCGACCTCTGCCATCTGCCCGGTACCGGTAGGGAAATCCTGGGACATCTTTTGAAGCTGACCAGTTTCCTCATTCAGTAGCCAGAACGTTATGGAATCACAGCCGAAGTAGTCTCGGATCGAAGCCGAAGCGGAGCTAAGGACTGTGTTAATGTCCAGTTTTGCTACGTGGTTGTTGATTTCGAGCACCAGACGAAGCCGGTCACGCTCATTGGCCAGTTGCCACTGGTACTGCTCGGCGCGATCTCGCGCCAGGGCGCACTCGAGCGCGACCGCGACATGCGACGAAAGGGATTGAAGCAGTTGGACGTCTTCCGGAAGGAATGACTCCCCCGTCTGCTTGGTTATCGCGAGAACCCCATATTGTCTCTGCGATGTAGAAACTGGAAATATGTAGCAGTTGCGCCCAACCACTTCAGGCGCAAACGGGGCAAGATCAGGATGCTTCAACATCTCCTGCGAAATATCGGCGAGGAACACCGGTTTCTGTTCCTCAAGCACTTGTGCCACCGCGCCAACTCGAAGGATTTTGGTATCTGTCTTTAGTGCGGGCGCATCCGCCTCTCGATCAAACGCGAAGACCTGCAGAATCTGTTCGTCGTCGCTGATCACATAAAGGTCGACACCGTGCAGTTTGGAAGAGCTGGAAAAAACTCCCCGCAAACTCTGCAAGACTGCTTTCACGGTGGGACGATCGGCTATTGCGGTCGAGACATCGAGCAGTGCCTGATATCGATCATTTGTAGGCATTTTGCCTCACCTTTTGGCGGCCACGAAATTGCACAAGCTTAGCACTGTGAGTGAAGTTTGAGTGCTGTTGAGAATTCGGGCCTAATCGCGTTGTATTTCACGAAACCGGAACCGACTATAGGTTAGCTTTGGTGATGCCGAGTCGACGCATCTTGTTTTGAAGAGTCTGACGCTTTAGTCCGAGCCGTTCGGCTGCTCCACCGGCCCCCGCCAACCGCCCCGATGCGGCCTTCAACGCCTCTACGATGGCACTATATTCCGCCTCTCGATATGTAGTACAGGACGAAGTAGTTGCAAAAGACGTCACGACACACTGTGGACGGCTCGCGATTGGTAGCTCTAGCTTGTCACCTCGCGTAAGGATGACGGCGCGTTCAACGAAGTTTGCCAGCTCACGAACGTTTCCTCTCCATGGATTATTCGTCAGAAACTCCATCGCTTCGATTGGGATGGATGATATCTTTTTGCCCATTCGACGAGACAAGGTCGACACAAAATAATTCACCAGCAGCGGAATGTCCTCGCGCCGATCGCGAAGGGGCGGTATCTCAATCGGGAACACGTTCAGCCGGTAAAACAAGTCTTCGCGAAACTTCTCTCCACGGATCATGTCGGTAAGATCGCGGTGGGTCGCGGCAATGATTCTTACGTCCACCGTGAGCGTTCTGGTACTACCCAACCGTTCGAATTCCTGCTCCTGCACTGCTCTGAGCAATTTCGGCTGTAGTTCCAGACTGATATCGCCGATTTCATCCAGAAACAGGGAACCCCCATCCGCCAGTTCGAATCGGCCCTTCTTCTGCATCAGGGCTCCCGTGAATGCGCCCTTTTCGTGTCCGAAGAGTTCACTTTCCAGCAGGCCTGAAGGAATGGCTGCGCAGTTCAGGGGAACAAATGGGCGCTGACGCCGGGAACTAAATTTGTGAATGGCACGCGCAATCAATTCTTTGCCAGTGCCCGTCTCGCCATGGAGCAGTACGGTAGCGTCCGTGGGCGCAACGATTGCAACTTGTTCCAGCACTGTCTGGAGGGCTGGGCTTTTGCCGATGATGCCCTCAAAGCAATGCATATTGCCGGTTACCGGCTCTAGCAACAGCCGCTTTTCCTCGGATTCGCCTAGCGCGGGAAATCCGGTTTGTGAAGGGAATCCAGCATTGTTGAAAACCACGGTCGTATGCCCCATAGAACCTCCCAGACCTTTTACCTCTAGGAACTTTCCGCACTTTGTCCAGCCCGTCAGCGGCTGAAATCCTCTGTGATGACGTACTTTGGCCAGAGCTTTCGAATGTGATTTCTGAGTTTCTCGCCGATGCACCAGATGCTCGTGTTAGGAGAGTAGCCAACCAGAACTGTCGAATCAGAGTGTCTGACTTCTAAGTAGCCTCTCGCGCATGAATCTAGCTCAGCTTTGCTCACGGGAATCGGGTACTCTGTGGAACGTTCTTGAAACCTGACATGCTGGCCACAGATCCTGTTCGTCTTCAGCATGCGGACATTGAAGGATGTTTCCATCCAAACGTAGTACTCTGATGGTTTGGTTGAGTGAACTGCTCTTGCCTTTGCGTAAGTAGTAGCCAGTTCGTATAAGTCATGGGTTGCAGCTGACATAAAGCACATCACAGTTGAAATGCGAATTCCGATCCCGGACCCCGTTGATCCCGTAACGAGCCTATTGTCCAATTGTTCTTCTTCCGGGGCGACCCCATGTCGGGGCGAATCGCAGACTCTTGTGGGCGAATAGAAGCCTTACTTGAGGGGAAATATTTTGTTGTAAGGTGGGTCAGAAGCGGGTGGAACTACTTCTGCGAGGCGGGGCTTCGACGCGCTTCCATCCAAAAAGGCGAGCATCAATCGACCATAGACCCGGGCCTAAGAGTGCGAGCGCACCACCAATTGTCGCCAACAACACTCGAACCCAGGCGTCTCCAGGCAGCGCAGCGTTGCATAGTTCCAGCAAAGCAACGGAGGTTCCCGCGATGGGAGTCCAGAGTCCTGGGATGAGAAGAATCCCGAAGAGAGCAAGCAGTGCGGCGATTATCAGCGTGGAGATCGGCGCATCACTCCGAAGCGTCGAACTCGCACGCACAACCAGTGTGAAACCGAGAACCAGACGCATGACAAGCAGGCCCGTGCCAGGCCGTCCACCAGCGAATGTCGAATACAGGCGTCGCAACAGCGCCACCCCTTTCTGTGCATTTACTAGTTTCCGTTGTTATGGAGCGGATCGAAACCCCCAAAAGAGTTTAAATCGTGACTCTTTGAAGGGTATGTTTTAGGGGCAAGCTGGTAAGTACCTAAAGATCGATGATTCCTCTTTTGAATCCGATCACTGCTGCGTGCGTGCGATCATTGGCGCCTAACTTGGAAAGTATGCTCTTGACTCGACTCTTGACCGTTTCCTCGGTGATTGAGAGCTGATCCGCAATCTGCTTGTTTGCGTTTCCGGCCGCAATCAACCGCAACACACTGACTTCGGCCGGAGTCAGGGCATCGTCCGTTGCATGCTGGGCAATTTGGTATGACACTTCCGGTGAAAGAGTCTTCTTTCCAGCGTACACCGCACGGATAGTCGTCATTAATTCATTGTGGAGTGTATTCTTCAGCAGGTACGCTTGGGCGCCAGCCTTAAGCGCACGTAGGATCTGCACATCACCGGAGTACGTGGTCAGTACGATCACTTTCGCATCGGGGCTTTCATTGCGAATAGCTAAAAGGGCGTCGATGCCGCTCATTTCTGGCATCTGCAGGTCCATCAACGTGATGTCCGGGCGGAGTGCCCGGAATTGCTGAATCGCGTCGCGCCCGTTGGACGCTTCACCCACCAAGGTCATATCTGGTTGGATGCCAATGAGCCCTGCGATTCCTTGACGCACGAGTGAGTGGTCGTCAACCGCGAGAACTCGGATTTGCGAGACGTCGGCGGTCATGATGGGTCCCCTTGCTTAGGCTTTCGTTGCAAACTTGCGAGCAAACCAGGAACGCTTCCCAGCGGAGGCATAGACGATGCTGGCAGGAATGCGCAGTTCCACTTCCGTGCCTGTATCAACCTCGCTCCACACCTCGAGTTTGCCTCCGATGAGTGTGGCGCGTTCCCGCAGTCCGTGCAAGCCAAAGTGTCTCTCCGGAGTTTGCCCCTGGAGGACCACCGGATCGATCCCTTGTCCGTCGTCTCGCACACGGAGTCGGAATTGCTCATTATCGTAGCGGATCTCGACCTCGATCCGCCCGGCCTGGGCATGCCGATACGAATTCCGCAGCGCTTCGGCCGCAATCTTGTAGATCTCATCACGAATGATGGGATGGAGATCTCGGGATTCACCCTCCACGGCAACATTGAATGTAGGTCGCTCGTCGAATGGCTCGGTTGCGAGCTCCTCTCCGAAGGTGCTAATCGCTAGTGCGAGATCGTTCGCTTGGACAGTGGAATCGCGCAGGCCCTGAACAGCGTCGCGGCCCTCGGTAATCGCTTCGGCTGCCAACTGGATCGCAGTTTGCAGTTTTTCTTTTGCTTCTGCCGGGCGAGCTGGGAGCAATTGAGAGACGGTTTGGAACCGGAGCAGCAAACCGTGGAAGCTTTGCAACAGGGTATCGTGAAGTTCACGCGCAATGCGCGTGCGTTCACCGACGCGAGCGTCCAGCGCCATCTCGAAGTGTTGCTGGAGCTGTCGCGCACGGAACTGGTACGCCGCCCAAAGCAGCGCCAGAAGGATCATCGCGCAGAGAGCGCGAAACCAGTTCGTCTGGTAGTACGCCGGAGCAATCGAGAAGTCCAGCCTGGCGGCGCTTTCGTTCCAGACGCCGTCACTATTCGCTGCCATCACGCGGAAGGAATACTTTCCGGGAGGCAACTCCGTATAGAACGCCTGGCGGCGCGTACCGGCGTCGTGCCAATCATGTTCATACCCTTGGAGCCGGTATCGGAATTTCACTTTCTCCGGAATCAGGAAGGTAGGTGAAGTGTAATCAATCTGCAACTCCCGGGGGCGGGGGCCGAAGTTGATCTTGTCGGTCGGCGCGAATTCCTTCCGGTCGACGATGACAGTTTCGACATAGGTCACTGCGGGCAACACCTGTCGCGAGAGCTTGGATGGGTCCAGCATCTGCACGACGTTTCCGTTGGCAAACCAAATGCGACCATCAGGCGAGACTGCGGCCGAATTGAAAGACGTTCGCGCTGGCCGCGCTCCGTCTAAGGCATCGTAGATGCGCGTCTGAACAATAGCTTCCGGATTGGCCCACCATCGTTCCAAGTCGGAATCTGTCAACACGACCACCCCACACTCGGTGTAGAGCCACCAGCGTTTTTCCCTGTCTTCTATTAAGGAGATGACGAAGTTGCATGGTAGACCGTTCCTTGTTGTCAGCCGCCGCACTTTCCCGTTTCGCCATCCCAGAAGTCCGTCCACAGATCCGGTAAGCACCGAGCCGTCTGGGCGAGCGATGATGGGTCGGCTAATCGGATCGACCTGTGCGTTGAGCGGGAATGTCTTCAGGACGCCGTCGTGGAGAAGTGCAATCTCTCCCTTCAGCGTGCTTATCCAAATTCCCCCTCGCGGATCGGCCGCGACGCTACGGCCCGGCGGAATTTGCGATGCAGGGAATTCTTCCCGTACTTGGAAATCGCGGATGCGTACGAGTTTTCGCGGATTTCCTACGCACTCAGCCCAAATATTGCCATCAACGTCTTCGGCGATCCCAACAACCAATCCAAGTGGTCGGTTGGGGGGCTCTGGAAGACGACGAAAGTGGCCGTCCTTGAAGAGATACAGTCCGTCATCCACTCCCACCCATAGGTTTCCAGCGCGGTCTTCCAGCAATGAGGAGACTTGATGGCCTGGAAGACCTGTCCGCGGGCGGATGGACGAGATGCTTCCGTTCTCGATTCGATCCAATGACTCATTATTTGCGACCCAGACAGTGCCATCTCTGCTGGCCAGAATGCCTACCGCTCCATCTCTTTGCAAGCCTTCCGATGCCGAGAAGGTAGTGACGCGTGGATCTCGAAAACTGTCTATTCCGTTTGGAGTGGCAGCCCAGATCATTCCTTCGCGATCTTCAAAAAGGGCAAATACGGCGTCGCCGGATAAACCTTCTGCAGGTCCATAGTGGTCCACTTCGTTTCCACTGATTCGAAAGAGCCCCTTGCCTGTGCCGACCCAGAGATTGCGATCACGATCAACAATGATCGAGAGGACCATGATCTTGCTGCCATCGAAGGTGGGCGTCACGAAAGGCTTGACAGTGCCCCCCCTCAATCGCCCAAGCCCCAATCCTGGACCTTCCGCCTCAATGCCGACCCAGAAAGATCCATCGGCACCATGTGCCATGGCCACGATTCCAGCTTGTCCAGCGTTGGATTTCAGCGCTTCGATCGGGTACACCTGCGAGACACCGTCTTGCCAGTGGACGAGGGCCGTTTCCCCTCCTATCCAAAAGCCGCCGTTCCCGTCAGCCAATAAGGAATTGACGGGGGCAATTGGTACCCCATCAGCTTTTCCGAAACACTTGGCTCCGTGGTTGCCAAGATGGCAGAGCGGCGCGTCGGAAATGCTGTTTGAGCCTCGCACAACCCACAGTGAGCCGTCCGGAGCTTCGCTCACGTTTTGAGCCGACTGAAGCCCCGTCAACTCGAATGAAGAAATAACACTGCCGCCTTTCAGGCGAACGATTCCACGGTCTCTTAGTACCCAGAGCCCACCAGCATGATCGCCAAAGACTTTCAGTATTGCGTCGGTGGAACCAGATTCAGTAGGTAGATGCCAGGAAAGAAACCGGACACCATCGAATCTGTAAAGTTCACGACGACTGAGAGGTAAGAACCAGAGAAAACCGTCGGAAGTTTGCGTAATCGAAAACATGCCGGCCGGTAAAGACCCATCTTGTGTCCGCCACGAAGTGTGGATGTACTGGGTCAGACGTTTGCTTGGATCAAGGGCGTAAGCGCGCCCTGCTAGAGAAAAGCAGGCAACAAGAAAGTAACAGCAGATGGCCGCGATGGCGATCGGCGGTGAGCTGAATCGATGCAAAAGTGATCGGCTACAAGCCATTTTTCCCGCTAATGTAGCACTCTGAGTCCGGTTTGTCAGTGTTTCTGCCCAGGGAACCTCGTAAAACCCGAATGAAGTCGAACCAACGCGAGCCCTCAATTGTTACCGTCATCGAACTTGGGTTCTGTCCATCGGAGGGCCGCCTGCCCATCCACGGGCAGGGTATATCGTCCTTCCGTCAGTCGCTTCCTTGTAGAACCCAACGAAATGAATGGCTTAGTCATGCGACTCCGTTCGGCAACTGACGTGCGTTAGTAATTGTCAGTTCTGCTTGATTCTTTTCGAGGGGTTTCACCAATGAAGCTTTTCAGTCGCACAGCGCCGCTCAATCCACGTATGACGCACAACACAACCAGCACGGGTAAGTCAGTCGCCGGCAAAACTCTCTTGCTTGCCGTCGCGTTTGCCTTGCTGTCGTTATCGCCTCTCTGCCACGCTCAAACTCAGGAGACCAGTCTTGCGTCCTCGATCGAGGTCGTGAGGGCTGACACACAGGCAGACCGAGTCACCATCATCACTCAGGCGATGAACTTCACCGACAAGGAAGCCGAGGCATTCTGGCCGATCTACCGGAAATACGAGTACGAACGCTCCACGCTCGACGATCGACGCGTAGCCGTGATTAAGGACTACACGGCGAAGTATCCCAATCTCAGCGATGCCGACGCCAAAGGTATGGCGGAGAAAATGATTGACTGCGACTCGCAGCTCGCAGAACTGAAGAAGAAGTATTACAAGAAGTTCAACGCTGCTCTCCCGGCACTCACAGTCACGACGTTTTTCCAGGTGGAGCATCGCGTCGACTTGCTAATGGACATGAGAGTTGAGTCGTCTCTTCCACCACTCGTTCGACCGGGGGACGGACAGGAAGAACCACGGCGGGCGCAGGACGAGAATTAGTAAGAGGTGATGCATGTTCGGGTTGACGAAACGCTCCATGTTAGTCGTTTGGGTATTGCTGATAGTCGCGGCCACTGCGGAAGCACAAACGCAGAAACGCAAAGAAGCACTGTCCGTTCAGGGTCACTCAGGATCGGTGACCGTCCTCCAATCCCAAGGTCGTCTGTTCGTCGATGTGAAGGAACTGGCGACAATCACGGGCGGCTCAGTCAGCTTTGAAAAAGACCGAATCGTTCTTACTCTGCCTCGTCATGAGGCGTCGGAGTTCAACGACGACGGTGCATCACGCTTCTCCCCTACCTTCGCGAATGCAGCCATCGAGGCGATGGCGTCCATCCGGGAGTGGGGTGGAATGCTGATGATAACTGTCCGAAACGGGTATCCCGTGGGAAACACCATGGCGGGAAACACGGTGGCCGCGTACCAGGCTCGCGCTGCTGATGCCGTTGCGCTGGCCTCGACGGCAGCATCAACTGACTCCGACTTTCAAGGGCTCGCGTTGCTGAAAAGCGAGTTCAGCAATGTACAGGAGTGGTCCGACAGATTTGTCCAGGCCCGGATTTCCCTCAACGCGGCGAACCTGTCCACATCGGAGAACGCGATCAATAACGATGAGGACGCTCAAAAGGCGCTCCGATGCGGTCAATTCCTGGCACAGATGTTCGCCAGCGGTGCGGTCCAGGAAAACACGGCGTGTCGTTAACTTTCACGACGAAGTCAATTTCTCCGTTCTTGTCGAGGGCGGCCAACGAGAAAGGAATCGTTTCGCGAATGAAGTGGCTTACATTTGTGTCTTCTCTTTTCTTGATTACTGTTTGTGCCTGCGCTCAGGATGTTCATTACAACTATGACCGTGGCGCGAATTTTCAGTCCTACAAGACGTATAAGTGGGTCGACCTTACCGGACGCGTTGACGATCAGCTGATCGACCAATCCATTAAGCGGGCAATCGATGAGCAACTCGCACAAAAAGGTCTCACCAAGATTGACAGTGATAAGGAAGCGGACCTCAACGTCGGCTACCAGGCTGTGGTCATCTTGGAAAAGAGCGTAAATGCGTTCGGATCGGCCGACCGCCTCGGCGGTTGGGGTCCATGGGGAGGTGGCTTGGCCACTGGGTCAATGCAAGGCCAGACCTCCACCATCCCGGTCGGGACACTGTTAGTGAACGTGTATGACCCCGGAAGAAAACAGCTGATCTGGCGCGGAGATGCCACGAAGACGGTCGACCTCAAGAAAGACCCGGATAAGAACTACAAGAACCTGCAAAAGGCCATGGTCAAGCTCTTTAAGAACTACCCGCCTAAGTAAACGCAAGCGATCTCTCTCTTAATGGGCCGAGTTACACTCGGCCCATTAATGCAACCTGCGTCTGCGATCAACAGTTTCCACAGTTCCTCTCGACAGTCATTGCTAATCATGGCCTCGTGCTTCTCCTCTGACTTTGTAGGAACGCCGAGCTTCGGAGTAAAGGTCATTGCCCGCATACGGGCGGTCAGACCGAGACTCAATCAGAAAATACAAGATAGTTTTCAGTAGGTTAGGTCGCTTTCCGATTGGCAATGGCAATGCATTGGTCACTACGTCTGTCGGCCCTGTTCCGAATCGTGGGAACTGGGAAATTAAACGAACGGAGATGACACATGCATTGGCTCCGCGCCGGAGCGCAGAAACTCCGAGCCAGAGGAACAGCAACGACGGTCGGGGCACAGACCGCGTTTGCTGAACAGCGGGAGAGTCTTTACCGAACCGCTCTGATAATTACGGGAAACTCGATGCTGGCAGAGCAATGCATCATAGATGCAGGAAGTCTTACCAACACTAATAAATATGCGTTTCGCGAGTGGCTCGTTCAGTGGGGACAGCTAGCTACGGCCCGCGTTGCAGTGAATGCCGTGCGTTCGTCAATTCGCGAGATCACTGCACAGTACGCCACCTGGAACTGCTCACACCGTAAACACAAACCTCTTTCGCCGGCGGAAATTGAAACTTGTCGCGAACTGGACGCGCAGACAGTTATTCAGCAGCTCGATGTTCTAGCCCGAGCTGTTTTTGTCCTCCACGGATGCCAGGGGGTATCACTCTCCGAATGCGTACACTTGTTGAATGTGCCGATTCCATGTGCCATTGGGGCGTACTGCACAGCTCTGCAGTGGTACCGCGGGTTCACCGAGTCGTGCAACGAACTTCGCCAGCCGAAGGCTAAACCGCTCGTTCTGGAGTGGTTTCGCATTGAGGAGAACTAGGAAACTCTCTACGGCAATAAGTAATGATGCACGCAGCGTGCCTCGATTGATGTTTTGAAGTAGGCAGGTCGTTCACCTAATCGTCTTTATGAATGCCATTGCCATAAGTGACCCGGAAACTCTGACAATTATTCACTCCTGCGTTATGCTGGCGGTGAATGAGGGTGGAGCGAGTGTTTCGGGGTTGAAATCCCATCCATCGGAGCGCCTCGTGTAATCAGTTTTCCTGCTGCTTTCGCTTAGGAAACAGGAATTCAGTTTGTAATCGCATGCTCCAAGGCGCTGCTCCCGACGGGCACACAGCGGTTCGATACAACTGCGCGCTCAGTTTCGCTGGCCGCGAGCCAAAATGAACGATCTTGCCTACACCGCCTCCAAAGGGAACTGTCCAGACATTTCCAGTCCTGCCTTTCCAGTTCGCGGTAACGATGGGCGACGTCTCTAGATCCCAACCTTTTTTCAGGAAGTGCGTGATGAAATACTGGAGTTGCATCTGATTCATGTTAGGGCGCCCGCTGGAACCAGCGACAGACCACACATTGCTGATGAGGGTTCCGGACGTCCAGTGGTCGGGCTGAATGAAGAGAGCGAACTCGGGTCCAACACTGAACTTGCCCTGTCCCAGGATACGATCCGTGGCAGTAGGCAACAGGAATGTGGGTCCGACGGCCCAGGCAAGCATCCCTCGGCTTCTGGGCGACAGAAAGAATGTGGGATTCATATCGCCTAAGCCAAACTCGCCTCCTCGGTTCCGGCTGACATACGGCTGCCACCGAACAGGCTGCAGGATACGCAGAACCAGCCTCCAATTTTCGGAGAGTTGTATCGGTATGAGCGGCTTCAAAAAGACGACATCTTGGTTGCGGTCATACGGTCCCATGTTGAAACTGCCGATGTTCTCGACGGGAATGCTCATCACCGTTGCCACCGTATTCTGCGTCGTCTTCTGCAGCGCTTGTATGGTGTCGGCGGATTTGTCGGTACGCGAGACATCTGACTGCGTTTCGCCTTGAAGCATGGCCAAACTCTGCTGAGGAAACGCAAAGAGGTACGCGAGCAACAACCCTACCAACATGAAGAGACCTACGGTCCTCAACTCTTTCGAGATTCCGGCACAACAGGCAAAGTTCTTCACCTGACGCGCGGTCCTGCCATGCGGACATCATCCGGTACGGCGTCGCCCAACTTTCGAATGTTGGCCGCAAACAGATCTGCGAGCCGACGGGCCTGTGCGTCGTAAGCCTGCGGGTCTAACCATGTGCAGCGTGGGTCGAGCACATCTGCGGGGACATCCGGGCAAACGGTGGGAACGGCAAGGCCCAAGATCGGGTCCGGTCGAGTCGGCACTCGGTCGAGCGCGCCCATCAGGGCCGCGCGCACGATCGAGCGCGTATGCTGGATCGGCATTCGATGCCCGACGCCATAGGGTCCTCCACTCCACCCGACACGAAACGCGACATTCGAGCGGGCCAATGCGGAGCGCTTACCGCCGCTGAGCGAGCTTACTCCGTGTGTTCTAAATTTCCTGCGTGATGACATACTTAGGCCAGAGTTCGTGAATCAAGTTTCTGAGTTTGTCGCCGAGGGACCAGACACTCGTGAATAGCCGACCAGAACCGCCGAATCAGAATGCCTGATTTCCAAGTAGCCTCGTGCGGCAGCCGGCGGACGTCGAGAGAGGTTTTTCCATGCAAACGTAGTGCTCGGGCCATCTGGTTTCGTGAGCTGCTCTTGCCTTCGCATAAGCACTCGCGAGTTCGTACAAGTCATGAGTTGCAGCTGACATGAAGCACGTTCACAGATGAAGTTTGGATTCCCATTGCGGAGCCCTTGTCCTGTAATGCGCTTATTGTCCGACGGATGTAATTTGGCCGCGACCCCAGGTTGAGGCAAATCGCAGACTCTTTGGGGCAAATCGGGAGCTACTTTTGAGTCGTGGAAGTATTCGAGTGAATTCTTTTCACAAGGAGCTCGTAGAAACCATCCGACCGGTTCATGCAGGAAAAAGGAAGCTTTCTCCCGAAGCCTTGTAGACGAAAGGATTACTATCGAGAACATCTCTAACGAAGTCGGACGGTGAACTGCATTTTGAGCGCACTTGGGGCGTTGACGCAAGCGCCACTCGTCTGGTTGAGGTTTTTGCTCACTTCCGACATGCTTGGCCCTCGGTTCAGTTTCGGTGTACCCACCAAACATCTCTTCGGTCAGTTCAGGACCAGGATGAGTAGTTCGAACTCCCGCTCCTGCGGGAG
>Ga0134124_10000724_pt1 | contig 26432 bp, 21 predicted proteins | sample KB304_FD_96880 | JGI IMG/M metagenome (GOLD analysis project Ga0134124, IMG submission 96880) | Terrestrial soil microbial communities without Nitrogen fertilizer from Kellogg Biological Station, Michigan, USA - KB3-0-4 | ecosystem: Environmental > Terrestrial > Soil > Unclassified ... | reverse complement strand
TTTGTACGTCGACGGAACGCTCGGTAAGAGCCTCGAGCTTTCCCAACCGGTGCTCACGATCGCGCAGAGCGTCTTCGAAGAAGTGCTGCTGCACGCGCTTCGCGACGAAGAGGTCGAAATTCGATCCCCTTGCGAAGCCACCGTTCTGACAAGAAGCGACGATTCGGTGCAGGCTCGGGTCGTCCGACGGGAGTTCGTCGCGCTGGGCGCCCCTGCACACGAGGGTGAATGGACCCCGGTCGACTCTTCGCTCATCGACGCCGACTTCGTGATCGGGGCCGATGGCTACCAGTCGCGCGTACGCGCGACCCTCGGCTGGGAGGCCCTCGACGTCGGCGCCACCGAAACGTTCGCAATGTTCGAAGGTCTACGTTCCGTGCAGAGCTCGACGATCGAGCTCGGATTCGACAGCGGCTTGGGCAGCGTCGCGTTGCCGCTGCCAGACAAGCGCGGTCGTTGGGGCTTTCAGCTTGCCTCCGGCCTGGGCGATGCTCCGGACCTCGCGCATTTGCGCAACCTGCTCGCCGAACGCGCTCCCTGGCACGAGCAGGCTCCTGCCGAGATCGAGTGGAGCACGGTCACGCACTTCGAACGTCGCTTGGCGCGTCGCTTCGGTAGCGGGCGAGTCTGGTTGGCTGGTGATGCCGCGCACATCACGAGCCCGTTCGGCGGCCAGAGCATGAACGGCGGTCTCGCTGAAGCCAATGACTTGGTCACGCACATGGCCGCCTGCCTGCTCGAAGGCAAACCACTGGCCACACTCGAGCAGCTCGGGGCAACGCGCGAGCGCGAATGGCACAAACTGCTCGGATTCAACGTGCAATTCGACGCAGTTCCCTCGGCGCCCGCATGGCTCCGAGAGCACGCACGCCGCATCGTGCCCGCGCTTCCCGCCTCGGGTCGCGACCTGCAGCAGTTATTGTCGCAGCTTGGTCTCAGCGTCCATTGAGGTCGCTCTCGAAGAAGGCAGAAGCTCCTTCAATACGTGGAGCAACTCGTCGATCTTGACGGGCTTGGTCAGGTATTTGCGGAACCCGGCCTCCGCCGCGCGCTTTCGGTCCCCGACCATGGCTGCGGCTGTGAGCGCAATCACTGGAATGTCGGCAGTCTCGGGCCACTCTCGCAAGCGCCGCGTCGCTTCGAAGCCGCTCATCCCCGGAAGGTTGATGTCCATGATCACGAGAGCAGGGCGCTGTTCGCGAACGACTTCGATCCCCACCTCTGCCGTGGGAATGGCGAGCAGGTTGATTCGCTCGAAATCTTCCAGCAACTCTCGCATGAACGCGATATTCGACGGATTGTCTTCGATGTACACGACCGTGTAACTCGGCTCGGTCAGCGTGGCCAACGTCTCGCTCGCTAGCTTGGGAATCGACGATGGCATGCGCCCCCGCTCTCGTTCGTGCACGGGCAGGTCGAGCCAAAACTCCGAACCCTTGCCGGGAACGCTGACGAATCCAACGCTCCCCGACATCAGTTCGGCGAGGCGCTTGGTGATGGCCAGTCCAATGCCGGTGCCTTCGATCGGCCCAGTCTCTTGCCCTGCTCGTTGGAAGGGTTGAAATATCTTGTCCTGCTTGTCGGACGGAATGCCGATACCATCGTCGATCACGCTGACTCGAAGCACTGAGGAGCCCGAGCTCGACACCACGAAGCGTGCAACGCCCCCCGAGCGGTTGTACTTGAGCGCATTCGAACCAAAGTTGATGAGAATCTGGGCAAAGCGTGTGCGATCGGCAATGACGTGCAGCTCGGCGTCCGGCAGCGGCTCGACGAGCAACTCGACCCCCAGGCGCGCGGCCATCGGGGCGAGTGTCGACTTCACCTCGGACAGCACGTCCTGGACTCCGACCGGCTCGGCCGACACGCTCACGCGCCCCGCTTCGACGCGGGACAGATCCAAGATGTCGTCGATCAATCGCAACAGATGCTCCCCGCCCTTGAGCACGTATTCCAGCCTCTCGAGCTGGCGCTCGTTGAGCGGTGACTTCCTGTCCCTTTGCAGCAATTGGGCAAAACCGAGAATTGCGTTGAGCGGCGTGCGAAGTTCGTGGCTCATCGAAGACAAGAATTCGCTCTTGGCCGAGTTTGCCGTTTCGGCCAATGCCCGCGCCTGAACTAGTTCGGCCTCACGCTGGACGTCCTCGGTGGTGTCCCACATCGTACTCACGACGCCACCCTCCAGCGTTCGCCGGTCCGCGACCCGAAAGCTCTGTCCGGCTTGTGTCGTCACGTCCAGAACGCCGAACGGGTTTCGTCGATAGTCCAGCCAGAACTCGATGAACTCTTCCGGCGTTCGGTCGCCGAGCGCGAACAGCCCCTCGTCCACGGCATCTTGCAATAGTTCATTGAAGGAGCGACCAATGATTGGCCCCGGGGAACCTCGGCCAAGTAGCTCGCGACAAGCACTGTTGCACAGCACCAAGCGATCATTGGAATCATACAAGGCGAGCATGCCTTGGATGCTTTCGACGGCGCTCAACAACCGATCGCTCGCCAAACGCGCAGCGGCCTCCGCTTGACGCCGTACGGAAATGTCGCGAATCGCCGTGGAAACCCAGGTCCCTTCCTCGGTCTCGAGTGGGCTGAGGCTGATCTCGACCGGAAACTCGCTGCCGTCTTTGCGTACGCCGTAGAGCTCCAACCCAGCGCCCATGTTGCGAGTCTTGGGCGAGTGAGCATACCCTTCGCGATGGACTCGATGGACGCCGCGTAGCCGCTTCGGCACTAGCATGTCTACCAATTGGCCGATCAGCTCGGCTCTGGGATAGCCGAAGACCTTTTCGGTCTGAGCATTCACCAGTGTGATCCTGCCATGAAGGTCGACGATGACGATCGCATCAGGCGCGGACTCCAACAGTGAGCGGAACTTTCGCTCCGCGCGCTGTCGCTCACTGACGTCTCGAATGGAACTCGAAACCAAGGTGCCCGCCTGAGTGGTCACGGGGCTCAGGCTGATCTCGATGGGAAATTCGCTGCCGTCCTTGCGTCGCCCAAAGAGTTCCAGGCCCGACCCCATTGGGCGGATCTTCGGGGCATGAATGAAACCGGATCGATGACCCGCGTGAGCGGAACGGAAGCGCTCCGGGACCAAGAGCTCGATTGGCTGACCAACGAGCTCGGCGCGCGCGTACCCGAAAAGCCGCTCCGTCTGCAGATTGACCAGCGCGATCATTCCAGCCGCGTCGACGACGACCAATGCGTCCGGCGCGGAGTCAATCAGCTGCCGCGAGAGTTCAACGCTGATCTCGACGCCGACGCTCGCTGGGTTTGCCTCAGTCGCCATTCGGGATGCTCAACAAAAATTGCGCGCCTGGCTGCGCATCTTCCACCCAAATCCTGCCTCCATGAGCCTCTACCGCGATCCGGCAAAATGCGAGCCCCAAGCCGCGCCCGGAGCGATTGGTCGCCTGCTCTGGCTTGTCCACTTGCACGAAGCGATCGAAGATCGCTTCGCGAAGGGCGAGCGGAACGCCCTCACCTGCATCGGCCACTCCCAGTTCGATCCCTCCGGGACCGCTACGTGCCGTCACGGTGACCACGCTGTTGAGCGGTGCGTGTCGCAGGGCATTTTCCAGCAGATTCTCCAACACGCGACGCAGTAGATCTCGATCGGCCGCGAGTGACGTCGTCTCGACGACTTGACGCAGGCTGATCTCTCGAGCTTTGGCGCGCCCTCCGAGGGCGTCGCACACCTCACGGACGAGGGCAGAGAGATCGATCACCGCGCGCGCTGGCACCAGCCGCCCCTCTTCGCTCTTGCTCAGATCCAACAGGTTCAACAAGAGCCGCATCAAAGAGCGCACTTCTTCACGAATGTGAGCACCGGCTTCGCGCGCGTCGGCCGACAACCGATCGCGAGCCAGCAGCTGCGCCTGTAAATCGATGTTGCTGACTGGATTCTTCAGGTCGTGGACCACGAATCCCATCAACCGTTCCTTCTGAAGCTGCAGGCGCATGAGATCGTCTCGCTGTTGCCGTAATAGATCCACGTACTCACGGTTGGACACGTAAGCACGCCGCAACTTGAGGCTGGACTGGACGCGCAGCAAGAGCTCGGTGGGACGCACCGGCTTGGTCAAGAAATCGTCCCCGCCCGCTCGCAGCGCTGAGTCGAAGGTATCGAGGTCTCGTTGCGCGGTCAAAAAGACGACTGGTGTTTCCGCGCCGTGTGGCAACTCTCGGATACGGGCGCAGGTCGCAAACCCGTCGATGCCCGGCATGCGGACGTCCAACAACACGCAATCTGGCGCGTGGTCCTGAAAGCGGTCGATTCCCTCTTCCCCGCTTGCTGCCAAGACGACTTCGTAGCCCTCGTCTTCCAGGGTGGCGCGAGCGAAGGCGCGATTTTGCTCTTGGTCATCGATGACCAGGATCTTGATTGGAGTCGAAGTCGGGCTCATTGACGCACTCGCGCGCGAAGGATATCCCGGCCTCTCGCCGCTCGGCCAGGACTGCTGGGAAGATTTCGATTCCCGTCAGCTCACGCGAGCTGCAGAGCCTGGTTTTACGCTTCCCGAGGACGCTTGATGCGCCATCATCGGGCAGCCTTGGCCGTCGGAAGGAGCCCCGTCGGTCGGATGGTGCCCCCGGCCCATCATCCCGGCGCCGCCCATCATCGCCACTCGGCGCAGCAATTTCGCGAAACGGCGCACGCTCACGCAACCTTTGCGTGATCATCCACGTTCCCCGCTGGTCGGCGCGGCTCGACCAGGGCTTCTCACTGCAAATCGCCGTCACCCTCATGGCTTCGTGCGGCCCGGCACGAGCTTTGCGACGCGCGGAGCGATGACCTCGAGTCACCTCGACCCGATCCTCTCGTGCGCCGGCCTGCACAAGACCTACCGTATGGGTGAGGTCGACGTGCGCGCGCTCGATGGTGTCGACTTTGCGCTGCATCCCGGGGAGCTACTCGTGCTTCTCGGCGCGTCGGGCAGCGGGAAATCGACCCTGCTCAATATCCTGGGCGGTTTGGACACTCCCACCGCCGGGACAGTCTGCTTCGAGCGAGAGGAGCTGACACGGGCCGACGAGGACACGCTGACCGACTACCGTCGACACCATGTCGGGTTCGTCTTCCAGTTCTACAATCTGATTCCGAGCCTCACGGCGCGCGAAAACGTCGCCCTCGTCACCGACATTGCTGACGATCCGCTGGAACCCGAGGACGCGCTCAGGTTGGTCGGCTTGGCGGACCGGTTGGACCACTTTCCGGCGCAGTTGTCCGGGGGCGAACAGCAGCGCGTCGCAATCGCGCGCGCCGTAGCCAAGCGGCCCTCGGTCTTGCTGTGTGACGAACCCACCGGAGCGCTGGATTCTCGCACCGGGATCTTGGTTCTCGAGGTGATCGAAAGAGTCAATCGCGAGCTGGGCACGGCAAGCGCCATCATCACCCACAACGCGCCCATCGCCGACATCGCCGATCGCGTCGTCACGCTCGCCGATGGGCGCGTGCAAAGCGAGCGCCGTCCCCAGCGTCGAGCGCGTGCGTGCGACTTGAGCTGGTGAAGAGATGCTGGTCTCCGCCCTCAATCGCAAGCTGTTTCGGGAGCTCGGTCAGCTCAAGGGTCAAATCTTGACGATTGCGCTGGTGCTGGCCAGCGGGATCACGAGCTTCGTCGGCCTGCGCGGAACCTACGAGGCGCTCGAACGAGCCCGTGACACCTACTACGACCGGTATCGGTTCGCGCATGCGTTCGCAAGCCTCGAACGAGCGCCGGAGTCGCTGCGTTCTCGCATCGAAACTTTGGCTGGCGTGGCTTCGATCGAAACCCGGATTTCGGAGCAGGTCACGTTACCCATCGAGGGCATGCCGCGCCCTGCGTACGGGCGCCTGTTGTCACTGCCGAACTCGATCTCAGACGGCTTGAATGCAGTGGTGCAGCGCAGCGGGCGTCTGCCGGCACTGGACCACGACAACGAGGTCGCCGTGCTCGAATCGTTTGCCGAAGCGCACGGGCTTCGCCAAGGTGACGAGCTGCCCGCCATATTGAATGGCAAACTGCGACGATTGCGCGTGGTTGGAACCGTGCTTTCACCGGAGTTCGTGTACGCCATCCGCCCGGGTGCGATGATCAACGACCCGCAAAGATACGCGGTGCTGTGGATGACCCGCAGCGCACTCGGCTCCGCGTTTCGACTCGAGGGAGCGTTCAACGACCTCTCGCTGCGGCTTCAGCCGGGCGCGTCCGAGGCCGGAGTACTGGCGGCAGTCGACCGCGTCTTGGCCCCCTACGGCGGCGACGGCGCCTATGCGCGCAAGCGCCAGATCTCCGACCAGATGCTGACCACCGAGCTCGGGCAGCTGGCGGTACTCGGCGGCATGGTGCCGCTGATCTTCTTGGGTGTGGCCGCCTTTCTGATCAATTTGGTACTCGGTCGCTTGATCTCGCTGCAGCGCCCGGAAATCGCGACGCTGAAGGCGGTCGGCTATTCGAATCGCGAAATCGCCCAACACTACTTGGGATTGGTCTTGTTCGTGATTGTGCCCGGTGGCGCGCTCGGCGCAATCGGCGGAGTGGCTCTCGGGCGGTTCGTGCTCGGGATCTACGCCGCAATCTTCGGTTTTCCGAAGCTTGCGTTCGGATTCCCAGTATCACTGGTGGCGTTCGGCACGCTGATCAGCGCGGGCGCGGCAACCCTCGGCGCCTTGTTCGCCGTGCGAAGCGCGACCCGCCTGCCGCCGGCCGAGGCCATGCATGCACCCGCCCCGGCGCGCTATCGGCGGAGCACACTCGAACGACTGGGGCTGGGTGCGCTCGCGGGACCGGCTGGATTGATGGTGCTACGCGAGGTGCAGCGACGCCCGCTGCGAACGTTGCTCTCCTCGCTCGGCGTAGCGGGGGCGACGGCACTGCTGATCTTGGGCCGCTTTGGGCTGGACTCGCTCGACAGCTATCTCGAAGGCACGTTGCGACGCGAACAACGTCAAACACTCACGGTCGTTTTCGAGCATCCGGTTTCGAGTCGTGTCACCGGTCAACTGGCACGCATCCCGGGCGTGATCACGGCAGAGGGCGTGCATTCAGTGCCCGTGCGCGCGCGCCACGAACAAAGAAAGCGCGACAGCGTGCTGATCGGCCTACCCCCAGACGCAACGCTGCGGAGACTCGTCGCGCGCAACGGCAAAGTCCTGGCTCTGCCTGAAAACGGCGTATTGCTGACCGAAAAGCTCGGAGAGATACTGGGCGTTCGCATCGGGGACCGTTTGGAGCTCGACGTGCGCGAGGGCGAGCGTGCCACCATTCGACCGGTGGTGACCGGCTTTTTGGACGAGTCGGTCGGACTTTCGATGTACACGACGAGCAAGGTGCTCGCGACCCTGGAGGGCAATCAAGCCACCGTTTCATCGGTGTTGGTCGACGTGTTACCCGACTTCGTGCCAGCGCTGGAGCGGCAGCTGCGCCAATCACCGCAGGTGATCGATGTTTCCGATCTGCGCGCGGATAGCCAACGACTCCGAGACATGAACGCGGACGTGATGGACGTGTGGACGTTCGTGTCGATCACGCTCGCTGCGAGCGTGATCCTGGGAGTCGTCTACAACAACGCGCGGATTGCGCTCGCCGCACGGAGTAGAGATCTGGCAAGCCTGAGGGTACTCGGCTTTTCCCGTGCGGAAATATCGCGCGTCTTGATCGGCGGCTTGGCTTTGGAGGTGCTGCTCGCAGTCCCCATTGGGCTGTGGCTTGGTCGGCGATGGGGAGAGCTCTTCATGGCCGGCGTGGACCAGGAGATGTTTCGATGGTCGGTGGTCGTCGCGCCGACGACCTATGCCATGGCGACGGTCGTGACCTTGCTGGCTGCTACGGCCAGCGCCCTCTGGGTGAGACGCAGCCTCGATCACCTCGATCTCATCGGCGTCCTGAAGAACAGGGAGTAACATCATGTCCATCGTCGATTCCAGCGCCTCGGCACTCAGCGAGGCACGACTACAGGCTCCGGACCCAACCCGACGACACCTCCGCGAGCGCAAGCGCAAGCTCACCCACGGCCTTCGTCAGGGGCTACTGGCCCTGGCCTTACTGGCAGCCGCCGGCGCGGCCGCGCTTTCGCTGCGACCGCGGCCGGTTCCGGTGGATCTTTCGTCCGCGGTCAAGGGACCATTGTCGGTCGAGATTCGAGAGAGCGGAGTGACGCGCGTCAAAGACCGCTACGAAGTATCGGCGCCAGTCACGGGTCGACTGTCTCGGCTCGCGCTGGAAGTCGGCGACGTCGTGAAAGAGGGAGACCCGTTGGCGGAAATCGCTCCCGCGCTTTCGCCTCTCTTGGACAACCGCACCCGGGCCGAAGCCGAGGCCAGGCTTGGAGCGGCGATGTCCGCTCTCGACCAAGCACGCTCCCAGGTCGTGCGCGCGCAAACCGCGCAGGAGCTCGCCAACCAAGATCTGGCACGAGCACGCCAGCTGGCAAACTCCGGAGCTCTCGCGGCGCAGGCGCTGGAGCAAGCCGAATTTGCCGCCCGAATGCGCGCCGATGAACTGAACTCGGCGACCTTCAACGCCAAAGTGTCTTACGAGGAAGTCCGTGTGGCGCGGGTGGCACTCGCGGGCGATCGCGATCACCCCAATCCAGACCGACACCTCGGCGTGCTCTCGCCGGTAGCCGGTCGCGTGCTTCGCGTTCAGCAAAAGAGCGCGGGTGTCGTGCAAGCGGGCGCGCTATTGGTCGAAGTCGGAGACCCGAGCGCTCTCGAGATCGTCGTCGATTTGCTGACGACAGACGCGGTACACGTTCACCCGGGAACCGAAGCGGTCATCGAAGGCTGGGGTGGAGAAACGGCATTGCACGGCCGAGTGCGCCGCCTGGAGCCCTCGGCGTTCACGCGTCCGTCCGCGCTCGGCGTCGACGAACAGCGCGTGAACGTGATCGTTGCCTTGACCGATCCTCCCGAGAAGTGGAGCGCGCTTGCTGATGGCTATCGAGTCGAAGTGCGCTTCGTGCTCTGGCAATCGCCGGGTGTGGTGAAGGCACCTCAGGGTGCGGTGTTTCGCTACCGCGACCGCTGGGCGGTATATCGCGTCAGCGAGGGCGCGGCGCACCTGAACCCGGTAACAGTCGGGCATCGTGGCGAGACCGAAGTGGAGATCCTCTCTGGCCTCGAACCGGGCGCGAGCGTCGCCGTTCAGCCCGGGGATCGGGTGAAAGAAGGCGCGCGAGTGGAAGCGCGCTAGCAGCCGATTCTGGCATGGCGAGTGCATCGCAGGAGTCATCATGAACCCAAAGACCCTGCTCGTGAGAGACGTGATGACCAAAGACGTAGCAACACTCGGCCGCAACGAACGGCTCAGGGTGGCTGACGATGTGATGCGACTCGGCCGCATTCGACATTTGCCGATCGTCGACGAGGACGGGAGTTTGGCCGGCATCGTCAGCCAGCGAGACCTATTTCACAGCGGTTTGCTGCGCGCACTGGGCTACGGCACCCACGCCAAGGAGCGAGCGATGGAGCTATTGGTCCTCAAGGAGGCCATGAAGACCGAAGTCGTGACGGTCGGCCCGGAAGCGCCGCTCACCGAGGCCGCCAAGCTGATGTTGGAACAGAAGATTGGCTGCCTCGTGGTGGTCGAGGGTAAAAAGCTCGTCGGTATCCTCACCGAAAGTGATTTCGTGAAGCTCGCGCTGCGCGATTGACGGGCGCGCAGCAATTGCGCCTCAGCGCAAGAATTGCGTCCAATCCTTTCGGCAACTCGAGTGATGGGTCGTACTGTGGCAAAGACGCAGAAGCTGACGGGCATGAGTGGAGCGATTGTTTGGTTCACGGGGCTGCCTTCCTCCGGAAAGTCCCGCCTGGCTGCTCGAGTGCGGGCTCGCTTGGCGGAGGAACGCATTCCCTGCTGCGTGCTCGACGGTGACCGAGTGCGGAGTCTTTTGCACCCCAAACCCGGCTACTCCGATGCAGAGCGTGACGACTTCTATCTCACACTGGGCGGGTTGGCGCTCGAGCTGGCGCAGCAGGGGTTGGTGGTGCTCGTCCCAGCGACCGCAAATCGCAAAGCGTATCGCGACCGGATCCGCGCTCGGGCCCCGCGCTTCATCGAGGTCTGGATGACAGCGACGCTCGACGAGTGCCGACAGCGCGATGCCAAGAGATTGTACGCGCAGTTTGCGGGCGGCAAGGTTCATGGCATCCCCGGCGAGGATGTGAGTTACGAGCCCCCAGAGTTCGCAGAGGTCACCGCCGATGGCGGCGACGACGACGACGCCCTGCTGCGAATCGCACAATCAATCGCTGCACCAAAACGTCTTCCACGAGCTTGAGCGCATGCCCCAGGTAACGAAGCGCTGTCGGATCGCCATGACGGGCGGACCCGGCGGAGGGAAGACCACTGCCGCTGATCTGTTTCGTCGCGAACTCGGTGAGCAAGTGGTGATTGTGCCGGAATCTGCGACCATCCTGTTCGGTGGTGGGTTTCCGCGCGCCACGCAAATCGATGCGCGCCGCTCGGCGCAAACCGCGGTCTTTCACGTGCAGCGCAACCTGGAAGACGTACAGGCCGCGCTGTATCCCGATCGAATCTTGCTGTGCGACCGCGGCACGGTCGATGGGGCTGCCTATTGGCCCGCAGGCAGCGATCAATTCTTCGGAGCGATGGGCACCTCGCTCGAGGCAGAGCTCGAGCGATACGACGCGGTCGTGTTCTTCGAAACCGCAGCTGTCGCCGGCCTAGCCATCGAAGGCGGGAACCCCGTCAGGCAAGAGTCGCTGGAGCAAGCGCGCGTGTTGGACGCCGAGTTGAGAAGGCTGTGGTCCAATCATCGCAGATTTCTGTTCGTGCCCCATGACCAATCGTTCTTTCGCAAGCTCGGCGTTGCTCTGACGCTTCTGCAAGCCATCACCGAAGAGCTGCGAGATTGAACGGCCTGCATCTTGCTACTCGTAGAGCAAGATGTCATTCGAACGCATATTGGTCGCCACTGACTTTGGGAACAGCTCCGAGCACGCGCTCGAACTCGCGCTTACGTTGGCGGAAAAGTTCGGCTCCGAGCTGACGCTCGTGCACAGCTGGCAAGCGCCGGATTATTCGTACGCCGCCGGTCTTTACCTACCGGTCGACGTGCTCGCGCCGATCGAGCGGGCCGCCGTCGCGCGCTTGGAGGAGGCGATGACCGAGCTCAAGACACGCTTTCCTGCGGCCAAATCACTGCTCCGCGCTGGGGTCCCGTGGGAGGAGGTCTTGGCGGCCGCCACGCAAGTGAAGGCTGACCTGATCGTGATGGGAACTCATGGTCGTCGCGGCCTCGAACGTGCGCTGCTCGGGAGCGTGGCCGAGCGCGTCGTGCGTATGTCACCGATCCCGGTGCTTACAGTGCACGGAGCGCCTGAGTGAACGACTCATCACCCGCGGCATCGGCACCGTTCGCGAGTCTCGGCTTCTTCGGCGCCGCCGGCACGGTCACGGGCTCACGCAATCTGCTCGAACACCAAGGCGAGCGCGTGCTGGTCGACTGTGGCCTCTTCCAAGGTTACAAGAAGCTGCGTGAGCGCAACTGGCAGGAGCCAGGCTTCGAACCAGCCACGCTGAGCGCGGTGGTGCTCACGCACGCACACTTGGATCATAGCGGCTACCTGCCGCGGTTGTGCGAGAGCGGCTTTCGCGGTCCGGTGTTTTGCACGCCGGGTACTCGCGACTTGCTGCACATCCTTTTGCCCGATTCGGGATTTCTGCAAGAGGAAGAAGCGCGAAATGCCCTCCGCTTCGGCTACTCGCGTCATGCCGTGCCCGAGCCTCTGTACACCCGTGAACAAGCGGAACGCTGCCTGGACCGCCTACAGACGGTGCCGTTCGGCGAGACATTCGGGATCGGCAAGAACTTGCGCGCGAAGTTCACCCGAGCGGGGCACATCGTTGGTTCGGCGTGTGTGGCGTTCGACCTCCACGGCACTCGACTGACGTTCTCGGGCGATGTGGGACGTCCCAACGACCCGATCATGCAACCCCCGGAGTCGCTGGCCGACACGGACTATCTGGTCATCGAATCGACCTACGGCGACCGCCGGCACCCTCGGGAGAGCTCAGAGGAGCTGGTGGCTGGAATCGTCAATCGCACCGCGGAACAGGGCGGAGTCGTCGTCATCCCAGCGTTTGCCGTGGGACGCGCCCAGCACCTGCTGCACGTCTTGGACGTCCTCAAGAAGGCTCGAAGAATCCCTGATTTGCCGGTTTTTCTGGACAGTCCGATGGCCATCGACGCAACTGAAATTTTTCGCGCGCACGCGGAGGAGCATCGGCTGCCGCGCGAAGACTGCCAGTCGATGTTCGAACTGGCTCGATTTTCCAAGACCTCCGATGACTCGAAGGCGATTGACGCGTCGACCGGCCCGATGATCATCATCTCGGCCAGCGGAATGGCTACCGGCGGGCGGGTGTTGCACCACCTCGCCCGGTTCCTTCCCGACCCACGCAACACGGTGCTGATCGTTGGCTATCAGAGTGCAGGGACGCGGGGTCGCCTGCTCGCGGACGGTTGTGACGAGTTGAAGATTCACGGACGGTACGTGCCCGTTCGCGCGCGCATCGCGCAGGCTCAAGGCCTTTCCGCGCATGCGGACTACGGCGAGCTTTGCGCCTGGCTCGAGGCGAGCAAACTGTCGCCAAAACGAGTATTCGTCACGCACGGCGAGCCCGGCGCGTCGGATGCGCTTCGCCGGCGATTGAAGGATTCCTTCGGTTGGGACTGCGTGGTCCCGGACGACCGCGCGACCTTCGATTTGAGCGGACAGCGCTAGTCGCGCAAGGTTTGCGCAACGAACGCAGCCCGTGCGTCGCCATTGAACATTGCACGCGAAAAACCACCTCCTAGCGACGCTCCGCGACTGGCATGGGCAATGCACTAACGGCATTCGGAGGACGAAATGAAGAACAAACCCTACACCTTGCTGGTCGGAGTGGACTTCTCGGAGTTGGCCGATCGCGCGCTGCACGAAGCGTTCGCGCAGGCGTCACAGCGTCCGAATTCGGAGGTCCACGTGCTCTCCGTACTACCCGTCACGGGCACGGACCCGGGTTATGCCGTCTCCGTCTACTCGACCTTGGACGAGAGGCCCATTCTCGACAAGGCGATCCACAGGCTGCGCGCGCATGTCGAGCAGCAACTCGAAAAGTTCAGACTCGCGCATCCGGAAGCTCAATTGAGCTTTCGCGTTGTCTCGCATGCACACGTCGACACCGCGTCGCATGGCATCGTCCAGTTGGCTGCGGACCTGACTGCGGACCTGATCGTGATCGGTACCCACAATCGCAAAGGGGTCGAACGCCTCCTGCTCGGTTCGGTCGCGGAAGCGACGGTCCGCGGCGCGCGCTGCCCAGTGCTCGTCATCCCTGCGCCTGAGGAGCCGGAGGCTGGATCGACGATCGAGCCGCCTTGTCAGGAGTGCGTGAAGACCCGCGCGGCGAGCGCGGGCAAGGAACTTTGGTGCGAACAGCACCGCGAAAGGCACGGCCGTCGGCACACCTATCATCAATCCGATCGAAGCAGTCGCGACTCGAATTTCCCACTCGTCTTCAGGTGATCTCAATGAGCAAAGCCATTCCGTCCGTCCAAAAATACATGACCACCAGCCCACACACGATCGGAGAAGATCAGCCGATGGCCGTGGCGCACCGCATGATGCGCGAGCACAAGATCCGACATCTTCCGGTGTTGCGTGGGGCCAAAATCGTGGGCTTGGTCTCGGACCGCGATCTGCACATGGTCGAAACGTTGAAGGACGTGGACCCCCGCACGGTGCTCGTGAGTGAGGCCATGTCTCAAGAGCCGTACGTGGTGTCGCCCGACGCGGCACTGGACGAGGTGGTCTCGACGATGGCACGTGGCAAGCTCGGCTCGGCCGTGGTCACGCAACACGACAAGGTCGTCGGCATCTTCACCACCGTCGACGCTTGTCGCGCATTCTCCGATCTGTTGCATACCCGCCTCGCGCACTAGCGGACGCTCGAGCAGCCGGCATGAATCTCCATCGCATCTTGGTTGGCCTAGACGGTTCACCTCGCGAGTCACTCGTGCTGGCTGCTGCGCAGACGTTCGCGTCGAAGTTCGATGCCGAATTGATCCTCGTGCGAGCCGTCGGACTCCCGCCCGAAATCCCACCCGAGGCCTGGCAACATTCCTCGCGGGGCTCGCTCAAGGAGTATTTGGAAGACCAGGCGCGGCAGGGACTGGCCGCTCGCGCGCGAAGCTTACCCGAGGCGCTGCGCGCCCGCTGCACCCTGGAGGTCGTCGTGGCGGCTCCGTGGGAAGCGCTGTGCCTGTGCGCACAAGCGCACCAAGTGGACGCGATCGTGATCGGCTCACATGGCTATGGGGGGCTCGATCGGATATTGGGGACTACGGCGTCGCGGGTGGTCAACCATGCGCTGTGCTCGGTGTTCGTCGTGCGTGCTTCCAAGTCCGACGCCTCTCCCGTACCTCTCTGACTAAGCGACGCGCCAGCACCGTGTGCTGGCATCCCGCGACGAGTCGTGACCTGCTGCGCAACGAGCTGACCTCACGAGAGTTCAGCTCGTTGACGCGTTCCGCGAGTGAGCAACGTGCTCACCGGGAAATCGACCGGCGCCGTCAAATCGAGGTGGCAAAGATCGCGTTCGCAGACATCGGATCGAAGGCTCTCGCACGCAAGGTGCGGATCACGAAGTCGAGTAGGCTCGCTCGAGCAGGTGCAGGCAGGTGCGGGTACCAAACTGGATTGGCGAGCACCAGGCAGCGCCAAGCCAGAAACGGCGCCACGACCTCCAAGAGCCCCGCGTCGCGCGAGTGCTCCAGATATTCGGTCCAGAACCGCTGCCAGAGCGGTTGAAAAGCGGTTCGCCAGCTGCGCGGGTTGTCGAGAGCGAAGAACAAGAAGTTCACCGCCATCGCACAAACGTCATCCGCGGCATCGCCTGCGGAGCCGCGACTCGCATCCAGCAGGTGCAGCTCGGATCGGTCGTCGAACAGCACGTTGAACGGATGAAAATCCCCATGGATCCGCACCAGCCGCGTGTAGCGATGTTTGAGCCGAGAGCGCCAGCCGACACACAAGGACTCGATGCGATCGAGCTGTTCACGCGAGGTGCCATCGGCGTGCGCCGGGTAGCCGTCGATGATGCCGAAGATCCCCTCGCCGCTCCCCACCAAATCCCGAATCGAGCGAGTATACAGGCTCGCGTCGGGGAGCTTGATGGAATGAGTGCCGACGAGGTAGTGAACCAGTGCATCAATGCGCTGCAAGTCCTCGGGACGCAAGGCCGCGGACTCGCCGATCTGGCGTAAGTCGTGGGCATAGGGGCGACCCTCGGCGTACTCGGTGAGCAAGTAGAATTCGCCCGTGCCACGCAACGACACAAAATCTTCGCCGCGAAAGGCGCCCACGTCGAAGACGCGCGTGTGCCGGGGCACGAGCTCGAACGTGTCGGCCGCGATCAGCATTTCCTCGGCACGATTCGCCCGGTACTCGTGGCCGAACGGGTTGGGGGTCGCGCTGTGCAGAACCAGTGACTTCAACGCGCCCTGGTGCCGGACATCGATGCGTAGCGGCGCGCCGTAGCCCGTATCCTTTGCCGTCACGCCCGACTCGACCGTATCCGACTTGAGCGCGGTCACCTTCAGGATCTCCGCGCCTTCCAGCGCCTGGGCAACCAGGCGCTCCATCCGCGCATCACGCCAATCGACGACTCGCGGACCCTGGTGGTGATGGGATTTGCTCATGGCCTGACACCTTCAAGAAGCGTGCCTCACGCTTCGCGCAGAAAGCATGAACGCGGCGCGCACGCCTTGCGCGACCGGCCGCGAACACCCCGCAATTATCGCGTTTTTGTGGCGGCACGCGCGTTGCTTCGCTGACATTCGAAAGGAGCCGAACAATGACCATGATGCGAGCTGCAGTCTTCGAAAAGCAGGGTTCGATCAAATTGCGCGAGGTTGCCAAGCCCAAGCCTGGCGTCGGCGAGGCGCTGATCCGAGTGACGCTCACCACCATCTGTGGCACCGACGTGCATATCTTGCGCGGCGAATACCCCGTTAAATCAGGCTTGATTGTCGGGCATGAACCGGTCGGCGTGGTCGAGGAAGTGGGTCCCGGCGTCATCGGCTATGCGCGCGGCGACCGTGTAATCGTCGGCGCCATCACGCCCTGCGGGCAATGCCGCGCCTGCTTGTCGGGCGCGCCCTCACAATGCGGCCACATGGGTGATGGCTATGAAGCCATCGGCGGTTGGCGCTTCGGCAACACCATCAACGGCTGTCAGGCCGAGTTCGTGCTCGTGCCCAACGCGCAGGCGAACCTCGCCAAAATCCCCGACGCGCTGCGCGACGAGGACGTGGTGCTCTGTCCGGACATCATGTCCACCGGCTTCTCGGCTTCGGAGCGTGCCGGCGTACGGCTCGGTGACTCGGTGGTGATCTTCGCGCAAGGTCCGATCGGGTTGTGTGCCACGGCCGGCGCGAAGATGAGCGGCGCATCGTTGGTGATCGGCGTCGACCGGGTGCCAGCAAGGCTGGAGATGGCCAAACGAATGGGCGCGGACGTGGTGTTGAATTACGAACAGCAGGACGTCGTGGCCGAGATCAAGAAGCTCACCGGCGGCGGCGCCGACGTCGCGATCGAGGCTCTCGGAACGCAACCCACCTTCGAGAACGCGCTGAGAGCGATTCGCCCAGGCGGCACTCTTTCGAGCCTCGGCGTCTATTCCGGACATCTGTCGCTGCCGCTCGACGCGTTCGCCGCAGGGCTCGGCGATCACACGCTGGTCACGTCACTCTGTCCGGGTGGCAAGGAGCGCATGCGACGGTTGATGAGCATCGTAGCCGCCAAACGCGCGCCTTTCGAGGCATTGGTGACGCACTCGTTTTCGCTCGATCAAATCGAAGAGGCGTATGACCTGTTCGGGCATCAACGCGACGGCGTTTTGAAAGTCGCGATTCGCCCCTAGTCGTCCCACCCGGGCCTTGCCGGACCGCTGTCCGGGCTGGAAAGCTCGGAACGCTTCGGCTGGACTACCCAGGGTGTGCGCTCTCGTCGCGCACACCCTGGGTGCGGTTTGTCGCCGTCTGGGCTGGAAAGCTTGGAGCGCTTCGGCTTTGCGAACCTGGAACGGCGGGTCGCAAAGCCCGGTCGTTCAGCGCTGGGGCTCGACCGAGAGCCGGTCGTCGACGCTGCGTACGCCCCGCGTGCCCCGCGCGGCATCGACGACTAATTGCCGCTCCGCCGAGCAATGCACGAGACCGGAAAGGATCACCTTTCGGTCGTGGACGTCGAGATAGACATTCCGCGCTTCGCCGTCGATACGCCTCTCTACGGCGGCTTCAATCGACGTCTGCAGTTGATAGGGGTCGCTGTCCGTGGGTCTCACCGAGATCTGATTGAGCACGCTTCGCACACCGCGAACGTTGCGCACCGCGCGCTCGGCTTCGTCGCGTTGAGCACAGCAATCAACCTCGCCCTCGAGGACCACCCGGCCTGCGCTCACGCTACAGCGAATCTTCCTTCGGCTGATGAAGACATCCCTCTCGAGCGTGGCCCAGAGCGCCTCCGCGAGTTCCGCGTCCGTGAACTTCACCGTACGGTTCAGCTTGACCGTGATCTTGTTGCTCAGGTCGCACACTCCGGCAACACGCTTGGCTGCTTCCTGTACCGCAAGGCGCTCCGCCCAGCTCCCGACCGTGCCAGACAGGATCACGAGCGGTCCGTCTACTCGAACCTGGATGGCCAGCTCGGCGAGGTTCGAGTCCCATTCGAGTTCAGCCCTGATCGCCTCGCAAATATCCCGATCTATATTGGTCATCAGTCCACCGCCGCAAGCAAGGTGCGGCGCTCTACCGTTCAAAGTGCATCCAGCGTGCCAGAGCTATCGCCTCGACTCGGCCGCGCACCTTGCATTGAAGTTCCTGCCTGCACATTGAGCGACCACCGCCGATGCAGGGCCTGCGTTCGAACGCGCAAGAACTGCGGGCAACCACTCGCGCCGCCTAGGTTCGATATTTGCGTACCAAGGCGGACATGCGCGCTCGCGCTGGCGCCAGGTCCTTTTCTTGTCGAGCATCGAAGTCGACGAACGCGCGGGCCAAAGTCTGCTTGACCTGGTCAGGCAGCGAGCGCGCAGCTAGGTCGAACAGCTCCCGGCGCTCGTGGTCCATGTGCGAGCGCAGAAAGTGACCGAGGGCTCGGGCGTCTGTGGCGAAGCGGTGACCATCTTCTGCTGACCACGCGGAATGCTGGCGCGCCAGTTGGCCGAGCACGCTGAGAAACATGTGTTCGTGACGGTGCTCACGTCGCATCGCCGCGACCGGCCCGTCATACCAGTCGAAACCGTGCTCGATCAGCTTGGGCGCGAGGATGGCCTCCTCCTTTTCATGGTGGCCCAGCTCACCACACTCGGCCAGGTAGCCCACGATGCATTGAATCTCAGACTTCTCTACGGTTTGGAAGCACTCGGCCTGACCCGCGAGTTCGTCGAGCACACCCAGCACGGACTCGATCTCGCCATGTTCGCGCAGTAGGTGCGCGAACGGGTCCAACCCCTGCTGCATGGCGTCACTTTCGGTCTCTGCCTGAACCGGGGAAACGGCCTCCAGATTCGGGAAGTAAGAAGTCACCAAAGCCGAGTGAACCGAAGCGAGTGCGGTCAGCGTCAACTCGATGGCCGCCGGCAGGTCGTCGTGCGCTGCATGAGCGAGCGCAAACGCGCTACTCGTCGCCAGGGTTACGGCAGCGCTCGCCTGCCCCGCCCGGGGCAAATTGCGCAGCTCGCCTTCCACGTTGCGCAAACAGTGCACCACGCTGCGTGGCGAGGACGCGTCGACTGCAACGAAATCCAACAAGATCGACAGATCTGTCTGATGATGGTGGCGCTGACGAAACATCGATCGCATGCCGAGAGCTTGCAGCAGGCCCGACCAACGCACGTCGTCGAAGGCGCGTTCCCAGCCCTTGGCAGTCATCGAAGGCAGCAGGGCTTTCAGCACACGCAGCAGCATGTCGGCACGCTCCAGCTCGACGCCAATGTCGAGGAAGGAATAGGCCGCATCGCGGGTCATATTGCTCTCGAACACCCCCTTGATGCGGCTGCCGGCTTCGAGGACCCGACTCAGGGCGTCGAGCACGCGTGGAACGGGCTGCTCGACGGCATCCGAAAGTTGCAGGTATTGATTGTTTAGCGCTACCCACAACTCCGGCGGCGCCGACACTCGCGCGTGGCGGAGGTTTTCACGCGCGGCCCAGAGCGCACCCAGTACGCTCGACGTATTTTCGACGTCGAGCGCGAGTGCTCGAAGCACTCCCGCTTGCCCGATGTCTTTGCCCAGCACGTTCGACTCGCCGCCGTTCACCAGGGGCAGCAACGGTGACAGGCCCTCACTGTGCCTGCTCGGCAAGTCGAGCGAAAGGCGCTCGACCGCTTGAATGGAACGGGACAGGGCCTGGGCGCGCTCGATGTAGCGCCCGCTCCAGAACATGGCTTCTGCAACACTTGAAAGCAACATTTCGGTTCTCCGCGTTGAAACGGTCACTCGTCGCAAATGATCCAGGTGTCTTTGCTACCGCCGCCCTGCGACGAGTTGACCACCAAGGACCCCTTGCGCAACGCAACGCGCGTCAGACCGCCGCGCGTGACGTACGTATTCTCGCCGCTCAACACGAACGGTCGGAGGTCGAGGTGGCGAGGCTCGACGCTATCGCCGCACAGCGTCGGCGCCGTCGAAAGCGAGACGATCGGTTGCGCGACGAAGTTGCGTGGATCGCGGGAAATCGCCTCTCGACAGCGTTCGAGCTCGAGGGACGTCGCGACATTGCCCACCACGACCCCATATCCCCCGGACTCGTTGACGGGTTTCACGACGAACTCGCGCAGCCGCTCGAGCACGTGCCGCCGCTGTTGCGCGTCCACCAGCCGGAACGTTTCGACGTTGGGTAGAATCGGCTTCTCGCCTAGGTAGTACGCGATCAGTTCGGGAACGTACGAGTACACGAGCTTGTCGTCCGCAACGCCTGCTCCGGGCGCGTTGATCAGCGCCACCTTGCCCGCCTTCCAGGCCCTGGCCAGACCCGGCACGCCGAGCAAGGAGCTGGGGTCGAAGGCTTCTGGATCGAGGAAGGCGTCGTCGACTCGACGATAGATCACGTGCACGCGAACCAAGCCGCTAATGGTCTTCATGTATACGCAGTCGTCCGCCAGCACGAGCAGATCCTGCCCGCGCACGAGTTCGACACCCATCTGCTGCGCCAAGTAGCAATGCTCGAAGTAGGCGGAGTTGTACGAGCCCGGCGTCAGCAACACGATCTTCGGCATCGGCACTGCGTCCGGTGCCATGGACTGCAGCATGGCGTACAAGCGTCCCGGATAGCCGTCGACGGGTTGGATCTTCTGTTCCGCAAAGAGCTCGGGGAATACGCGCTTGGTCACCGCGCGATTTTCCAGCATGTAAGAGACGCCGGAGGGAATTCGCAGGTTGTCCTCGAGCACGTAGACCGTGCCGTCTTTGTCGCGCACCAGATCCGTGCCGCAGATGTGCGCCCAGACGCCGAATTTGGGATGAACACCGCGACACGCCTGCAGGTAGTTCTTCGAGCCAGCCAAGATCTCCGCCGGAAAGATGCCAGCCGCGACGACTCGCTGCTCGTTGTAGAGATCGTCGATGAACAGATTGAGCGCGCGCAGACGTTGCTCCAAGCCCCGCGAGATGTTGTCCCATTCTCGTTGAGCGATCACTCGAGGGATGATGTCGAACGGCCATTGCCGATCGATGTTGGAGCTCTGCGAGTAGATGGTAAAACTGATTCCGAGCGCGCGTATCGTCGCTTCTGCAGCGCTCTGCCGTGAGCGCAGCTCGTCGAGACCGAGCTGCGTGATCAGCTCTGCTACCCGGCGCACGCCAGCCCTGGGTCGTCCCGACGCGCCGAGCAACTCATCGAATGTGGCGGTTGCCGAATAATTTTCGAACATGGCCGAGACGAGGAGCAACATTCAAGCCACGAGTTCGTCGCGTGCTGGGTTCGCGAAATCGGCGCAGAAGCCGAGCGAAACCTGCACGCAATCTGCAAATTACGCGACCACGCGCAGATCTTTCGTGCGAACCAAGCAGCACGGATTGCCCGCAGAGGCGAGTCACTGCGCGATGCCCGCAACTTGAAGAATGAGCTGCGCCAGCAGAATCTTCGAGATCATCGCGATCGGAAACACGCTCGCGTAGCCCACGTTCGGGGCGTCGCGACCAGTCTTTTCCAGAGCGTACGCGAGCACCGCAGGCTGAGTCTGAACGCCCGCGAGCATGCCCACGACCACGCTCAACGGGATACGCAAGACCCGATGACCGATCACGACGGTAAGCAAGGCACTCGCCAGCGAAATGATCGCGCCAGCCAAAAGCATCCTCACCACGACGCCCTGCCCGAGCGCGCTCGCCAGCACCGATCCCGCTTGCAACCCTGCACCGGCCAAAAACAAGACCAAGCCGAACTGGCGGAGGGTGAGGTTTGCTCCGTACGGTGGGGTCCAAACCAGGGGCCCCGTGCGCCCCAGACGGCCGAGGATCAGACCAACCAACAGCGGTCCACCCGCGAGCCCGAGCGAAAACGTCCCCCCAGGCACGGGGATCGGCACCGCGCCCAGCACGAGACCGAGCGCGATGCCCAAGCCGAAGCTAATCACGTCCACCTCGGCGACGCGGCGAGCCGAGTCTCCGAACAGCTGTTCGAGCCCGTGTAGGGCTTGGCGCGGGGCGACTAGGCGAGCTCGGTCGCCGAGCATGAGCCGAAACCCAGCGTCGGGCACCAAGTCGACGTCTCCACGTCGAACCCGGGTGACGACGGCATCGTACCGCTCGATCAGATGAAGCTCACGAAGGGGTCGTTCCGTCAGCAATGGGTTCGACACGAACATCCGTCGAAAGTCGACTTCGGAACGGTCGCGCTCGATGTGTTCCTCCGAGACTTGGCCCAAGGCATTTGCCGCAGCCAACACGTCGTGCTGCGAGCCAATCAGGGTCACGAGATCGCCGACCACGAATCGCGTCTCGTCGTGGACCACGCTGGTCTGACCAGCGCGCTGAACGCGACCGAAGTTGACTGCATATTGCGGCGTCTTCCTCAACTCTTGCGCGGTGCCGCCGGGCGCACGCAAGACTTTGGCGGTCATGCTGACGATCGAGCCTTCGTCGTCTCTGCCATACTCACTGGAGATCTGCTCCGTGGCATACGAAACCTTGAACCAACGTTCCGCGAGCGCGGCAACCGCGAGCGGCAACATCACCCCGAGCGGATAACAAATGGAACAGGCGATCACCGGCCCCGAGAGCGCCGGGCCCGTCACTCCGTGTCTGCTCAGCGTCTCGACCACCGCGGCCAAAGCGGGCGTGTTCGTCAACGCACCGGCGAATGTCCCCGCCGCCTCGGCGCCGGTCAAGCCAAAGGCGCGCGCGAAGCCCAACGCCCCGAGCGCGGACGCCGAAACGACCCCCGACGCGAGCAGGTTGTCCCGCACGCCGCGCAGCCGAAGCGATGCAAAGAACGCGGGGCCGCTCGCCAGCCCCAACGTGTAGACGAACAACACTAGACCCAGCTGCGCGACGAAGTCAGGCAGCTGAGTACCTGGGATCCACCAGCCGACGAACAAGCCCGCAAACAAGACTGCCGCCACCCCCAGGGAGAAGCCGCGCACTCGGAACCGACCCAAGAGGCAACCGAGCGCCGCGACCACGAACAACAACAGCATCGGACGGGCGCGAAGAAAGTCTGCCATGGAATGTGTCGCGGGTTGAGGCTCTCGGAATGCGCGACGTGCTCAGTTCGCGAGGGTACCTTCTCGCCGGAGTTGGCCGTGGAAGGGGTCGGCACCGATGGTGCCCACGAGCTCATCGAGATATCGCTCGGAGCTCAGGTGTTCGAGCTGCCGAGCCACGTGTTCACGTCTGGCGGCCAGATCCTCCGGCCATTGATGACCGAGCGACACGGCGCGAGCGAGCGCCTCGGCGTGTCGAGTCCAAAGAGCCACGTCCCTGAGCTGCTTCGTAATCAGCCGCTCGTGGTACCACGGACTTTGCAGCATCGCGTCGCGCTCGAAGAGCGCGCGAATCTGCGGATGGTCGATGCCCATCCCTTCGTAGTGCCCGTACGCCATGATGTGCAACAGCGCTTTCAGTGGGGGGCACGCGCCCTCGATGCTGCCATCCTCGAAGTAGGCCTGGGCGACGCGGGTTTGCGTCTCGACGATCGCGTCGACACCCGCGGCGAAGCTGTCCAAGTCTTGTTGTTCTGGGCGCAGCATGTCCGGCGTGAACACGGCATTGGGAGTTTGGAAGATCCGCGCCAAGAAGTGATCGACGAATCGACCGGTGATGCGATATCCGAGACGGCTCGCCAGCACCGTGCGACCGTTCAGCTCGAAGTCCGCGAGCTTCTCCAAGTATCCATGCTCGATCAAGTAGCAGGCTTCGCGCTCGCGCACGCTCATCCGGCACCAGATCTCCGGCACCACCATGCTGACGTCGTGATCCACTCGATAGCGCGGCCCTAGGTAGCCCGCGGCCGTGGTGAATCCGTCATAACCGGTCAAGATCGCCGACACCAACGCATTGTTCATGTCGACCACGGGCCAGAGCGCGTTGAAGGGCCCCTTGGTGAGTGCTCCCTCGCTTCCGAAGCCAGTCGTCGAGGGGGATTTGCCGGTCAGGCTGCTCAGAAAGTCCATGAACAGCTCGGGCAATTCCTGATAGTGAATCGGATTGAAAACGGCCAATGGCGGCAGGCCGATTTCGGCCTGCCCTCGATTGGCGCGGCGTCCGCCGAGAATCGCGCCGACTACCGCGAGCACGCTTTGGTCGCTGGGGATCTCACGATCCAGCCGCGCTGCTACCTCGGCGACGTAAGCGTCGCGGTGATCGACCCGGTCTGGACGTCGCTGCAAGTAGCGCGGGTTCTTGGATGGCTTGCCACCGACCAAGCGAGTGTGCGCGGAAGAAACCACGAAGTCGCTCTTCGGCGTGGCGACGAACCCGACCAACAGCTCTTTCATCGGCGCCGTGAAGCGATCGAGCTCGGCCACGTGATCGACGAGCTCCGTGGCCTGCGCCACGCTGAGCGGTTCGAAGTTCGTGATGAACGTACCAGGCGTCGCAATATCCGCCTCCGCCTGGGCATCGAAGCCGCGGAGCACGGCATCGTCCGGTCGCTGGAATAGATACTCCTCGCAGTTTTCCACGATCTTGACGCTGCGATTGCGGTACTCGGGAGCCAGCGAGCGCACTCGAGCGCGGGGCACGATCACCGACGCGGTGATGTCGTCTTCGACCTGGACTTTTTGAGCGGGATAAAAGTCGGGACGTAGCTTGTGCATGCGCCACATCTTCGTTTCCGGCTCGAAGCCGACCCGCAGCTGGCTCGTCTGCAGCGGTTGGTTCTCGAACTTCAGCTCGTGCCCCGCGAAGCCGTTGAGGCTATCGACGCTGAAGTGGCTCAGGAAGTCGTCCCCCCAATCGGGCCGATAGTGACGTTTGACGATGCACACCAATTCACGAATCGTCTGCGGCAATTCCCTCACCCAGGCATTGTGCTCGTCGGTGTAGTCGTCCGAGGGCGTGAGCAACTTGATCACGGAGCCGAGCGAGCGCTCGGCGCTGAGCAGGGGTCGACTGGCGCGAGCGTCGGTCGTCGGTACGCGAAAGCAGTTCGAGAAGTCCATCTTGACGATCTCGGCGACTCTCGCGAAGTCCCGCTGGAAATCTCGCACGAACACGGACGCAAGGTGAATCATCGGGCGCAGTGACTTCGAGATCTCCGATTTGCCTCCGCCCGAAACGGTGCACGGCTTGTGACAAAGGACCGCCTCTGCGCGCGTGCCCACCAAGCGCCATGTGTTGGCTTTCGGGTGCCGCTCGAGTTTCACGGTGTAGCCCGAGGGCAGCACGTAAATCTGATTGGGCCGCAAGGTGAGTCGGTGAGGACCCGAGTCATTGTGCCAGACTACCGCGGCGTCCCGCACCGAAAAGACCGCGTTTTCTGGAACATAGACGCACTCCGGGTAGGTCGCGTCGATCGCATATCCCTCTGGCTTCAGCGACGCGCGCGGGCCTAGAATGCCGAGCATCTGCGCGAAGGTCGTGCGCTTCAAGTCCAGGCTCTGCGCCTCGTTGAAGTCGTTGCCGAGCACATAGCTCGGAAACGCGCTCACTCCACCCGAGTGCTCCTCCTCGCAAGCGCCGAACAGATTGGCGGAGTAGCTAATCTGTGTCTTCACCTCCTTCTTGCAGTAGCCGTAGTAGTTGTCGGCAATCAGCGTGACGATCACGCCGCGGGCGTCACGACAGGTGATCTTGAAGGCGCTGCCGCCGTTGTATAGCTCGGTGTCGTCGCGGTAGCACATGCCGTCGCGGCGCTGGCGCGCGATCGCTTGGTCGAAATGCGGTAGTCCAACGTCTTTCTTCTTCAGCCCAACCAGCTGCGGCGCCAAGATTACGCAGCCGGTGTGTCCGGTCCAACCCGAAGGATCGAGTGCTGCATCGTTCTCGGCCAGGAACGGATCGCCCGCGTTGCCGAAAATGGTTTCGACGAAGTCCAAGTTGCTCACCAACGTGCCGGGCGCGAAAAAGCGCACCTCCATGGATTTTCTCGGGTCCCGATCGGTCGCTGGGCAGACCACGGGGCGCGTCAAGAGAGACACGAATGCGTGCGCAGTCTCGGCCTGATCAGAGGTGTACGGGAGCACCAAGAGCTCGGGCGAAGGGCGCAATGCCGCAGCCAGCAGCAGCGCAAACGTGCGCTTCGGCACGGCTTGCTTGTCGAGCGCGATCGGAAGGCCTCCTTCAGCGACGTGAAACACTCCTTGCGTCGTGCGACGATCATTCTTGGGGTTGTGCAAGACGCCTTGCGCAATCCGGTAAGACGTGAGGTATGGCGAGGCGAAGCTATCCGCATCTGGAGGCAGAGCCAGGGTCCTAGCAACGCCTGGTCGATCGAGCACCAAGCTGCGTCGAGGAAGGCGCGCAACTCCTTCGGGGCAGGCGTCACTCAGATAAGAATCGAGAAACGTCTGAATGCGTTCGTCCGCGGGGCAGAGCGGCCATCCGAAGAGTTGATCCTTTTCGAAATGATTTCGCACGAGCGGCGCCGCGAGCGCCATGAACTCGGGCTCCGCAGTGACGACGCTCGGTGGCTGCCCCAGCGCGGCGAGCTTGAGGTTGACGTAGCGATTGAGGTCCGTATTTAGTTTCACCCCTGGGGTATATTCGTGTGTGGTGGTCATGGACGGGGACCTCTGCACACATCGCGCCACGCGAAATTCGCGCGACGAAACCGCTCATGCTGGCAACTCGGAAACAGCGTAGAAACGGCCCATTGTCGTCGCGCAGCCGCAGAACTTGCGTCAGTCGCGCCGGATCTGCGCGTTTCGGCGATGTGACGCGTGAGTTCGTACGGAAATCGGCTCGTCCGTGACACCCCGACGGCGCGGGTAAGTCGTCGGCCC
>Ga0134124_10000723_pt1 | contig 26449 bp, 17 predicted proteins | sample KB304_FD_96880 | JGI IMG/M metagenome (GOLD analysis project Ga0134124, IMG submission 96880) | Terrestrial soil microbial communities without Nitrogen fertilizer from Kellogg Biological Station, Michigan, USA - KB3-0-4 | ecosystem: Environmental > Terrestrial > Soil > Unclassified ... | reverse complement strand
CGGCGCCTGAGCAACGATTACCTGGTCGCGTAGTGATCAGCCAGCAGAGCCTTGTTGGAAACTTTCTTAAAAAGCGATTCGCTGTGCCGGTGGTTGCGGGAGTCGTGGTCTTTGGTTTGATCATCCTTTCGGCGTTTGTTTATTCGCGGAAAGAAGCTGAACCGACTGGCTTGCACGCGCAAGCTACTGGCGCAGGTAACGCGAAGCGCGAGATGGTCTTGATCGAAGGCGGCAGTTTCACAATGGGTTGGAACGGAGGGGACGAACAAAAGGGCGAGCACACTGTCGCCGTGCCGTCTTTCTATTTAGATAAGTATGAGGTTACTAACGCCGAGTATGCCGAATTCATCAAGGAGACTGGCAAACCGGCGCCTGCGATTGATTCGTCTGTGAACGGAAGTTACTGGGAGCCTTGGAACGGAAAGAATCCGCCGGCAGGTCGTGAGCGTTGGCCCGTGGCCAATGTTTCACCCAAAGATGTGGAAGCCTTTGCAGCGTGGCTTTCGAAGCGCGACGGAGTCGTTTACCGGTTACCGACGGAAGAAGAATGGGAGTTTGCGGCTCGTAATGGCTCCAAAGATTCTATGTTCCCGTGGGGAAACTCATGGGAAGAGGGACGCGCCAATATCAATGAGAAGAAGAGTCCGGTGGACGTAGGCTCTTTCCCCTGGGGAGCGACGCAGACGGGACTACAGGACATGGTTGGCAACGTGTGGGAATGGACGTCGTCGAAACCACGTTTTTACAACGGTGGCCGTCCTCCCTCTGTCAAAAATGCTCGGGTGCAAAGGGGTGGTTCCTTTTTCGAGAAGATGAATACTGAATTTAACAACGCTACGGATCGCTCCTGGTTCGGTGACGAAGACTTCAAGTTTCCCACGATCGGCTTCCGGCTTGCTCGTGATCGCGAATAGCTTCTCCTCTGTGCAACCTCTGTGTCCTCTGTGTCTCTGTGGTTAATAATTTCTTAGTAAGAGCAACCACAGAGACACAGAGGACACAGAGGTTGCACAGAGAAGAGATCTCAAAACCGATGCCGCACGCAAAGATCAAACACAGATCTAATACCTACCGCTGGATGATTTATCTCCTGCCGGTGCTGCTCGTTCTGCCATTTGCCGAAATAAGAAATCACGCTGAGGAAACCGTTGAGGTTGTCACTGACCGGCACCCGACCGAAGCTCATCCAATCTATCTGATCGCTGCTCCTCCTCAGGAAAAGATGGCGCCGCGGCCTTTGAACGTTCCGGTTGTATCTGCGCGGCAAACGACTGCAAAAAACGACAGCGCGACTGATCTTCAGTTACCGTTTGTAATGTCAGCCGCTCAAGCCGTGCGAATTGGTAATGGTTTGATTGAAGACTCAGATGCTCAAAACGCTCTGCAGTATTTGGAGTACGCGAGGAAACAGGATCCAAACTCGGTCGACATGTTGACTGGCCTGGCGCGCTGCTACTACGAGCTCCGCCGTGACGACGAAGCGCTCAAACTCTACCAGGATGCAATCGCACAGAACTCGAACATTTGGGACGCACAATATTATCTGGGCCGTATCCATCTCGAAAACGGAAGATACGCGCAGGCAGTTGAGCCACTCGAAAGCGCTCGCAAGTTGAAGCCTGACGACACGGATACCATCAGCAGTTTAGGGGTGGCGTTAAGCAAGTCCGGCAGAAGCGCAGAGGCCATCGCGTACCTCACGCGCATCACAGCGTTGAAGCGCTACGTCAAGGAAGATTTTTACTATCTTGGCGAAGCCTACGCTAACGATCAGCAATGGATGAAAGCTGCGGAAGTTTTTAAGCAAGGCGCCGATCTGCGAGGCATCGATGCGAACGGATACTTCTACTGGGCCACCATGCTGTTCTATGCGGATAAGTTGGATGAAGCCTTCGATGGTTACACGAAAGCCAGGAGCGTTGACTATTCAACGAGTCACTCCGGGACTTTCCGGTTTCTGGCGGAGATTTACAGACTACGCGGGATGCAAGACAAAGCGTTGGGCCACTATCAATCGCTTTTGCAACGCGAGCCGAAAGACGTCGAAGCGCTCTTTCACGCAGGTTACCTCAGTTTCAAGCTGAATCAGTTAGAACAGGCGAGAGACTATTTCCGAAAGCTCATAGCCGTCGATCCGAAACATGCAGGCGGCGCCGCCGATCTCGCTGCTTTGGAAGCTCAATACAACGAGAAACACGTCGGGCTAAATGAAAAGACCCCGGGCGTCACGCTTCGCGAAGTTGTGCAGGCGAATCCAAATAGTGTTGAAGCTCACGTTAATCTGGGCGCGCAGTTGCTTACAGAAGGCGTGTACCCTGAAGCGCTTGCCATACTCGAGCGGGCGGTCACGCTGCGGCCGAGCTCAGCCGCAGCGCAATATGATCTTGGGTTGGCCCAACTCAAGGAGAAGAAATACGAAGAGTCGGTAACGTCGAATAAAAAGGCGCTCGAGCTCAAGCCCGAATGGCCCGATGCTTACAATAATATGGGGCTTGCGTATGCAGGTCTTGGTCGCTGGAAAGAAGCGTTGGCGGCTTACGGCAATGCGGTGCGTTTGATTCCTAACTACGCTGGTGCTCTTTATAATCTGGGTCATGCGCATCTCCAGCTCGGACAAGACGCGACTACTCGAGAGATCGTTGCGAAACTGCGACAACTGAACTGGGATTTGCAGGCTCGCTTGTGGCAGGAGATCCTCGCCCCCGAACGCCCGGCGACCGTTGCCGTTGTTGTACCTGCGCCAACTCCCACGCCGGCGCCGTCACCTCCGCCGGTTTCAGTAAATAGTGACGGCGAAGAATGTCCCAGCCCCATCTATCGAGCATCAGGTGTTACGCAAATGGCGTTGATGAAGGACCCGCTTCAAGTCTCGTACACCGATGACGCGACTCAAAACAAGGTGGAAGGAAAGATTGTTTTGCAGTTCGTGGTCTGTAGCAACGGCCGTGTGTCAGACATCTCGATAGACGAGCCATTGCCGTTTGGATTGACTGAACGGGCAATTCAGGAGATCAGAAAAGCGCGTTTCCAGCCGGCTTTACTCGGCACGCAGCCCGTGTCGGTGATAACGAAACAGACATTCGCCTGTGCCCAGCAGGTTTGCACGACAGTCTCACCTTAGCCACAAAAGGCCACAAAAAGCCATCCACAGATTACACAGATTTTCTTAAATGTATCTGTGTAATCTGTGGATGGCTTTTGTGCTTTTTGGCTTAACCGGCTGGTTTGTGGCAGGGAATGCAGTCGTTTGAGCCCGGTACCTTTCCTTTCAACGCCGGACGCGCTGCGATTGCTTTGTCGTGACAGAGATTACAATTCAGGTGATAGGCGACCTCATTGGTCAACTTGGTGGGTGCAGGCTTGTCTGGGTATTGGACCGCCGGCAGGGGCGCGCTATCGTCACCCGCCTGCAAGTGACAAGCGCGACAGGTCTTCACCGGCTTCGCATCCGCGGCAGCGAGTGCTTCCGCCGTCAAAACCACCCCACGCTCTGAAGTCTTCAGCGGCGCCTTGAGATTCGCCGCCGGCTGGTCCGTGTGGTGGCACTCGACGCACGTCAACACGCTCTGCCCATCGGGGCTGTACTTCTTAGTCGCGTGGTTCTCGTGATTGAACGGAACCTCGCCATACTTGTCCGACTGGCTATCCTTGTCCAGGACCACCTCTTTCGGCTGCGTCTTGCTCTCCTTTTCCTGCACCGCAACCACGCCTACGCACCCGAGCGACAGAATCAGGATCAGAAGTATTTTCATAAGGGTTTATTCTAGCCACAAAGCGGCACAAAAGGCACAGAAATTTTTACATAGGCATGCGGAAGGTTGGGCCGGAGTGGCAGCGCTTGCAGTCTTTGAAGGCCAGGTCGCCGCCGAAGGAGCGCTTGCCGTTGTGACAAGTGAGACAGGCCGTGCTGCGGGTTGTCACGAAGTGCTCCGCTGCTGATGGTGAGCTTACCTGGCGCGTTTGTGGTGCGCCTGCGGCTAGTTTGTGACAGTCGGCGCAGGCGAGACGTTCTTTTGAGCCGTGCTCGGCGTGGCTGAAGGCGTAACGATAGGCGCGCGCGCTCGTAGGTGTGGGGCGGTAGGGTTTGCGATCGTGACAGACGCCGCACGACGCGATCTCGCGACCGGAGGATGTTTTGCTCGACGGTGTGTGGCAAGTGTAGCAACCGTTGTGTGCGGTGAGGTTCGCGGGGATCGACAAGCCAACGCCGCGATTGATTGGTGAGTTGTGACAACCTGAGCAGCCTTTTTGTGGGCGCGCGGCGCCGTTCATGTGTTGCGCGTGATCGAATTTCACGTTGAAGGGTTCGTTGAAGCTCGCAGGGAACGTTTTGAGTGGCGGGTTACCGGAGCTGATGTCTGTATGACAGATCGTGCACATAGGCACTTGCGGTGTTGTGAACTGGCTGCGATGACAGTCAGTGCAGGCTTTGTGACCTGGGAAGCGCGGTGTCGCTGAGTTGTCAGCGCGCTCGTGACAGGAGTTGCACGCGACGGAACTATGCTTCTGGCTCGAATGGAGGAACTTCGAGTAGTCGAGTTGTGGAGTCTGGGCTGCCGCTACGTGAAGAAAAAGAAGTACTCCCGCAAAGGCGCAAAGACGCAAAGGAAGACGCAAAGAAAAACGCGAGTCTTCTTTGCGTCTTTGCGTCTTTGCGGGAGTAATCTTCATTTGACATCCTTACGTTTCAGCGGCGCTCGCTCCGCAATCAGGTAATGACTCGCCGGCGGATCGAGACTCCCGACCTTTTCCGCATGACAGTAAACACACGTGAAGCTGCGATTCTTATCAATCGAGAGTAACTCCTTGTTCAAGTCCTCCCGCGTGCCGACCTTGTTGTGACACTCCGTGCAGGCGGTGATCGGCACATCGGGTTTTAGCCCGCGCAGCGATGTAGACTTCGTGATGTTTATGTGGCACGTCGTGCACTCCGCCACGTGCTGCTTCTTGTCACCGCCACCATCGTGAATGAATTTCGCCGAGATCCGCACCGGCTGGGCGCGCACGTACGGCGCGCTCGCAAGCTTATGACACCCGTTGCAATTAGCGGCGACTGGTTCCTGCGATTTCCAGTGACAGTTGAAACACGAGCCGTGATCAGTTGGCGCGGCCTTGAACGTCGCTGTGCGTGGCCCGTGACAGATGGTGCAGTTGTTGTAACCCTGTGGTGGGTGTGCGAAACGCAGCATCGCGATCGCGTCCTGGTGCTTATCGTGCGGAAACTCGGTCGCGAATTGTAGCTTCGATGCTGGATTGCGAAACGCGTAACGCACTTCATCGCGCGGCGACGTCTTCGAGTGACAGACCGAACAGATCGGCGGCCGCGCACTGCGGAAGAATTGCGGGCGGTGACAGCTCACACACGCATCGTGGCTGGGATAATCCGTGATGTCAGGGAAAGAAGATGTCTTGGTCCAGTCTTTACTTGGGACCTTGTGACAGGTATTGCAGGCTGCTCGATGTTTGGGTGTGGAATGGGAGAATTTCGTGTAATCAACCGGTAAAAGCAGGGCCACGGATAAACACAGATAAAGACGGATTTTCTTATCGGTGGTGATCGTTTTCATTTATCCGTTCAATCCGCGGCACAAGTCGGCTTTGGTTTTTCTATTCCGACGCACTTCACGGTCTTATCTTTCCGGTTTGAGATCAGGTATGGCTTTTCGGTCGCAAGGTCTTCGGGTTTGATATGCACTTCACAGTTCCACGTCACCAGAGTCTGGCCCAGCTCGGCTGGGAGCACGTTCGATATCACGTACGTCCCCGGACCAAGATCGGTGAAGTATGCACTGCCTTTTTGATCCGTCATTACGGATTGAATCATGCCTGACTGTTTGAGCAGTGTTTGGAGTAATCGTTGACGATCTTTATAGAAGCCGTCGCGCAAATCAGGGCTGAGGTAATTCGTCAACCACTGTAGCGCGATCACGTCATTGCCAAACTCAGTATGGTTCGCAGCAAACGCGTTTGCGAATTCAGGCACGGCTTTTGGCCCGGTCACGAATTCGTTTTCGATGCTGCGACAGTAAACAGACTCACAATCGCCTTCCTGCAGCCAGTTGATCAACTGAGCACTCGCGTGATGTTGTTTGTAATAACAGTCGCGCGTTGTGAGTGGTTGTTGCTCGATCGTAGTTACGAGCGCGCGGTTCTGTTCGAGTGTGCCGGGAATCAGGAAAAAGCGTTTGCGCGCCAGGCCTTTCAACGGCGCCGCATCGTCCGCTTTCACACGCACGCGCAACCGCAGCACACCGGTTTGTTGCGCCGTTGGCTGTTGGGCCAACACGATCGTCACCATCAATAAAACCGTGAAGAAGGCGAGTCTCATAAGTTTGGGCTACGTGGAAACTTCAAAAACGGCAGACGCACGCCGCGCACGAAGATCTGATCGGCACGCATCTGCGTTGGCGGTGAAAAGCCGTTCGCACCGGCTGCGGCGATCAGGTCGTCCTGATCGACACCGTCGCCACTGATGCCGATGGCGCCGACGAGCACGCCATTCTTGTACAACGGCACGCTGCCAGGGAAGATCTGAACTCCATTCGGCAACGAAGGAATCGACGTACACGGCACTGCTGGTCCAACAACAGACGCCAGAAAGTTTGTCTTGATGAGATCGAGTTGGAGTCCGACGTTGAAAGGACTCCAGTCGGAGAGCGCGGTGCTGAACGGCCCAGCGGCAGTGTTATCGATCCCGTCCGGGAAGAACGGCCGATGAAGAAATCCGGTAGCGCGATCGCTAAAAGCAAATGAGCCGTCGAAGCGCAGTCCGTCAGCCTGTGCGCGATCGACGTATGACCCGAATCCGGCAGCTCGTAGCGCGTTCGCGGCGTTTGCGCCCGAGAAGAATGCGGCAGTCCGTGCTTTCTGGACTGCGACGTCGAAACCAAACACGGGTGCATCTTGTTGACGGAAGATTCCGAGAACCACACCGGCCGTATCGACGACTGCAATCGTGACGCGCGCGTTACTGCCGAGCGGTTGCCGGATCGCTGCGCGCGTGATGTTTGCCTGCTGCGCCGCGTGCGTGATGACGTCGCTGACCTCGCTCGCCGTGAGGGCATTGCTACTCGGAGCCGTGCCCGCGATGAACGGGAAGAAGCGCGGACTGACTTCGCCAGCCACACCGCCAACGATCTGCGGCACAAATTCCGAAGCAGGTGGCGCGCCGCCTAAACCAAAACCAAACATCGCACCCGCTATGCTCGCCGTTGTCGAAGGTGCGGGCGGGTTTACGACGTTCGAAAAAGGAAGGCGAATACCATCGACGAGAATGTTATCGCCACGGATCAGCGCCGGCGCTTCGAAGCCGCGTATACCCGACGCGGCGATCTGCTCTTCGAATGTCTGATCGTCGTCCGCGGGATTGCGGTCGACGGTGTAAAGCCCGTCACCCTCGACGCCGATTGCGCCCGAGGCTACGCCGTTTTTATAAATCGGTAAGCCACCCGGATCAGCCGAGAGACCGAGCCGCGCCGACGGCTTTTTGATATCGCTGCAAGGCAGGGAAGAGAACTGGACGCCGTAGAGTGGACCACCCGATCGAAAGCTAATGCCGGGTGGAAAGTGTTCCTGAATGATGAAGCCCGCCGTGCGCGTCGTGAACGCATTGCCGCTCGTGCTGAAGAACGCGGCCGTCGCGGCTTTGGCGGTTGCCGCTTCTGACGCCGGGACGACAGTGCCTTCCAAGCCTTGACCGAGACGACCGACGCTGCGAATCATCGACGATGGCGTGCCGGGCATCGCCAGCAGGGCCAACACATTTCCTTCGCGATCCGTGACGACGATGTTCACGGCTTTGCCAAGCGCGCTCGCTGCGGATGCGGCTTGTTGCAGGATGGTTTGGACGTCTGTTTGCGCGAGATTCGTGGCGGCTGCGTTTGTCGACGGCTGCGGTTCTAAAGCGCCCGGTGTCGGTCCGGCGTTCGTATCGTCCGCTGGTCCATCGCCGACATGACCTAGCCCCACGCGAACTCGATTACTCTCCAACCCGCGATATTTGATCCGCACGAGCACGTCGCCCGTTTGCGGCATGTTCTCTGCGAGACGAATAACGAGCGACGTAGCCCACGGTTGATCGGGAACGCTGTCGACGTGTTCGACAGTCAACGGATAAATCGTGTGGCTCGCATCCTCGGCGTCGGCCGTCACTGTTTCACCGGGTAGGAGTTGCAGATTCATCGCGAACAGCATGATGCGCGTGGCTGAGTCTGAACCGAACCGGACCTGGACCGTAGTCGTGAATGGCTCGCGCTGGTGCGAAACGGATTCGAATGCGATCGCGCGTGTTGAATCGGGATGGCTGATGAGGATTGGTCGCGTCGTCTGCGCACCGGCGTTGTCGAACTTGATGACGCTGGCCAAGATGAGCAGAACCGTCAGCAGGAAGACGACGACACGCATGAGCGACAATGTACCACAAACCAATCAGGCCCTTTCGTGGAATTTACTGTAGGGGCGGCCCTCCGTGGCCGCCCGTCGTGAACGAGCGAAGACGGGTGGCCACGGAGGGCCACCCCTACAAAACTCTTCCGCAAGTGTTAGGTGGTATGTTACAACGCCACGAACGTGATCCGTCCCACGGTCCAAACAACAGCGCTGACGTTTCTACTCATAGCGAGTTGTCTTTCTGCGTTCGCGCAGGAATCGGGACGACTCAGAGGTGTTGTTCGTTCTTCCGCAGGTAACCCAGCGGCGGGCGTTACAGTGATCATTACGAATCAGGTGACGCGTGAGGTTAAACGCGCACGCACAAAAACCGATGGCAGCTACTCGCTTTCACTGCCGGCGGGCGCGTATCGCATCAGCCTGGACCAACCCAGCACTGCTCTCTTCGATAAAGACAAAAACTACGGCGACTTCGCGATCGTGCGCGGCGACACGCTCGAAAACGTAATCATCGAAGGGGGGAAAGAGACTGTCGTCGACATTCCGCTCGCACCACCGCCAACCGGCCCGGCGCCCGCACCACAGCGGCGCAATACTCCCGATCGCTGGCGTATCACGTTTCCCGAGTACGACCGTTACGGCGATCGCGGGGCGCGTGGCCGCGACATTCCTTTTAAGCGCGGGCGCTGGTGGGATCCGTACAACCAGAACGTCCTCAAAGGTGATTATCCGATCAAGGGCGACAAGCTTTTCATGATCCTGACCGCTGTAAGCTCAACAAACGTCGAGCAGCGTCGCGCGCCTACGCCTTCAGATGTCAGCAGCGTCGATCCGGAGAGTGCTGAGTTCTTCGGCCGTCCGGAACAGTTTGCCGCCAGCGAGACGTTGCAGTTTAGCTTCGAGCTGTTTCACGGCGATACGACGTTCAAGCCGCGCGATTGGGCCATCAAGTTCTCGCCGACTTTCAGCGTTCCGAATTACCTCGACGCGCGTGAGAACGGGGTGGTCAACATCGACGTGCGGCGCGGCACAAACCGCACCGATTGGCATGCTTCGCTCGAAGACGCTTTCGGTGAAGTGAAACTCGCCGACCTCGACGCGAATTACGATTTCGTTTCGGTGCGCGCGGGTATTCAGCCGTTTGTCTCAGACTTCCGCGGGTTTATTTTCTCCGATAACAATCTCGGCGCGCGCGTGTTTGGCGGCTTTGATAACAATCGTTACCAGTTCAACGGCGCGTATTTCTCGATGCTCGAAAAGGACACGAACAGCGGCCTCAATCGCTTCGACACGCGCCACCAGAACGTTTACATCGCAAACATTTTTCGACAGGATTTCATTCGCAAGGGCTACACGATTCAGGGCAGCTTTCATTACAACGACGACCGCCGCAGCGTTGAATTCGATCGCAACGGCTTTCACGTGCGCCCTTCTCCGGTTGGCGACGTCAGGCCACATGCGATCAAGGTGGGTTACCTCGGCGTCAGCGGCGATGGCCATCTCGGCCGGCTGAATCTCTCGCACTCTTATTACTTCGCGTTTGGCCACGACGAGCGAAATGAGATCGCGGGCCGGCGAGTGCAGGTGCGTTCGAACATGGCTGCGCTCGAAGCTTCTGTCGATCGTGACTATCTTCGCTTCAAGGGCTCGTTCTTCTGGGCGCAGGGCGACAATAACCCGACTGACTCACGCGCGACGGGCTTCGACGCGATCTTCGACGATCCGAATTTCGTGGGTGGTCAGTTTTCCTTCTGGGTGCGCAATGGCATTCGTCTCACGCAAACTGGTGTCGGTCTGGTCCAACCGAACAGTCTTTTGCCGAGTTTGCGGAGCAGCAAGACTCAGGGACAGGCAAACTTCGTGAATCCCGGGATCTTGATTTACAACGGCGGCGTTGATATCGAGTTGACGCAGCGGATCAAGGCCGTAGTCAATATCAACTACCTGCGCTTTCATCGCACCGAGCCGCTCGAGCTGCTGCTCTTTCAAAATCGCATTCGACACGACATCGGATTCGATTACAGTCTGGGGGTGGCTTACCGGCCGTTTCTGATCAACAACTTCACATTGAACTTTGGCGCCGCCTCGTTGCAAACCGGGCGTGGGTTCAGGGACATCTTTACTGACGCGCCACGGAATTGTCCGCCCGGTGTCGAAGACTTTTGCGGTCCAAGTGTGATCAGTCCGAAGAAGATGTTGTATTCGTTGTTTGGGCAGATGAAGTTTGTTTTTTAAGGAGAAAGAAGAGAAGCCATGAATCCTCACATAAATGAGCTTACGTATGAAATCATTGGAGCGGGAATCGAGGTACATCGAACGTTAGGACCTGGGTTGCTCGAATCGTCTTATCGAGAGTGTTTGTGCCGGGAACTGTAGTTAAGAAATATCAAATTTCAACGCGAGCGCGGATTGCCGGTGCAGTACAAAGGAATTCAATTGGGATGTGGTTACAGGCTGGATGTGTTAGTAGCTGATCTTGTGGTTGTCGAGATAAAGGCTGTAGAAGCGTTAGCGCCTATTCATGATGCGCAGTTGTTAACTTATCTTCGTCTCGGAGGCTGGAAAATGGGACTACTGATCAACTTCAACGTTGTCGTGTTGAAAGATGGGATACATCGGCGCGTTCTTTAATTCTTCTCTGTGCAACCTCTGTGTTCTCTGTGTCTCTGTGGTTGCACGGGAGATCACCACAGAGACACAGAGAACACAGAGGTTGCACAGAGAAGAAGCATGAGTCGATTTAGACTAATCGCACTACTAATCCTTGTATGGCCGATTGCAGCGCAGCAGCCGGTGAAGACGGACGGGTGTGTGACGTGTCATGGGCAGATCGAGCCGATGCATAAGTATGGGCCGACGGAGACGCTCGAGAAGCTTAAGGATGGGAAGGATGCGCTGGGGTTGAGTTGTACGAGTTGTCATGGTGGGAATCCGGTTTCGCGGCTTAAAGAAGAAGCGCATGTGCGGCCGATGTTTCCGCGTGAGTGGCGGCGAACCGGTGCGAACCCGAAGAGATCGAACACGTTGCTGGCTCGTGAGAGTTGGGAGTTTGTGAGGTTTGTGAATCCGGGTGATTTGCGTGTTGTCGGAAGGACGTGCGCGGGATCGGCATGTCACGACGTTGAATCGAAGAACGTGTCGCGCAGCATGATGACGCACGGCGCGATGCTCTGGGGCGCGGCGCTCTACAACAACGGCAGTTTCCATTTGAAGGATCCGCGCTTCGGCGAGAGCTACAGCGAGTCCGGGACGCCGCAAACGCTTCTACAAACAAGTACGGAAGAGGAGCGACGCCGAAAAGGTTTGCTGAGCCTGCTCGATCCGATTCCGCGTTGGGAGATCTCGCAGCCGGGAAATGTGTTGCGTGTCTTCGAGCGTGGTGGGAAGCGAAGGCTCGAAGTTGGGCTTCCGGATAAAGAAGAGGATCCGGGTAAACCTGACAAGGGCCTCAGCGCGCGCGGCTTCGGCACTGCGCAACGCACCGATCCCGTGTTTCTCGGATTGCAGAAAACACGACTGCTAGATCCGACCCTGAATTTTCTCGGCACGAACGATCATCCCGGCGACTATCGTTCCTCCGGTTGTTCAGCGTGTCACGTGATCTATGCAAATGATCGCGATCCGGCGCACTCGGCTGCGTATCATCAAGCAGGTAATCTCGGACGCTCGCAAACGTCGGATGTGTCGATTCAGAAGTCTGAGTCGGGACATCCGATCAGGCATCAGTTCACGAGCCAGATTCCGACGTCGCAGTGCATGGTCTGTCACATGCACCCCGGAACGAACATGGTCGCCACATATCTCGGTCTCACGTGGTGGGACAACGAGAGCGATGGCGCGAAGATGTATCCGGCGACGCAGCACGATCCGAGTCAGGATGAGGAGCAGGTAAAGCTCGATCGCAATCCCGAAGCGGCTAGCTTGCGTGGTCTCTGGTCCAATTTCGATTTTCTGAAAGATACGGGCACGCCCGCATTCAATGCGCTCTTGCGCAACACGCAGTTTGCAGACTTCCACGGCCACGGCTGGCTGTTTCGCAAAGTCTTCAAACGCGATCGCAAAGGCAATCTGCTCGACGCGCATGGATCCATCATTTCGCCTGACGATCCGGCGAAGTTCAGCAAAGCGGTGCATCTCAACGATATTCACGCTGAGCGCGGGATGCATTGTGTCGATTGTCACTTCCGCCAGGACTCGCATGGCGATGGCAATCTTTACAACGAGCCACGCGCCGCGATCGAGATCGCGTGTGAAGATTGCCACGGCACGATCAAACAGAAGGCGACGCTGTTTACTTCGGGGCCGGCGGCGGCAGTTGCGACCGGAACAGCAGCCCAGCGTCGCAAGACGCAGAATCAGCCGCTGGCCGGCCAGGACATGACGCGCATTCGTGTTCGTGATGCCGATGGTGCGCGCATCCCGCTCTTCCAACCGGTTACACGCGCTCGTAAAAGGAAAGACGAGAAAGGCGTTGATGTCGATCTTAAAGCCGGAGACATCGTGCAGAACTCGATGGTCGTGCCGGGTCGCTGGTGGCGCGTGCCGCAAACACTCGACACGGTCACGCCCGGTAGTCGCGATTTCAACGAGCGCTCGCAGTATGCGAAGACGATTCAGAAAGACAACGCGACGTGGGGCGACGTTCCTGCCGACAACAACCGACTCGCTCATCGCGACGCGAACATGACGTGCGTTGCGTGTCACTCATCGTGGGTGACGAGTTGTTTCGGGTGCCATCTCTCGATGCAGGCGAATCGCAAGATGCCCAACCGTCACAACGAAGGCGGCGACACGCGCAACTTCACGCAGTACAACTTCCAGGTCCTGCGCGACGACATCTTCATGCTCGGTCGCGACGGAACGGTGACCGGCAATCGAGTCGCGCCTGTGCGGTCTTCGTCGGCAGTGCTCGTGAGCTCGCAGAACCAGAATCGCGAGTGGATCTATTCGCAACAACAAACAACTTCGGCGGAAGGATTCTCGGGTCAAACCTTCAACACGCACGTGCCGCACACGGTGCGCTCGACCGAGACGAAGACGTGCAGCGATTGTCACGTGTCACAGCAGAACAATAACAACGCATGGCTGGCGCAGTTGTTGTTGCAGGGCACGAACTTCGTCAACTTCATGGGCCGCTACGTTTACATCGCGGCGGATGATGCGCTCGAGGTCGTTGTCGCGACGGAGCAGTCGGAGCCGCAGGCGGTGTTTGGCAGCACGCTTCACAAAATCGCATATCCGATGAGCTACGATCGGTTTGTGCGTGGCGGGAGCGAGTTGAAGACGTTCTACGAGCACGTGGGAAACCCGAAGGTGTTGCAAGTGCAGTTGCGTGGTGAGTATGCGTACGTGGCGGCGGGTGAAGGTGGATTGCGTGTTTACGATGTCGCGCAGATCGATCAGAAGGGGTTTTCGGAGCGGATCGTGACGGCGCCCGTGTCGCGCTTCGGGCAGAAGTTTTGGGTGAAGACGAAGTATGCAACGGCGGTGGCTGCGCCGACGACGCTTGCTGTTGATCCTGCACGTACGAAGCGACCTGAAAACGAAGAGCAGACGATTCATCCGCTGTATGCGTACCTGTATGTCGTCGATAAATACGAGGGACTGATACTCGTGAATGCGGCGACGTTGCTCGATGGCGATCCGTTGAACAATTACTTGAAGCGCGCGCTCACATTCAATCCGAACGGCGCGCTCAATGACGCGAACAACATCGCGATCGCAGGCAACTATGCCTATATCACGACGGCGCAGGGGCTCGTGATCGTGAGTATCAACGATCCTTTGAATCCGCGCATTGAAAGCCGCATAGGCCTCAAGCATCCGAAGTCGGTGGCGATTCAGTTCCGGTATGCGTTTGTGGTTGATGATGATGGTTTGAAGGTGGTTGACGTGACAGCGCCCGAGCAGGCGCGCGTCGTTGAAGGAGCTTTTGTTCCTCTAAAACATGCGCATGATGTTTACGTCGCGCGAACATATGCGTATATCGCGAACGGGCCTGACGGGATCGCGATCGTCGACGTCGAACAGCCTGAGCATCCGCGGCTCGATCAAACGTACAACGCCGACGGCAAGCTCAATGACGTGCACGGGGTGAAGGTGGCGATGACGAATGCGAGTTTGTTTGCTTATGTTGCGGATGGGAAGAATGGCATGCGTGTATTGCAGCTAACGTCACCGGAGACAATGCCTGAGTACGCCGGCTTCAGTCCACGCCCACGACCCGTATTGATCTCGACCTTCAAAACAAAAGGCGAAGCACTCGCGATCTCAAAACCACTGGACCGCGACCGCGCAGTCGACGAGAGCGGCAATCAAATATCGGTCTTCGGCAGACGAGGCGCTCGGCCGTTCACCTACGACGAGATCTTAAAAATGCTCCGTACCAACGACGGCAAAGGCGACTGGTTCCGGGTAAAACAGTAACCACGGATAACACGGATTTAAAAATCGGATTTAAATCCGGATTTTAAATCCGTGTCATCCGTGGTTGTGAGGTCGAAGAGCGTGGCTTGCGCGGCGGCTCTGCGACGCGCTGCCTTGCCGAGCTCATCGTCTGCCGCAAACACATCCAATTCATAACGTTCCAGGCGCGTTAGCACGTCGCGGGCTATGGCGATCACCGCTGGCGGTAACCCTGCCAGACGCGCTACTTCGATACCGTAAGATTTTGACGCGCGCCCGCGTTCGAGACGGTGCAGAAACACGACCTCTCCTTCGCGCTCCGTCGCCGTGATCTGATAATTCTGTGCGCCCGGCAGACGCTCCGCTAATTCAGTGAGTTCGTGGTAGTGCGTCGCAAACAACGTCTTCGCCGCATGGTCCGCTGAGTTGTGCAGGTACTCCGCCACGGCCCACGCGATCGAGAGTCCGTCGAACGTTGCCGTCCCGCGCCCGATCTCATCGAGCAGCACGAGCGAGCGTGGCGTCGCGCTGTGCAGGATAGCCGCCGTCTCAGTCATCTCGACCATGAACGTCGAGCGCCCGCGCGTGAGATCGTCTGACGCGCCAACCCTGGTCCAGATGCGATCCAGCAAGGGCAGTCGCGCACGCTCAGCCGGAACAAAGCAACCGGTTTGCGCGAGTATGCAGATGATCGCGGTCTGACGCAGCACGGTGCTCTTGCCGCCCATGTTTGGCCCAGTGATGATCAGCAGACGGTCAGTCGAGTTGTTGAGATAGGTATTATTCGGCACGAACAGCTCGTCTATGAATGCCTCGATCACCGGATGACGCCCCTGAATGATCTCGAGCTCGTCGCCATCATGCAGCGCCGGCCGGGTATAACGTCGACGCGCAGCCACTTCAGCAGAGGAGGCGAGCACGTCGAGCGCCGCGAGCGCGCGTGCAGTCATCTGAATGCGTTTCGTTTCCGCGGCGATCTGACGGCAGACGTCCGTGAACAGCTCCGTCTCGAGCTGCACGATGCGCTCCTCGGCGCCGAGCACTTTCTTTTCCCAGTCGCGCAGCTCGGGCGTGGTGAAGCGTTCGGCATTCGCGAGTGTCTGGCGTCGCTCATACTCAACCGGCACGCGCGCCGCGTTCGCCTTTGAGACTTCAATGAAGTAGCCAAAGACACCATTAAACCGGATCCGGAGATTGCCGATTCCGCTGCGTGCACGCTCGGTTGCTTCGAGCGCCGCAATGATCTGTTTCGCGTTACGACTGACCGATCGCAGCTCGTCGAGCTCGGCTGAATAACCTTCGCGGATCGTGTCGCCGTCGCTGAGCTTGATTGGTGGATCGTCGTTGATGGCGCGCGTGATCAGATCGCGGATGTCGGGTAGCTCGTCAGTATTCTCAACCAGCACTTCGATCAACGACGCGTCCAGCCCGGTCAACACTTCACGAATCGCCGGCACCTGGTTCAACGAGCGCAACATCGCACAGAGATCGCGCGGTGTAGCAGAGCCTAAACTGATCCGGCCCACCACGCGCTCGAGATCCGAAACCTCTTTCAACAGCGCCCGCAACTTGTCACGACGCACCTGCGACGCCAGCAGATCCGCAACGGCAGCCAGGCGTGCTTCGACTTCACCACGCTTCACGCAGGGACGGAGCAACCACGCGCGTAACAATCGCGCACCCATGCCAGTCACGGTTTCATCGATCACTTGCAACAACGATCGTCCACTACCGCCGGCGAGCGATTCGACGAGCTCAAGATTTCGAACCGTGACACTGTCGAGCACGAGATGATCCTGCGGCTCGAAGTAAACAAGATCCGTGACGTGCTCCGCTGCCGCGCGTTGTGTGTCCCGTGCGTAACGCAAACACGCCCCTGCAGCACGGATCGCTTCGTCTTTCTTCGCGAGACCGTAACCATCGAGCGTCTTGACCTTGAAATGATCGAGCAGCAGGGTGAAGCAATCGTCTTTCGTCCACTGCCAGTCGTCGAGCGGCGTCAGCGCCACATCAAAACCAAATTCTTCCCGAGGAGAATGCCCAACACCGTTCGAGCCTTCCAACGGCAGCGGCGCGGTTTGCACCTTCCCGGTTAGACTCGCCTTGATAAGCGCACCGAGCGATGCCGGAAACAAAAGCTCACGTGGCGCATACGATTCGAGCGCCGCACGAATGCGCATCCAAGAATCGCGCCCGGTCTCCTGCGTCACGCGAAACTCACCCGTCGAAATATCCAGAAACGCCGCGCCAATCGACTCGCCCGCACTGCAAACCGCCGCCAGAAACACGGGCTCACGCGCTTCCAACAACTGCGGATCGATCGGCGTCCCCGGCGTCACAATTCGCACGACTTCCCGCCGCACAAGCTTCTTCGTCTTGCCGGCTTCTTCAGTCTGTTCGCAGATCGCGACGCGATAACCTTTCCGCACGAGTCGCGCGATGTAATTCGCCGCGGAGTGATGCGGCACGCCACACATCGGAACCGGATTGTCGCTCTCTTTGTGTCGCGCGGTGAGTGTGATTTGCAGCTCGCGCGAACCGGTCACTGCGTCATCGAAAAACAACTCATAAAAGTCGCCGAGACGAAAAAACAACAGCGTCCCGGGATGTTGCTGCTTCAGTTCCTGGTACTGACGCAGCATCGGCGTTGGATTTGAATTGCTCATATGTTGTGAGTGGCGGCCAAGGGTAACACAAAATACACGGATATCCGTGGGCAACGGCGGAAAACTGTGTTAATTTCCACACGTGCAATTTTTGACCAACTCTCTGCAAGAGCACTTGGCCACAATTCAAAACTTACTCGACGCCGCACTCCCAAAAATCGAACAATCCGGTCAGATGATTTGTGAGGCGTTGTCGAGTGGTCGAAAAGTTTTGTTATGTGGAAACGGCGGCAGCGCTGCGGATGCGCAACACATCGCCGCCGAGCTGGTTGGTTGTTACGAAAAACAAAGACGCTCGTGGCCGGCCATCGCGCTCACGACAGATACTTCAGCGCTGACGGCTGTCAGCAACGACCTTGGCTACGAACAGGTGTTTGCGCGGCAAGTCGCCGGTCTCGCGCAAACAGGCGACCTGCTGATTGCGATCAGCACGAGTGGTAAGTCGAAAAACGTTCTACGTGCGGCTGAGAAGGCGCGCGAGTTGGGATGTAAAACTATCGCACTGACCGGCGCGACGGCCGAGCCGCTCGGAGACTTGTGCGATGTCGCTGTGGCTGTACCGTCAAGCCGCACCTCACGCGTACAGGAAGCTCACATCACCATCGGACACCTCTGGTGCGAAATGGTCGATCAGATGTCGTGACCAACTGGTTTTGTCATTTACTAACTTGACAGTGATACGGGCGTGAGGAATTCTGTTTCGCGCCCGACAGGTTGACAACTGGATGCTGCCTCGCGAGAGAGGCTTCCCCAACGGGTTTCTGCGTGAGAACAACACGCAAAGGTCGAGGTGTGTCTGAATGAAGAAAAAGCGGAAAAAGAAAACAGCGCTCGTGATCTGCCGCGACCGGAAACAGTTTTGGACGACACAGACGCAGTTTTGGCAGTGGGTGAGGGACGGCATCGTCGTGAAGACGGGCGAGCAGCCGCTCACGGGACTCTTCAGGCGCGAGCACGAGGAGTTGATGGTGTTGTTGAGTAACACAGTTTTGAATCTGGCACATCCGAATCACATGCGCGAAGCACTTCTATCGCGACGCGTCGGAATGTCGGGACACAGATGAAACCAATCCTTGTACTCTTATTTCTTCTCGCACCCGTCCAGGCGCAGGATGATCGTTATCGCATCGGTCCGGGCGACGTTCTCGACATACGCGTCTACAATCGCCCGCAGCTCTCGCGTGAGGCGGTTCGCGTTGAAGGCAACGGCATGATCCGCATGCCCCTCGTCGAGAACGACATACAAGCAGCGTGTATGACCGAAGGCGAATTAGCTAAAGAGATCTCAAGCCGTTACGCGCGTTACTACAAGAACCTTCAGGTCGACGTCTTCATCAAGGAATACCACTCAAAACAAGTCGCTGTCATCGGCGCCGTCAACGAGCAAAGCCGCTTCGAGCTACAGCGACGCGTGCGTCTATTAGAGCTATTGACCTACGCCAAAGGACCAACTGCAAAAGCCGGCCAGACAATCAACATAGTCCATTCAACCGGCGCATCGCCTTGCAAGCAGACTGACAACACTGACACTTCCGCGGCATTCAGCAGTTACAAACTCAGCGACGTTCTTCAGGGCGACCCGAAATCAAATCCATATCTCGAAGCGGGCGACATCGTGACGTTACCCGAAGCTGATCAAGTTTACGTGGTTGGAAACGTCTTCATGCCGCTGACGATTTCTTTGAAAGAGCCGATCACGTTGACGCGCGCGATCGCGATGGCCGGCGGTCTCAAGCAGGACACCAAAAAAGACAAGATCCGCATCCTGCGCCAGGAACCCGGCACGACGACCAGGAAAGAGATCACCGTCGATCTTTCCGCGATCGAGAAGAAGAGTTCAGAGGATCTCGCGCTCGCGCCAAACGACATCATCGACGTTCCAACATCAGCAGGGAAGAGCTTCCTGCGCAGCCTCGTCCAGGGCGTTGTGCCAAGCGTGAGCCAACTGCCCGTGCGCGTTGTGCCTTGAAATTCTCTGTGCAACCTCTGTGTTCTCTGTGTCTCTGTGGTGAGTTAGTGATGTGAATCAAATAACCACAGAGACACAGAGAACACAGAGGTTGCACAGAGAAGAGCGAAATCATGAACCCAGACAAACAGCTCGCAAAGCCTGAGCCCAGATTCGAGGCGCTCGATCGGCCCATCGAGCCGCCGCAGTCTTACAATTACGGCGTCGATCCCAACGCCGAGCATGAAGTTCACCTGCTCGATTACTGGCGAGCGATTCGCAAACGTCTCTGGCTCGTCATCGGCGTTGTGGCGCTCGTCACGATGCTTGCAGTTGTCTACGTCGCGCGTAAGCCGGACTTGTACGAAGCACAGTCACGCGTGCAGGTCGATCTCGAAGAGACGGGCAACCTCGTCAACAACACGCGTCCGCTCTACGGTCCAACTGACGATCCGATCTACTTCAACACGCAGCTCCAGATCCTCGTCAGCCCCGGATTGATGCGACGCGTCGTCCGCACACTCGATCTCGAACACAACCCCGATTTCTTCAAAGGCGCGCAACGACAGTCAACGTGGCAGACGTTCTTGCGAATGGCCGGACTCGGAAGCAAGCCGCAGGAAGCTCCTAAGCAACCGGACCAGCTACCACTCACGACGAGCGTCGCACAGGCGACCGCACGTGAAGACCTAAACGAAGCAAAGCGACTCGCACCGTACGTCAACACGATTCTCGCAGGTTTAAAAGTCGATCCGGTGAAGGAGACGCGTGGTTATTACAAAGAGACACGTCTCATTGATATCAAGTTTACGCACACCGATCCGAGTGTCGCGGAGAAGGTCGTGAACGCGATCGCCGAAGTTTACGTGTTCTCAAATCTCGAGAAACGAACTGAAGCGAACAGCACGACCGGCGACTTCCTTCAGAAGCGCATCGCCGAGCTTCAGCAACAGATCCGCACGTCTGAAGAGCGACTCGTCAACTACGCCAAAAACAATCAGATCATCTCGCTCGATCCCAACCAGAACACAGTGGTCGAGCGTCTCGCCGGTCTGAATCAGCAACTACTGCAGGCAGAAAACGAACGGAAGACTGCGGAAGCTGCTTACAACGCCGCGAAGTCTCCAGAGGCTGCGAATGCGCTCGTCGACGAGGCGGCAAAACAGAATGGTGACCTCGAAGCGAAGCTGATCGAGCTCCGGCAGAAACGCGCTCTCCTGCTCGTCGATGCGACCGAAGAAGCGCCGGAAGTGAAGGAAGTTGACCAGCAGATCACCGAGCTCGATAAACAGCTAAAGGATCTGCGCAGTCGGAAGTCAGCGACGCTCCTGACAAACCTGAACACGCGTTATCAACAGGCGCTCGAGCGTGAACAATCGTTGCGCAAAGCATTCGAGCAACAACGCGCGCAAACGCTCTCGCAGAACGAAGCCGCGATCAACTATCGCATCATTCAACAGGAGATCGAGACGAACAAGTCTCTGCTGAACGGACTGCTCCAAGGCGCGAAAGAGAACGACGTCGTGTTGGCGGGCAAGCCTAACAACATCTCGATCGTCGACTACGCTCTCACGCCTGACACGCCTGTTGGTCCAAACCGCACACGCACCGTCATCGCAGCGTTTTTCTTGTCAATCGGTCTCGGACTCGGTCTCGCGCTCTTCTTCGAATATCTCGACGACACTGTGCACTCAACTGAGGAAGTCGAGCGCGTGTTGCACCTGCCGGCGCTCGCTGTTATCCCGTCGGTAGGCAGCGCCGCGCGACGCCGCGTGCTTCCCGGAAAATCCAAGACAGCGGCTTTGCAAAAGGGGGGCAACGGCAACGGAAACGGCAACGGGAATTCGGAGCTGTTACAGAATGTCGACGGCCGTTCGCCGCTTGCGGAGGCGTATCGACACCTGCGCACGTCAGTGTTGCTCTCGACGGCCGGACGCGCACCGAAGTCTCTGCTCGTCACGTCGAGTCTACCGGGTGAAGGAAAGACCACGACCGCGGTCAACACGGCGATAAGTCTTGCTCAAACAGGCGCGAGTGTCGTGATTATCGACGCTGACATGCGTCGCCCGCGGCTGCAATCGATCTTCGACATGCACGGGCAGCTAGGTCTCAGCTCGATTCTGTCGAGTGATGCTAACGAAGACGATATGCTGTCGATGGTCAGGGCAGATCAGGAAAGCGGGTTGAGTGTTCTGACGTCAGGTCCGATTCCGCCGAACCCCGCTGAGCTGCTTGGCTCGGACCAGATGCGCAGGCTGATCGCGACGCTGCAAGCAAACTACACGCACGTGGTCGTTGATTCACCGCCGGTCAGCTCATTCACAGACGGTGTGCTGATCTCGACGATGGTCGACGGCGTGTTGCTCGTGGTCCATGGCGGCAAGAGCTCGAGGCACATCGTGCGGCGATCTAAACAACTGTTGAGCGATGTCGGCGCGAAGATCTTCGGCGTGGTGCTCAACAACGTCAATCTCCAATCTCACGACTACTACTATTACCAGAGTTATTACGGCCAGAAGAATTACCAGAAAGAAGCTTAAACTGGCGCGCACTTGAGAATTCTCTTTGTAACACTAGGGGAGAGTATTCACGTTGCTCGTTGGATTAAACAGTTGCAAGGGCAGGATTGGGATATCCACGTGTTCCCATACAGCGCCTATGATGGAATTCATCCTGAGCTCGAAAATGTAACGGTCCACACGCTCGTGCAACGACCCCGGGAACATGTTTCTGCAACCGTACGGCAGACTGGTTTGACCTGGCCCTTGCGACGCGGCAGTCGCAGCGTGGCAACCTTGATCCAGAATTTTGATCACTTCAAACAACCAGCGCGTCTGTCACGATTAATCCGTAGTTTGCGGCCAGACGTGATTCATAGTCTCGAGATGCAACGTTGCGGCTACTTGACGCTTATGAGTCGCAAGCAACTGAACAGCCATCAGTTGCCACCCTGGATCTACTCTTCGTGGGGCAGCGATATTTTCTTCTTCGGGCGCCGTTCCGATCATCAACCAAAAATACGCGAAGTGCTTTCGCTGTGTGACTACTTCATCGCAGACTGTCAGCGGGATGTGCAGCTCGCGAAAGATTTTGGTCTGCGCGGTGAAGTGTCGGGAGTTTTCCCTGTCAGCGGCGGATTCGATCTGCAACAGATGCAACAACTCGGCTCCGGTATTCCTACAGCAAAGCGCAAAGTGATCGCCATTAAGGGATACCAAAGCGAAGATTGGGGAGGACGTGCGTTAAATGCACTCGAGGCTCTAAAAATGATCCCCTCGCAGCAACTGGAAGATTTTGAGGTCGTCATTTACTCGGCCGGTGAAGACGTTAGACAACGCGCTGAAAGTCTTGCGCAAGGGTTCGGTATAAAGCTTAGCATTCTTCCTCGGAGTCACAGTCAAGAGATGGTGAGGTTAATGGGACGTGCACGAGTGGCTATCGGCATCGGACTCGCAGATGGAACTCCGGTTTCGATGTTGGAAGCAATGATAATGGGCGCGTTGCCAATTCAGTCTGATACCGTTTCGATTGCTGAATGGATTCACGATGGCGAGAATGGACTGTTGGTTCCCCCGGACCAACCTGAGGTTATCGCCCGGGCAATACAACGTGCTTTGACCGACGACAATCTGGTAGAACAAGCGGCAAGAATCAATGCGGACATTGCGGCTGAGCGACTGGATCAAGACGTGATCCAGCCGCGTGTGATTGAAATCTACAAAAAGATTGCAAAATGATTTGGACGCGTTGTTTCCAAGGATCGCTTATGTCGGCGATGTGCCGGTGGAGGCGTCGTATCACGGATCTGCGTTGTTACATCGACTGTTGTCAGATTATCCGCCGGGCCGCCTGATGATCATCGAGACGGCGACCGAGTCGGTAGCGGAACGGCGGCTGCCAAACATCAACTACATTTCTCGCCCGATCGGTAAACAGCGCTGGCTCAACACGCGCTTTCATCCATATGTGGCCGCGTGGTTCACGCATGCCGCTCACGGCATGGGGCGGCAAATCTCGCAATCGCTCAACGGTTTTCAGTGTGAAGCTGTGTTGACGGTGGCGCACGGGTTTGGCTGGCTCGCAGCCGCGCAGATTGCTATTGAACGACGAGTGCCTTTGCACCTTATCATCCATGACGACTGGCCGCGCGTGGCCGGCGTCGCGCCGCAGTTTCGCAACTGGCTCGACGAACGATTCGCGAGTGTTTACCGCCAGGCGCAGTCGCGTTTGTGCGTCTCGCCTGCGATGAGTCGCTTCTACGAACAGCGATACGGAGCACCCGCAGAGGTAATCTATCCGAGCCGGGCCGCGGATTGCGCGGATTTTGCGGAGCCGCCCGCACGTCTCGCGGATCGTAACAACGGGTTTACGATCGCGTTCGCCGGCACTGTCAATTCACGCGGATACGTCCGTGCATTGACGGCGCTTCAGAAGGCGCTTGAGCCCGTCGATGGACGCCTGCTGATCTTTGGACCATCAACCAGCGACGCGGCGCTGAGCCATCGAAATACCGAGAGCCGCGGTTTGTTGAGCTCGGATGAGTTGTTAATGAGATTGCGAGAAGAGGCAGACGCTCTCTTCGTGCCGATGTCGTTCGACGCCTCTGATCGCGCCAACATGGAAATGGCGTTTCCGAGCAAGCTTGCAGATTACACTGCGACAGGCGTCCCGCTCCTGATTTACGGACCAAGCTATTGTTCAGCCGTCGCATGGGCGCGCGAAAACCCGGGCGTCGCCGAAATCGTCGAAACCGAATCCGACCTTCCCAGCGCTGTGGCTAGACTCGCAACCAACCCCGATCATCGCATCGCCCTTGGCAAGCGCGCTCTCAGCACAGGCCGTGAATATTTCTCTCACGCTCGCTTGCAACAACGATTCCATCAGTTTTTATCCGTGTAATCCGTGGTTAAGTCTTTTCTCGATCGCGTAGCGCACCATCTTTTGTTCCGGGCACAAAGCCATCCGCATCTCACCGATCGGTGGGGCTATCACATCCGCCCGATTCATTACTACGAGCCAATCCCTGACTTCCGCGCGATCACATTAGAGCAGATCACGCGCCGTCGTGAGTTCCTAAGCATCGATTTCAACTGGCACAATCAATTAGCGCTTCTCAACGATCTAATCGCATATCGTGACGAGCTCAGCGCACTCGAGTTCAACTTCGACAACGGTTACTTCAGTGGCTTCGACGCGGCTGTTTATTACTCACTGATTCGCCATCTCAAGCCGCAACGGATCATCGAGATTGGTGGCGGCTATTCAACCCAGCTCGCCGCCAAAGCATTAAGGGCCAACGGCGGCGGCAAGCTCACCTGCATCGAACCTTATCCGGAACGACTCAACGGCGATATTGATCTGATTCAAAAACGAGTCGAAGAGATCGATGTTGATTTCTTCTCGCGTTTGCAGCCCGACGATATTCTCTTTATCGACTCCAGCCATGCGGTGAAGTTTGGCAGCGACGTCTGTTACGAGTTTCTCCAACTACTGCCACGGCTCGCTCCGGGCGTCTGGATACACGTACACGACATCTTTTTCCCGCACGACTACCCGGCTGAGTGGTTGATCGAGCGCCGGATGGCGTTGAACGAGCAATACCTGCTCGAAGCGTTCTTGTCTTTCAACGAGAAGTTTCAGGTCGCACTCGCAAACTACTGGCTCTGTCTCGATCACCCGGACGAAGCCAAGCGGCTCTGGCCCAACTCAGGATCAAGCTTTTGGATGAAGCGAGTCGTATGAAGATCTCCGCGATCATCGCCACTGTCGGCCGCCCCGAGTTGCTGAGGCTGTGTCTCGACAGTCTCACGAGGCAAACAGTGCCAGTGGCGGAAGCCGTGGTTGTTCATTGTGGTGACGATGAGGCCACAGAGGCGCTCACGAAAGAAGCTCGCTGGAGCGACGCGGGATTGGATGTCCGCTATTTCCATTATCCGGAACGAAATTGCGCCGCGCAGCGCAACTTCGCCGTGACGCGCGCAAGCTACGACAACCTGCTACTGGTCGACGACGATGTTGAAGTTGACGCGCGTTGGGCGGAAGAGCTTTTCAAACCGATCTGGGCAGATCGCAAAGTCGGCGCGACGATGGGCAGCTTGAGCAATCAGCCGATGGCGACGCCTACGTTCTTCTGGCGAATCTATCGCACAGTGCTGCACGGTAAGACGAAAGGCTTTGAACCCGGACGGCTGGTCGGAGCGGCGCTTCCGAATGGGTTTCCGACCACGGCGCGTGAGCTGATCCCGTGTGAGTGGATCGGCGGCGGCGCGAGTGCGTTACGGCGCGAAGCATTCGAGTCAGTCGGAGGGTTTGCGTCGTTCTTCGCGGGCAGCTCGCCCGGTGAAGACCTGGATCTCGGTTACCGGCTCAGCCGGAAGTGGGAGGTCTACTACGTTCCTACGGCGAAGTGCGTTCACCATCAGGCGGCTGGCGGTCGCGAGGCATCGGACCAGCACCAGTATCTTTCGATGCGATCGCGGTTTGGGATTTTGACGATCACGATGGGGAAGAGTCGCTATGCGGCGCTTGGTCATATTGGTTTGTGGGCGCTGGTCCAGTTCTTAAGTGAGCTTGCGAGCTTGAGGCATGGTTTGTTGCGGCCTGATCTGCCGCGCGCGTGGGCCGGGCGGTTGCGCGGGTTTCTGTCGTGTGTGACTGCCACGGATCTTCGCGGATAAACTGCGCGGATGTCATCTAACACGCTCGTCATTGCTGATTATCCCGTGGGGTATACGAGCGGGTTTGGCGAGACGCTTTATAACCTGTTCATTGGTTTTCCGAATGAGAAGCTCTGGAGCGCGCATCCGGCGCATGTTGCACCGGCTGAAGGGAAGAGAAGAGCGCAATCGATTGAGCTGCCTTCGCCATCGCGGCCGGGCTGGCTGCCGAGCCGGATCTCGCTGGCGTATTATCCGCTGTTGAAGATGCAACAGTTCCGCGCGTCGCGAGATGCAGTGCGACAGCTTGCGCGGGTGGTCCAGCAGTATTCGATCAGAAACCTGCTCGTGATTCCTGTTAGTCCGTGGATCATGTCGGCCGCGCT
>Ga0134124_10000722_pt1 | contig 26496 bp, 25 predicted proteins | sample KB304_FD_96880 | JGI IMG/M metagenome (GOLD analysis project Ga0134124, IMG submission 96880) | Terrestrial soil microbial communities without Nitrogen fertilizer from Kellogg Biological Station, Michigan, USA - KB3-0-4 | ecosystem: Environmental > Terrestrial > Soil > Unclassified ... | reverse complement strand
GGTCCGCTGTTCGGCCTGTCGAAGGCCGAGGATATCACCGGCATCGGGCGCGGCATCGCGTTCCAGCTGGTGGAAGCGCTCGGCGTGCTGGAGCGCGCAAAAATTTCCGCCGAGATGAGGATCTTGACCAGGCCTCGCGCGCGACGCTGCGTAAATACGGCGTGCGGTTTGGCGCCTATCACATCTATCTGCCGCTGCTGATGAAGCCGGCGCCGCGTGCGCTGGCGACGCAGCTCTGGGCGCTCAAGCACGAGAGCCCGGACGCCAAGGGCGTCACCGAACTGCTGCATCTCGCCGCGTCGGGACGCACCTCGATCCCGATCGACAAGGACACGCCGAAGTCGCTCTACCGCACGTCCGGCTATCGCGTCGCCGGCGAGCGCGCGGTGCGCGTCGACATTCTCGAACGGCTCGCCGATCTCATTCGACCGGCATTGGCCTGGCGCGAAGGCGTACAGACGCCGAAGCCCGACGGCGCCTTCGACGGCCGCGGCTTCACCGTGACCGGCGCGATGACGTCGCTGACCGGTGCCTCGGGCGAGGACTTCGCTTCGATTCTGCGCTCGCTCGGCTATCGCATGGACCGGCGCCCGAAACCGGTGGAGCCGGTCGAGACCAAGCCGGCAGAGGCAGAGACGAAAGCCGCTGAGCTCGCGGCCGAGGCGCCCGCATCCGAAATGCCGGCTGCCGAAGCTGCGCCGGCCGAAGCCGCGCCTGACGAGACGGCTGCCGCCGAGCCCGCTCCGCCTGCCGAGGCTCCGGCTCCGATCACGTCGTCCGGCGATCTGTTACCGACCGTCGATCTGATTCACCCTGCTTCGGAGGCTGCCGCACCGGCCGAGCCCGCGCCCGCGCCCGTTGTGGAGCCCGCCGTCGCCGAGATGCCAGCCGCCGCAGCGAGCATCGGCGAAGTGGTCCCGGGCGAAGAAGCCAGGGCGGACGAAGCCAAGCCGACAGAGCCGGTAGAAGCAAAGCCGGCCGAGCCGGCGATGATCGAGGTCTGGCGTCCGGCCGGGCGGGCCGAGCGGCGTCCGCACCACAAGCCGCGCCGCCCACACCGTCCGCAGCAGACGCCTGCGGTGGCAGCCGCGCCGGGCGAAGCTCCGGCTGAGGCGGTGGCTGCGTCGACCGACGCTCCGGCTGCGGCGCCGGGGGCGGAAGTCCCGAGCCCGCCGCGGCACGAGCGTCCCAGGCAGGACCGCCAGGATCGCAAGGACCGGCACGAGAGGCAGCAGCGCAAAGACCAGCAGACCCAGCGCGGCGAGCGGCAGGATCGCGATGGCCGCCGCGACCGGCCGCGCCGCAATCGCGACGAGGGCCCCGGCCGGGCCGAACGGGAGCAGTATTACGCCAAGCCGCAAGGGGGCAGCCGCGCCAACAAGGAGCCGGACCCCAATTCGCCCTTCGCCAAGCTCGCCGCCCTCAAGGCCCAGCTCGAGCAGAAGGACCGGCCGTAAGCGGGAGAAGGGACGCTGGGCAAGGCATCCGGGTTACGATCACCCCCACCCCCGACGCCTCCCCACCAGGGGGAGGGGCGAAGCGATCGCCAACGTATCGATAAATGGCTCTGGCACGCGCGGCTGGTGCGAACGCGCAGCGCGGCGGCGGCCCTGGTGACGGCGGGCGTCCGTGTCAACGGCAAGCGAATCACCGCGGCCAGCCATCTGGTGCGAAAGGGAGATGTGGTCGCCGTCGCCCTCGACCGCTCGTTGCGGATACTGCAGGTGGAAGGCTTCAGCGAGCGGCGAGGCGGGCCGGCGGCGGTGCGGGCGCTCTACCGCGACCTGACCAAGACCGACGTTCCTGCATGACGCCCGGAAGGCCCAATGCGCCGCTGCGGCTTGCGGGCCTTTGCCCGTTACGCTAGGCACGGTGGCATCTAGCGTGCGGAGCCTTGGATGACCTACGTCGTCAACGAAAATTGCATCAAGTGCAAATACATGGACTGCGTGGAGGTGTGTCCGGTGGACTGCTTCTACGAAGGCGAGAACATGCTGGTCATCCATCCCGATGAATGCATCGATTGCGGGGTTTGCGAGCCGGAATGCCCGGCCGAGGCGATCAAGCCGGACACCGAGCCGGGCCTCGAGCAGTGGCTGGAACTTAACGCCGAATACGCCAAGACCTGGCCGAATATTACGGTGAAAAAGGAACAGCCGGCCGACGCTAAGGAATTCGACGGCGTGCCAGACAAATTCAAGAAATTCTTCTCGGCGAACCCGGGAACTGGCGACTAAGGCTCCGATTTGTGCCTTTGAGGCTGCGTTTCAGCCGTTGTGGCCCCTCGGACGGTAATTTCCGCCGCACACGTTAACCGACACGCCAAAATTTAGCCCTTTGCGGCAACGGAATTGCTGTTCTGCGGCGCCATAACACTTTGATTTTGGTCAAAAATGTGCTATATAGGCTTACATCCGATGCAAAAAGCCAAAAATGCCGCCACGGATGTGCTCCCGCGCTCGGGAGCCTTATTTTTCGCGGTAATCCCAGGGGCTTGAAATAGAGGGCGTGCGATCCACGCGTAAGCAGTGGCAGGAAAAACGCGTCATAAAACGAAGAAAGGTTCCACCGGCATGAGCCGGAAACCCAAAAAGTCTGCCGAAACACGGCGGACCTCCCACGCCTCTCGCGCGCCGCGCGCCGGGGCCCCTGTAGCCAAGACCGCCGGCGTCAAAAACGCCGGTCAAGGAGTCATGCCCGGAATGCCGAATAAGAAGACCACCCAACGACAAGGCTTCAAGACCAATGAATTCATCGTCTATCCGGCCCACGGCGTGGGCCAGATCATGGCGATCGAGGAGCAGGAGATCGCCGGCGCCAAGCTCGAGCTCTTCGTCATCAACTTCATCAAGGACAAGATGACGCTGCGGGTGCCGACCGCCAAGATCGTGTCCGTCGGCATGCGCAAGCTGGCCGAGCCGCCGCTGGTGAAGCGCGCGCTGGAGACGCTCAAGGGCCGCGCCCGCATCAAGCGGACCATGTGGTCGCGCCGCGCGCAGGAATACGAAGCCAAGATCAACTCGGGCGACATCGTCGCCATCGCCGAGGTGGTGCGCGATCTCTACCGTTCGGAGACGCAGCCGGAGCAGTCCTATTCCGAGCGGCAGCTCTACGAAGCGGCGCTCGACCGCCTGTCGCGCGAGATCGCGGCCGTGCAGAAGGTGACCGAAACCGAGGCGATCAAGGAAATCGAGGCGGCGCTTGCCAAGGGCCCTCGCCGTGGTCCGAAGCCGGCCGATGAAGCGGGCACGGACGAAGGGGTCGAGGAAGAGGCGGCCTGACCGTCTGTCCCTGACGCGGTAAGCAATAAGCGAAAAACGAAAAAGCCCGGCAGCGATGCCGGGCTTTTTCTATGGGCCGGGGGCCTCAATCCGGCCTCGATCCGGCTTGAACCTGCGCCTGTCTGACGCCGACCAAGATCAAAGGGGCCCAATCCGTCAGTCAACGCGATGGGCCGCGTATGGAGCGGTGACATCATGCATGTTCGCTTGACGACGATTGCGATCCTGGCGGCGGCGACCGTCATGGCGGCCGGCGCCGCGCGCGCCGAGAATACCGGCAATCCCGAGGCGTTCGCCAAGCGGCTGTTCGCCGGCAGCGTCGCCGATGCGGGCAAGTCCTACGCCTGCTTCACCCGCCGCTACGACGCAGCGCATCTCGTTCGGCATCCGCAGCAGAAAGTGACCGCCATGAAACTGCTGGTCAGCGCGGAAACCGTGCCCGAGGATCCGGCGCTCAACTACAGTTTTTCGCTCGGCGTGAATTTCCGCGACCGCAAGGGAAATTTCGCCACCAGCGGCAGCTGCGGCCATCCGACAGCGGAGCAGGAGGGTGCCGACAAGCTAGCGCTCGGCTGCGGGGTCGATTGCGACGGCGGCGGCGTACAGATCGAAATGGCCAATGCCGACAAGTCGGTGATCGTACGGCTTGAACACGTGGCCATCTGGAACAATGAGAAACCTGACGACGAACGCACCAGCTTTAACGCCGGCACCGACGATAAAGCGTTCCGGCTCGACCGCGTCAGCCTCGACGAATGCAAATCGCTGATGCCGAAGAACGACGAGCTCGCTTCGCTCGAACAGAAGTAACGGGACGGAGAGTTCAATGCATCGACGCAATATGCTGACGGCGGCGCTCGCCGGCATCGGCGGGCTGTTTGCGGCGGCCTCGGCGGTGCGTCCGGCGCAGGCCGCGCCCGACAAAGCGAAGGTCGTCTACCATCTCTCCGATCTCGATAAGGTTTCCTTCGTGCTCGGCAATATCCGCAATCATTTCGACGGCATGGGCGGGCCGGACAAGGTGACCATCGCGCTGGTCGTGCACGGCCCGGCGCTCAAGGCTTTCCATGCCAAATCGGCGTCGCCCGATCTGGTGCGGCAGCTCGGCGGCTTCCCCAAAAGCGGCCTCGAGCTCAACGCCTGCGGCAATACCATGAGCGCGCAACAGGTCACGCTGAATGACTTGCTGCCCGGGTTCATCAAGGTCGACCAAGGCGGCGTGGTGCGCATCGCCGAGCTGCAGTCGATGGGTTACGCTTACTTGCGGCCCTGACGACGCGCGGCCATCGCGGAGCCCGGCAGCGATGCCGTGCGCGCGGCTACTTCTTCTTGGCTTTGCCTTCCGCCGAGCACGGATTGTCGCTCGAGCATGAATCGCCGATCACGCCCACCGCCTGGATCTCGATCTCGATGCCGGGGCGGGCGAAGTTGGTGACGGTGATCAGCGCGCTGCCGGGGTAGTTGCCGTTCTTGAAGGTGTCCTTGCGCATCTCGACGAACTTGTCGCCGTAACGCGACTCCTTAATGAACACGGTCATGGTGACGACGTTGTCCAGGCTGCCGCCGGCGCGCTTGAGCACGCTGTCGACTTGGCTGAACACTTGCTTCACCTGCGCTTCGAAATTGTTGGCAATGTTGTTGCCCTGGTTGTCCTGCGTCGCCGTCTGGCCGGCGACCCAGACAATGGTTCCGCCAGAGGTGATGACGCCGGGCGAGAAGGCGCGCGAGAGCTGGAACGGCGTCTTTTCCATGTATTCGGCGGCAGAGGCCGCGGTGGCGAAAGTCGCGGCGGCAGCCAGCGCCAGCAGAGTGCGAGTCATCTGAAAAACTCCCCGGTGAGAAACAAGGCGGCGATCATGCCGGTCTCGCTCAAGCCTGTCACGTAGGCGATCCTTTTGCGGCTGCTGCATTGCCGCAATGAAAAAGCAGGCCCGGCGATGCCGGACCTGCTCAATCGCTTTGGACCGAAGCGCCTAGCGGCGCGGCTGCGGCTCAATGGTAATTTGGCAATCGCCATTGCCCTGGGTCGCCACGACGATCTGTCCGGCCGGCGCGTCGAGCGCGACCGGCGGGGTCGCCTGTCCGCCACCCGTTTGCACCGTCACCGCCAGCGAGTTTGCGCTGCTGCCGGAGCCGGTGGTCGAGCGCGACTGGTCGGGCCGCACTTCGGTCAACTGGCCGGAAGACGGGTCGCGCTTCATCACCTGGCAGTTCGCCATCCCGCCTGCCGGCGCCTGCGCCATGCTGCCGCCGCTGCTCGTGCTCGTCGTGGTGCTCACCTGTGCGCGGGCCCGCGACGGATCGCGCGGGATGAGGTCGACCACGCGACGGCTGCGCGGCTCGATGATGACGATGTCTTCCTCGGTGGTGAAGTAGTCGTAGTTGCGATAGCGCGGCTCGATCGACCAGACCTCGCGCGGCAACCGCTGGAAGCGTACCCGCGGGGGCGCGACTGTGCCGATGTTGATCGAGACGTTCAGGTTACGCACCGGCGGCGCCAATTTGGTGCGGCTGATGCTCTCGGAGATCCGCACCTTTTGCTGCGGCTGGATTTGAGTGGTGGTCGTTGCGGTAGCCGCCGGTTGATTGGCGGTCGTGGTCGACGCCGAACTCGGTTGCCGCTGATTGCTGGTCGCCGCGTTCGTGCTGGGAGTGGGCGACTGCGCGGTAGCCGGCTTGCTGTCCTGCTGCTGGCTGGCCGCGCCTTTCGGCTGGTCTTTTTGCTGATCCGGAGCCGCGGCGCCCTTGCGTTCATTCTGCGCGGGGGCGGCCGTGGACTTCGACTTGTCCTGTTGCGCGCGCTCGGCGTTGTTACGGGCCGGCTCGCTCTTCTTCTCGGACTGGCGTTTCTCCTCGGCCGCCTTGCGGCTGTCCTCGGCGGCCTTGCGCTGGTCCGCCTTCGGTTCACTCTTTTGCTCGGCCTTCTGCTCGGTCTTGGCCGGCTCGGAGGCGGCCTGGCCCGTCGTAGGTTTCGACGCGGGCTGCTGGCTGGCCGCGCCCTTCGGTTCGGGCTGGGCGTTGCGATGCTCTTGCGCACCGCGCTGCTGCTCCTGGGCCTGCGGCGCTTGGGCCTGCGGCGGCTTGGCTTTTTCGGACCTTTCGGCTTTCGGCTCGTCGCGCTTCTGGTCGGGCGCCTGCGCGGCGGCATATGAGGTGGCGATCAGCAGCGCCGCGATGGCGCTGGAGGTAAACAGCATTTTACGCATGATGAGGGGTCCTCCCATTGATGCCTCATAAAGCGAGACGCGCCGCCGAAAGTTCCCAAAAAAGGCCATCGCGTTTTTGGTGAAATGCGGAAGGGATGAGTTTCGCAAGGCTTTATCGGCCGGCGGCCGCGCCATAGACTGAGCGGGGTAAAGATCGCCGGAGAGATGCCGATGACCGCCATTCGCGGCTATGTCGAACCGACCCGCGACAGCGGCGCGCTCGGCGTGCATTCGCTCGACCAGTTCGTGCTGTCGGTGCCGGACGCCAGCATCGCCGAGGATTTCTACGGCACCTTCGGGCTTGACTTGACGCGCGATGGCAACGTGTTGACGCTGAAGACCTTCGGTCATGAACACCGCTGGGGCTCGGTGGTGGAGGGCGGCAAGGCCAAGGCGCTGCACCATCTCTCATTCGGCTGCTACGCCGAAGACCTGCCGCGGCTGAAGGCGCGCATCGAAGGGCAGGGCGTAACGATCATCAATCCGCCGCCGGGTTTCGAAAGCAACGGCTTCTGGTTCCGCAATCCGGATGGCGTGCTCATGGAGGTGAAGGTCGCGCCCAAGGTCTCGCCCGACCGCAAGAGCGAGAGCATGTGGACGCCTTCGCCACCGGGCGTCGCCGGCGCGACGTTGCGGGTGAATGCGCCGCCGGTGCGGCCGCGCCGGCTGTCGCATGTGCTGATCTTTTCCGCCGACGTGCCGGCCACCACTGCCTTCTATGAGCGCACGCTCGGCCTGCGCCTGTCCGACCGCGCCTCCGACGTGATCGCCTTCATGCATGGCATCCACGGCAGCGATCACCACATGCTGGCGATCGTGAAGTCTTCGGCGCCGGGCTTCCATCACTGTAGCTGGGACGTCGGCTCGATCGGCGACATCGGCCTCGGCGCCATGCGCATGCACGACAAAGGCTACACGCAGGGCTGGGGGCTCGGCCGCCACGTGGTCGGGTCGAACTATTTCCACTACGTGCGCGATCCCTGGGGCAGCTACTCGGAATATTCCTGCGACATCGACTACATCCCGAAGGACGCCGCCTGGCCCGCCACCGACCATAAACCGGAGGATTCGATCTACCTGTGGGGGCCCGACATCCCGCGCGAATTCACGCTCAATTGCGAGGCGGGCGAGAGCTGACTCCGGCTTAGTCGGCGCGGTATTTCATTAAGCCGGGCCGTCCGCACCATTCGTACGTGCGCTTGGCTTCGGTCAAACCGTTCTCCTGAAAAAAGCAGTTTCATCGGACCGATCCAACCTGTCGAGACCTCACAGAAGCTCGACATAAAGGGAGAACGTCCATGCGCATCCTGACGCTGGCCGCGTGTCTCGGCGCGGCCGTCCTGCTGCATTCGCCCGCTTTGGCGCAAGCGCCAGGCCCCATCAAGATCGGCATTCTCAACGACCAAGCCGGTCCCTATGCCGACTTCGGCGGCAAGACGTCGGTGACGGCCGCGCAGATGGCGGTCGAAGACTTCGGCGGAAAAGTGCTCGGCCAGCCGATCGAGATCGTGGTCGGCGATCATCAGAACAAGCCCGATGTCGCGGCCAACATCGCCAAGCGCTGGTTCGATCTCGACAACGTCGGCGCCGTCGCCGATCTCACAAATTCGGCGGTCGCGCTTGCCGTGCAACAGATCGCGGCTGAACGAGGCAAGGTCACGCTGGCGGTCGGTCCCGCTACGACGCGGCTCACCAACGAGGACTGCTCGCCGACCGGATTCCATTGGGCGTTTGACACGTATTCGCAGGCGGTCGGAACGGCACGCGCAATCGTCGACCAGGGCGGCAAGAGCTGGTTCATTCTGGCCGCCGACTATGCGTTCGGTCACCAAATGGCCGCCGATCTCACGCGCGTCGTGAAAGAGAAGGGCGGCACCGTGCTCGGTGAGGTGCGGGCGCCGCTCAACACGCAGGATTTCTCATCGTTCCTGCTGCAGGCGGTCAGCTCCAAGGCGCAGATCGTCGGTTTGGCCAACGCCGGCGGCGACACGATCAACTCGGTGAAGCAGGCATCGGAATTCCGCCTGGCCGCCGGCGGCCAGAAACTGGCCGGCCTGGTGGTGGTGCTGAGCGACATTCATGCGCTCGGTCTGCCGGTTGCCAACGGGTTGATCTTTACGACGGCCTTTTATTGGGACCTCAACGACCAGACGCGCGCGTGGTCGAAGCGCTTCTTCGACAAGACGGGCCGTATGCCGGGCATGGTTCAGGCGGGCACCTATTCGTCCGTACTGCACTATCTCAAAGCTGCGCAGGCCGCCGGCAGCACCGACGGCAAGGCCGTGGCCGCCAAGATGCGTGAGATCAAGGTCGACGACTTTTTCGCCAAGGGCTTTGTGCGCCAGGACGGCCGCATGGTGCATGACATGCTGCTGGTCGAGGTGAAGAAGCCTGCGGAGTCGAAGGCGGCGTGGGACTACTATAAGGTGCTGCGCACCATCAAAGCCGAAGACGCGACTCTGCCGCTCAGCCAGAGCAAGTGCAAGCTGGCAACGAACTGACGCGGCTGAGAGCCGATCAGTGCGGGCGCAGGCGCGCCCGCACTGTCTCCCAATCGTTGGCGACGATGTTGAACGCGGCGTCCATGCCGGGTTCGATGTTCGCGAACGGCATATCGATGAAGCGCTTGACCGCCTCGTCGTAATGCTCGGCGAGCACGCGCGAGTGCGGATCGAGCTTGCTGACGACGGTCAGTCCGGTCGGCGCGGTGGCGATGGTGAAGATGTCGAGGTCCGGCCGGTAGTGCTTGAGGCACGGCACTATTTTCCAGACGTCCCCCGTAAAGAAATGGGTTTCGCGCTCCCGGCGTTGGGTTGGCTCGTCGAGCGGCACGGTGTCGTGCAGCAGGATCACCGAGTTCGGGCCGGCGTATTTTTCCAGATTGATGAAGTCCCGCAGCACCTGCTCGAAATGGTGCAGCCCGTCGATGAACCCGACGCCGAGCTTGCGTCCCGCGAGCAGCGCATCAGGACCCTTGCGTGCGAAGAACGCGTCGCTGTTCTCGGGGAAAATATGCGTCTCGGCCGCGAGCGGCTGGTGGATGGCCGGCGTCGGATCGATGCCGATGGCGAGCGTGGGTGGCTTCACCTGGGCAATCGACGCGCCTTGGAATACGCCGATTTCGATGACCGTCTCCGGCGCCAGGAAATCGTACAGGCGTCCAACCCAGGAGAGATAGGACTCGCCGGGCATTCGCAGCTCGGAGAGATGGACGTGGGCCATCACGTAGTCCGGGTAGTACCCAAGCGCATGCCGATAGCATTGCACCGCTTCCTCGTTTTGGCCCAGAATCCGATGCGCCTGGCCGAGGGCATAGAAATAGTCCGCGCTGCCGTCTTGCGGGCCGCCTGCGACCAGCGACAGCAGGCGCAAGGGCTCCGTCTCGTGAGGCGCAACGCTGCGCGTCAGCCGCGCCACGGCGGCAGCGCCAAAATGGCGGCCGGCGGCGAACTCCGCCTGCGCCAGCGTCACCAGCGCGGCAATCTTCGGGTCGGCCGGCGGGGCAGCGACCTGTGCGGTCCACAGGCCCGTATCGAACGATCCGCCTAAGGGGTGAGGAGCGCCGTTCGGCAGCGGCGCGACTGCGGCGCGTGCGAAATGCACCAAGGCGGGGGCCGGCAACGTGCCGATAAAGGCCGGCGGCCGTTCAGGCGTCGGGAAGCGAAAGGCCTGGCCGCGAATAGTCTTATACTGCTCGTCCCAACGGGCGAAGTTGTCGGTGCTCGCTTCGACCGAGGCATTGGTCGCCACGCCGCCATGAACTGGTGGAAGGTGCCTTCGCCCAAAAGAATTACGCGCTGCGCATCCGGCATGTCGACGGCGCGGCTGTAAGTGTCGAGGTTGACCAGCCCGCCACCCGGCGCATCGAAACGCTCGTCCATGCCGCCGAGCAATGTCCACATCTCCCGGCGCAGGAACAGGGCGTTGGCCTCGGCGACCGGACGAAACCAGCCTTCGACCGAGGACTCGTCCGGCGTGCCGATCTCGAACAAACGGTAGCCGTCCTTCGGCCAGTCGATCTGCGCCAGCAGCGCATCCTCGGCAACCTGGTCGTAGCCGGAGCGCATCGACCAGCGCTGCATGTCGTAACCGAGATACCAGCCCAGCGCGAAAACGACGGCGCGCTCATAAAGCCCGGCGCCATGCAGCGCGAAATGCAACAATTCAGGAGTGATAATACGGGCCCCGTCGATCATCACGCCGATGACGTCGCCGCGAGCTTCCGCGATGCCGCGATTGACGGCATGGGCCGGCGAAGGAGGGGCGGGATCGATACGGATCAGGCGGAAGGTGTCGCCGAAATCCTTGAGTAGCGCGCGTCGAACGGCGGAGTCGAGCCGTTGTCGACCACGATGACTTCGTAATCCTGCGCGGCAATATGACGCTGATAGTGAGGAGACAACGAATACAGCGTACGCGACGCCTCGCGCGGAATGTTGTGCACGACGACGACCACCGAGAGCTTGGGCTTGGGCGATTTTCTGCCAAGCCCCGCGTGTTTGCGGAGCCCGCTCATTAGCCGCTCGGTTAGGCGCATTTCAGTCCACGGTTTTATTAGCCTTGAAGGCTAACATGCACGTTTCGGGCTGCCAAATGGCTGCGATGCGGGTAGCCGACCGCTATTCGACTACGATTTTTACCTTCTCGCCGGCTTTCAGCCTGTCGGCGGCAGTGAGCCCGTTGAGCACGCGGAACCGCTCGAGCTTGTGGTCGGCCACGGCCATGCGAGCGCTGAGCTTCTCAGCGGTATCGGCGGCGCCGACTGTGACGATCTTCAAGCGGAACGGACGAATCTGCTCGCTCTCTTTCAGGCTCAGGCGGCGGAAGGTCGAGACGGATTCGCGAAAAGCCTGGTCGACCGCGGGGCTTCTGCCTTTCGCCGCGAAGATGAAGCGGTAGACGTCGCTGCCGTAGCGCACGGCGTAGAGGCGGAAAGCCCAGCTCTCGCCGGTGGCGGTCGCGGTGGCCGCTGGGAAGCCACTGACTGTCGTCGGCTCCACGCTTGCGGCGTCGACATTCTCCATCCAGCCGGATTTGAGATAGTCGGTGAGCGACTGCTCGGCCGGCACGCTCACCACGTCGAGACGCAGAGCCTCGTCGCCGCTCGCCTTGATGCCGAGCACCGCTTGCGCAGTGTTGTCGAGCTCGAAGCCCTGCGGCGCGGTGAAGGTGAAGCCGAGCTTGGGATGCGTGAAGCGGCGGCCGCGCGCGAAGCCTTCGTTGGGATCCTCGCCATAGACTACGCCCTCGAGCGCCTGCATGTATTCGTTGCGCTCGCGCTCACCGTTACCGGGGCCGGAGAACTGGCGCGCGTTGAGCAGCGCGTTCTGCACACGCTCGGGCGTGTTGGGATGGCCGGAGAGGAAGTCGGAGGTACGTCCGTCACTGCTGCCGGCAGCCTTGATCTCGGCATTGCGCTGCATGTCGGTGAGGAAGCGCGAGGCGCCGAACGGATCGTAGCCGGCGCGTGCCGAAATGCCGACGCCGATGCCGTCGGCCTCGAATTCCTGCGCGCGCGAGAAGGCGGCGAGCGTGAGCTTGGATTTGGCGAGCGCCAGCGCGCCGGTTTGCGGATCGCTCAGCACGTCGTTGACGACGTGGCTGATGATCAATGTCTGCTTGGCCTGCTCCTCGCGGATGGCGGCATGGCGGGCAATGACATGGCCCATCTCGTGCGCCAGCACCGAGGCGAGCTCGGACTTGTCGTTGGCGAGCGCGACCAGCCCGCGCGTGATGTAGAGCGCGCCATTCGGGAGCGCGAAGGCGTTGATCGCCGGCGAATTCAGAATGGTGACTTTGTATTTCAGGTCAGGCCGCTCCGAGGCGGCGACCAGGCGGTCGACGGTCGTCTCGATCAGCCGCTGGAGGCGGGTGTTCTCGTAGATGCCGCCGTAGGAGGCGAGGATGCGCGCGTGCTCGCGCTCGGCCGCGGTCATGCGCGGCGCTTCCGGCGTGGCAGTCGGAAGCTGCAGCGAGATCGTCTTGCCGTCAGGCTGATAGCTGCAGGCGCCAAGCAGCAACGCAAGCGCCAGCGTCGCGCTGCGTATCGCTCGTCCGCTGCTTGTTCTAGCCGTCATCCCTTACCCGAATTCACTCGATCAGTTCGATCTGCTCCGGCGCGTCCGCGACGATGATCGGTCCGCTGCGCCTTTCCAGCCACCCGCGCACCCGCACGCGCCGCCCCTCTAGCCGCTTGGGCTCGAGACCGGAAGCGGCAAAGGTGCGCTGCTGACGTTTAAGAATTGTGACCGTGAAGTCCCGCGTCCAGCGCCGCCCGAAATTGACATATATAGTGGCCCCGCTCTCGCGCACCGACAAGACTTTGCCCTCGACCAGGGCGAAACGGCCGTTTTCGGCGGCCAATCGGGGCAAATCCTCGGCGGACAAAGGGGCGAAATTGGGATCGGTCCACAGGCCGCGGGCGGCCGCGCGGGCGCGGCCTTCCGCCGCCTTGAGCAGGGCGGCGCAAGCCGTGTCGCCGAGGCGCGCCGACACGCGGGCGCGGCCTTGCTCCACGAGGGCGATCTGCAGCGGTAGCGGCGAATCGCCGGCAAAGGCGAAGGCGGTGAGGCGGCCGTAGCGGTCGGTCTCGGGGCCGAGCCGCTCCAGCCGCAGCGGCCGGCCGCCGATCAGGTCATGGAGTGCCGGACGCGCGTCGTCGCCGGCTTCAATGCCCACGAGGCGCAACTCGCGCCCGTCGGCGAGGTGAAGTGTTCGCCCGTCGCGCACCGCCACGACCTCGACCGTGCCGAGCGAGGGCCCGTGGCACGGCTCGTCGGCGAGGGCTGCACTTGAGATTGAGAATATTGTTGAGAGCACAAACACGCAGCGAGCTTTGAATTCTCCCCTGCCCCTTGTGGGGAGAGGTTGGGGGTGGGGGGCCTCGTCGGACTGCAACTTGACCATGCTCTCACTACTACCCCGCTCCCTAACCCTCCCCACAAGGGGGGAGGGAATGCGCCGAATTTGCCGCTAGTATGTGCACAATCATAACGGTCATCACGACCGCCGGGGAGACTGCCCGATGCCGCTTACCGTCAATCGCCGGACGTTTCTGCAATCCGCCACCGCTGCAGGTGTTCTGGTCGCGACCGGTGCACGAGCGCAAAGCGCCTGGCCCGATCATCCGGTGAAGATCATCATCCCCTATCCGGCGGGCGGCTCGACCGACGTGCTCTCGCGCATCCTCGGCGAGCACCTGAAGGACATCTTCGGGCAGCCTTTCGTGATCGAGAACCGCCCCGGCGCCGGTGGCAATATCGGCATCACCGCCGTCACCACCAGCGCGCCGGACGGCTACACCATCGGCGCCGCCACGATCGGTCACTTCGCCATCAACCAGTTCCTCTACAAGAACATGCCCTTTGATCCCGAGCGCGACATGATCCCAGCCTCGCTGACCTGGGAGTTGCCGAATGTCTTCGTCGTCGCCACCGACCACGTGCCGGTAAAGACGGTCGCCGAGTTCATCGACTGGGCGAAGAAGAAGGGCAAGGTGAGCTTCGGCAGCCCCGGCGTCGGCACCTCGCCGCATCTGTCGGGTGTGCGCTTTGCCGCGCGCGCCAAGCTCGACGCCGTGCACGTGCCGTTCCGCGGTGCGGCGCAGACCATCCCCGCCATGCTCGCCGGCGACGTCGACTTCGCGCTCGACAATCTGACGTCTTACATGTCCACCATCGCGTCCGGAAAGATGCGCGCGCTGGCGGTGACGTCCGCGCAGCGCTGGCCGACCATGCCGGATGTGCCGACCATGGCGGAGGCCGGCCTGCAGGATTTCGTCGTCACGTCGTGGGCGGCTTTCGTCGTACCGGCCGGCACGCCGCGACCGATCGTCGACAAGCTCTCGGCCGCGATGAAGAAGATTTCCGCCGACGCCGCTCTGCAGAAGCGCTTCGAGGTCGTCGGCGCGCATTGCCTCTCGTCGACGCCGGAAGAGGCGACAGCCTTCGCCGCCAAAGAGCGCGCGCTGTGGAAGGACGTGGTGGCGCTCTCCGGGCTGCAGCCGCAGTGAGGCTGAAGGCGTGATGACCCAGCAAGTGCCGGTTCTGTCCGATCTGCACGCGGTGCGGCCGGCGATCTATTGGAGCGATCTCTCGCTGAGCGCTGCGCTTGGCTGGGGCGCCTTTGCGGTTGCGGCGTCGCAGCCGCTCGGCTCGCTGCCCGGCGTGGCGGCCATGGTGGTCGCGGTGTTCGCGCTCTTTCGCGCGCTCGCCTTCACGCACGAGATCAGCCATCAGGCGCATCGCATTGCGGGCTTCGAGGCGGCGTGGAACTGGCTCGTTGGCTATCCGCTGCTGCTGCCGTCGTTCACTTACGCCGAAGTGCACTTCGACCATCACCGCGTGGCGACCTACGGGACGGCGTATGATCCGGAGTATCTGCCCTTCGCGCGCTCGGCGCTGATGACAGCCGGCTACTGCCTGCACACGCTGATCGTTCCGCCATTTCTGGTGTTACGTTTCCTAGTGCTGGCGCCGCTCGCTTTTCTGTCGCCGCGGCTGGAGCAGATGCTGGTCGAGCGGGCCTCCGCCATTGCCATCAACAGGAACTACCGGCGCAGGGCGACCGACAAGCTTTTGCGAGTCGTGCGGCGCGATACTTTGCGGCTGTTGACGTTGTGGACGGGGATCGTTGCGCTGCTGGCGCTCGGCGTTATCCCGCTGCGCGCCATCGCAGTGTGGCTCATCGTCACCGCCGCCATCATGTTCATTGACGGTCTGCGCACGCTCGCCGCACACGCCTACGAGAGCGACGGGACGCCGATGGACAAGGCGGCGCAAGCGTCCGACTCGATCGACATCCCCGGCCGCTTCTGGACCGAGCTGTGGGCGCCGGTCGGCTTGCGCTATCACGCGACGCACCACTGCTATCCCGGCATTCCCTATCACGCGCTGCCGGCCGCTTATGCGCGACTGACTAACGCCTTGCCGGGCAGCTACGCGACGATGACGCGGCGGGGTCTCGTTGCCACTTTGCGCGATCTTTGCCGCAAAGGCCTGCACGCCTCCTGATCAGCCGCCGACCACGGCCGCGAAGTCCTGCAGGTCCTTCTTCACCTGCGGTTCGTCGGTGACGTTGGCGCAGGCGATGGCGAGCTCCTGCAAGTCTTTCTTCTGTTCCGGCGACAGGAACTTGGCGAGCTTGGGTGCGATCGCCTTCAGCGCCGGCTGGCGTTCGCGCAGCCATTGGTCGGCGATGCCGTTGATCGCCAGCACGCGGATCACGCCCGAAACCGATCCCGCGCTGCCGTTGCGGATGTCGGCGAGCCCGCTCTGAAAATTCGGGCGCGCGAGTTCTTCGGGCTTGGCGGTGGCGAGCCGCACCAGCACCGCGTCGATGACGGCGCCCTGGATGCGCAGTTGGAAATCGTAGAAGCGGCCCATCTCCGGCGCGAACTTGATGACGTTCAAGTTCACCTTCGTGTCGGAGTCGGGGATGTTGGCGACCGCGTTCAGGTCGGCGGCGCCTGTGCCGGAAAGAATATAGAGGGTGCCGATCCGTAGCCCCGTGACCATACGCTCGCTCAGCGGGCCAAGCGCCGCGAATGGGATGGCCTTGGCGGTCTCGATATCGCGCGTGTCGAGCGCGGCGTCGATCAGCTTCTTGACCGCGGGATCGGCCTCGCGCGGTGCGTTGCCGGTCTGCTCGGAGCCCTTGGCCATAGTGACGAAGGTGTCGGCGGCGGCCTTCGCGGCCGGCAGCTTCGCCGGATCGACCTGCGCGTTCGCCAGCGTCGCGGATAACACGAGCGCAGCGGCAGCCGCAAATGCACCGGCGAGTGGCCGATAGTTCAATCCGATCATGGTCAAGCGTGCTCCTTTTGGACGAATCCACGGTAAAGCACGGCGCCGCGCGCCGCGATAAAGAAAGACAGGTTCCATCTATCCCCAGGCGGGGGCTGCGGCGGTGATGTAAGTGCGCGGGAACTCGCGCTATGCTAAAGGCTGCGCTTGACGGTCCCGTAGCTCAGCAGGATAGAGCAGCGGTTTCCTAAACCGAAGGTCGGAGGTTCGACTCCTCTCGGGACCGCCAGTCCAGCGCGCGGTACTAAGCGCGCGGACCAACGCCAGGATCGCCAATTGCACCGTGGGCGACCAGTCGATTCCAGATGAACAGCGCCAGTAGCGCGCCGACCGTCGCCGCGACGAAGCCGCGCTGGTCCGCTTCCGACCGGCTGGGCGAAACGGCGGAAGGCGGGATCGGCAAGGCCGATCTCGTCGGGGCCGATCAGGCCGTCGTCGGTGAGAAGCAGCGTCGCCAGCAGGACCTTGCTGTTGCACAGCAACTCGACGCGGCTGAAGCCGCTGAAAACCTCAGGCCGCAATGCGGTCGACCGGCGCGAGATCACCACCACGTTCTCGCGCCCGGTGTCCAAGTTGACGCGCCGGATTTTCAACTGCGGACGTGGTGCGCCGATCGGGGTCATGCTGTCGTGGCCGTGGCCGAGGCTGCGAGCGAGTATGCTGGCGGATTGCCGGCATCTTATTGATATAAATCATTATTATTTGTGCGCTGCCTTAGAGCGGGTTCGCCGCCTTGGCCCGTTGGATCGCCTGCCAGATCGTGAACGGCGTCACCGGCATCTGGATGTCGCGCACGCCGTAAGGCTTCAGCGCGTCGAGCACTGCGGAAACGATCACCGCCAGCGCCGGGGTGGTGCCGCCTTCGCCGCCGGCCTTGATGCCGAGCGGGTTGGTCGGCGACAGCACCTCGACAATCTCGGTGTTGAACGACGGCATCGTGTTGGAGCGCGGCAGGCCGTAATCCATGAACGAACCGGTGATCGGCTGCCCCGTGTCCGGATCGACCGCGCACAATTCCCACATCGCCTCGCCGACGCCCTGCGCGATGCCGCCATGCGTCTGCCCGTCGACGATGAGCGGATTGATGCAGCGGCCGACATCGTCGACCGAAGAATAACGAAAGAGTTTCGCCTCGCCGGTGTCGGGATCGATCTCCAGCTCGCACACCGCGCAGCCGTTCGGAAACACCGGATCGTGCATCTCGTTGTCGGCGGCGACCGCAAGTCTGTCCGTGATGCCGAGGCGCGCGGCTTCGGCCGCAAGCTCGATGAGATCGAAGCTGCGGTTGCTCTGCGGCGTGCCGAAACGGCCGTCCTTGAAATCGATCTTGTCCGACGTCGTCTCCAGCACCTGCGCGGCGATCGCCTTGCCGCGCGCGATCATCTCAGGCGCCGCCTTCGCCATCACCGTTGCTGCGTGCCGCATGGAGCGGCCGGAATGCGAGCCACCGCCGACGCTGACGATGTCGGTGTCGCCCATGACAATGTCGACGGTTTCCGCCGGCACCGCGAGGAAATCTGCGATCACCTGCGCAAAACTGGTTTCGTGTCCCTGGCCGCTCGGCTGCGTGCCGATGACGACGCGCACGCGCCCTTGCGGTAGCACCTCGATCTCGACCCGCTCCTTCGGCGCGCCGATGGACGACTCGACGTAATGCGCGATGCCTAAGCCCAGCAGCTTGCCGCGTTTCTTGGCTTCGCGCTTGCGCGTGGCAAAACCTTTGACGTCGGCGTTGCGCAGCACCAGATCCATGTTGGCTTCGTAGGTGCCGCTGTCGTAAGGCGCGCCCACCGCGTTGGTGTAGGGCATCGCCTTCGGCTTCACGAGATTGCGCCGGCGCAGTCTGACGCGGTCGATGCCGAGCTCGTCAGCGGCGCGCTCGACCAGCCGCTCGATGGCGTAGGTGACCTCGGGGCGGCCCGAACTGCGATAGGCGTTGGTCGGCATGGTGTTGGTGAACACGGCGCGGCTGCGCAAGGTGGCGGCCGGAATATCGTAGGAGCCGGTGATCAGCGCCGAGCCTTTGCCGAGCGGCGACAGCGACACGCAATTGGCGCCGCAGTTGCTGATGTTGGAGGCGCGCATCGCCAGAAAGCGGCCGTCCTTGCGCAGCGCCAGCGACACTTCGGTGACGAGGTCGCGGCCCTGATAATCGGTCAAAAAGCATTCGGTGCGCGTCGCGGTGTACTTCACCGCGCGGCCGAGCTTCTGCGCGGCCCACAGCACCAGGCCGAACTCGGCGTAAGGCCGGTTCTTGGCCCCGAAGCTGCCGCCGACGTCGTAGGAGAGTACGCGCAGCCGCTCCGGTGCGACGCCGAGCACGGCGGCGAGTTCATGTTTATGTTTCACCGCGCCGCCGCTGCCCGCATGCAATGTGTAGCGGCCGGTTGCTTCATCGTACTGTCCGAGCGCGGCGCGCGGCTCCATCGGCACCGCGGTCACGCGCGGGATGTGGAAGGCCATGCTCACCACGTGATCGGCGGCGGCGAAGGCTTTGTCGGTCGCCTCGCGGTCGCCGAAAGTCGTATCGACCAGCACATTGTCGGGCGCGTCGTCCCAGATGGTGGGTGCGCCGCTCGCACAGGCCGCCTTTGGATCGGTGACGAACGGCAGCGGCTCGGTGTCGACACGCACGGTTTCGGCGGCGTCGAGCGCCTGCGCGAGCGTGTCCGCCACCACCAGCGCCACCGCCTCGCCGACGTAACGCACCTTGTCGCGCGCCAGCAGATAATGCGGCCCGATGAACGGCGGCCCGCCGCCCGGCGCGGTCAGCTTCAAGTCGGTGCGCGTCGCCGGCAGCGGGCTGTGCGGGATCGACTGCAGTCTGTCGGCTGCGCCATCGGCACCGGTATAGATACCGAGCACACCCGGCATCTGGCGCGCCGCCGCTGTATCGATGCCGACAATGCGCGCGTGGGGATGCTGTGAACGCACGATCGCCGCATAGGCCTGGCCGTCGGCCGAAAAGTCATCGGTGAAGCGGCCCTGGCCGGTGATCAGCCGGCGGTCCTCGTTGCGCCGCATCGGCTGGCCGATGGCCGCCAGCGGCAGTCCCGACGGGCTCTCGAATGGCTTGTTCATTCACTTCTTCCTTTTCCCTCCCCCCTTGTGGGGGAGGGTTAGGGAGGGGGGTAAGAGCGAGAAGATGAAAAACGACCCCCACCCCCAACCCTCCCCCACAAGGGGGAGGGGAGTCTTCTGAATTCCCTGCGCCGCCTATGCTTAAGCGACACTGCGCACAGCGATATCGACGCGATGCGCCCGTACGCGATCCTCGTCCACCTCGATGCCAAGACCGGGACGGTCGAGGCCTTCGACATGGCCGTGCGCCGTCGCAATCGGATGTGCGGTGACGTCGTCGCCGAGCGCGGTGTGCGTCAGCGTCAGCGCCCAGGCGAGGTTCGGCACCACGCTTGCCGCATGCAGCAGGCCGGCGCAGGCGATGCTCGACTCGCCGGTCTTGCACGACAGGTTCACGCTCATGCCGAGTTGCTCGCACAAGGTCGCCGCCGCCACGAGGCCGCGCAGGCCGCCGAGCTTGATCGCCTTCAGGCTGCCGCCGCGCGCCGCCTTGCGCTCGTGATGCTTGCGGATGTCGTCGAGCGAATGCAGCCCTTCGTCGGCGCCGATGGCGATGGCGGGTACCGCGGCGGAGACCGCGGCCATGCCGTCGAGGTCGTGCGCCTCCACCGGCTGCTCGAAGAAATTGAGCCCGGAGCCGTCGACCGCGCGCACGTAGTAAAGCGCGCCCTTGGTCGAGAAGCCCTGGTTGGCGTCGGCCGAAATGAGCGTGCCGGCGAGGATTTTGCAGATGGCGCGCGTGCGTGTCGCGTCCTTCTCCGCCGTGTCGACGCCGACCTTGATCTTGAAGGCGGTGAAGCCCGCGGCCTTCTTTTTCTCGGCGTCGCGCAAGTCGCCGTCGAAATCGCCGCCGCCGATCACCGCCAAAAGCGGCATTCGGCTGCGCTTCTTGTCGCCGAGCAGCGCGTGCACCGGCTTGCCGGTCGCGCGCCCTACAAGGTCATGCAGCGCGATCTCGATCGCCGCCTTGGCGCCCTGGTTGCCGTACATGCGCGTGTCCATGACGGCGAGGGCGCCTTCGATGTCGCCCGCCTCACGTCCGCGCAGCGCCGGCGTCAAATAATGAACAGCCGAGACGATGCTCTCCAGCGTTTCCCCGGTCATCACCGGTGCCGAGGCGGCTTCCCCCCAGCCGACGGTGCCGTCGTCGGCGACGATCTTCACCAGCACGTTGTCGGCGCGCCGCACTTCTTCACCGGCCATGATGACCGGCTTGAGCATCGGCAGGCTGACCGCGATCGGCTCGATGGACTTGATGGACACGGCCGATTCACCTCGGCGCCTTCGAAAGGAAACGCCCGCCATCGGAGGCGATGGCGGGCGCAACGGCATTGCAGCTAGAGCTTTTGCATCCCGGACTTTTCGACGATTTCCTTGAAGATGTCGATCTCCTTGGTGACGCGCGCCCAGGCGTCTTTCGCGCCCTTCGGCTTCACCTGGAAACCCGCCTTGAACATTTTTTCTTTCATGTCCGGCGTGTTGAGCACCTTCAGGATCTCCGTCTCCAGCCAGTTTACGATGTCGGCCGGCGTATTGGCAGGCGCCAGCATCACCATGTCGGTCGGGAAGACGAAATCCTTATAGCCGGCCTCCTGCATGGTCGGCACATCCGGCAGGCCGGGCCAGCGCGTTTCCGCCGACACCGCCAGGCAGCGCAGCTTGCCGGAGTCGATGTGCGGCGCGGCCGGCGCCAGCGAACCCGAGCTCAATTGCACGGTGCCGGAGAGCAGCGCCTGCAGCGCGTCGCCACCGCCCTTGAAGACCACCTGTTCGAGATTGGTCAGATTCTCACGCTGCTTCAGCACCGCGGCCTGAAGCTGCGGAGTCGTGCCGATCGGCGGCGTCGAAACGTTGAACTTGTCGGGGTTGGCTTTGGCGAGCGCGACGAATTCCTTCATCGTCTTCGCCGGCAGGTCGGCCTTGACCACAAATGTGTTGGGCGAGGACGCCAGTTCGCTGACGCCGACGAAGTCCTTGCGCGGATCGTAAGGAATCTTGTTGTAGAGCGTGGCATTCACCGAATAGGCGTTGGTCGCCAGCATCAGCGTGTAGCCGTCCGGGTCTGATCGCGCAGCCACGCCCATGCCGATGTTGCTGCCGGCGCCGCCGATGTTCTCGATGACGAAGGTCTTGCCGGTGGACTGCTGCAGGGCCGCCGTCACCATGCGCCCGACCAGGTCGGATGGGCCGCCCGGCGTATTCGCCACGACAACCTTCACCGGCCGGTCCGGATAGGCGGCGTAGGCCGAGCGCAGGCCCAGCACCGCCGGCGCCGCCACGCCGGCGGCCAGAGCCGCCGCGCCTTTGATGATTCCGCGGCGCGACAGCGCCCGCTCGAATTCGAATGTCGTCATTTGTCCTCCCCACAAGGTTTGTCGCCGGCCGTTCTTGTTGTTTGAGAGCCGATCGCGCCGGCAGGGTAAGCTATTGCGAATATTGGAGCAATGGCGTTACTTGGCTCTCACAGCAATCTGGTTCATTTCGCAATGTCGGATAGCAAGACGCAGGCCTGGTACGAGATCGTGGTGGCCGCCTTGAAGGCCAACGACGTCAAGCTCATCACTTACGTGCCCGACCGCGTGATGACGCCGCTGATCCAGGCGCTGCACGCCGATTCGTTCTTCACCACCTTCGCCACCACGCGTGAGGAGGAGGCGATCGGCATCGTCACCGGCGCCTGGATGGGCGGCATGCGCGGCGCGCTGCTGATGCAGACCTCGGGCTTCGCCACCATCCCCAACGTGCTCGCCTCGCTGGTGTGCCCCTGCCAGATCCCGGCGCTTCTGTTCGTCTCCGAGCGCGGCACGCTCGGCGAATTCAACCTCGGCCAGGCGATGGTGTGCCGAACCATGCGTCCGGTGCTCGATGCGCTCGGCGTCGAGAACCACACCATCACGCGGCAGGATGAACTCGGCTTCATCCTCGACCGCTCGATCAAGCAGGCCGTGGCGACGCTCGCGCCGGTCACCTTCATCCTCTCGCCGCTGCTCACCGGCGGCAAAGTCTTCGCGCAGTGAGCAGCCTCATGAACCAGACCGGCGCCGTCGGCGCGCACAATGCGAAAATCATGAACCGCTACGCGCTGACCAAGCGCGTGGTCGACAAGCTCAAGCGCGAGGAAGCCGTCATCGGCGGCATCGGCAACGCCAACTTCGATTTGTGGGCGACCGGGCAGCGGCCGCAGAACTTCTACATGCTCGGCAGCATGGGGCTGACCATCCCGATCGCGCTCGGCGTGGCGTTGGCGCAGCCCAAGCGCCACGTGCTGGCGCTGGAAGGCGACGGCTCGCTGCTGATGCAGCTCGGCTGTCTCGCCACCGTCGCCACCCTCAAGCCGAACAACCTCACCATGATCGTGTGGGACAACGGCATCTATCAGATCACCGGCGGTCAGCCGACCTCGAGCGCGTCGAATGCCGACCTCGTCGCCATCGCGCGCGGCTGCGGGCTGGCGAACGCCGCCTGGGCGGCGGACGAAGACGACTTCGACCGGCTGGTCGATGCCGCGCTCCAGGGCGGGCCGAGCTTGATCGCCGCGCGCATCGACACCCAGCCGGCGGTCGCCACCACCGACCGCGACCCGGTGCGCATCCGGATGAACTTCATGGAAGGGATCGGGGTGAAGTAAGGCTACCGCCCGCCCTTGCCGGCGTTGTCGAGAATGCCGGCCATCATCGCCATACGCACCAGGTCGGACAGGCTATTGGCCGACATCTTGGTCATCAGGTTGGCGCGATAGATCTCGACCGTACGCGGGCTGATGCCGAGGTCGAAGGCGATGGTCTTGTTGGCGTTGCCGACGACCAGGCCTTCCAGCACCTGCCGCTCGCGGTTGGACAGCGCCGCCAGCTTGTCGTTGATGTCGGCGAGTTCGGCCTTGCGCTTGCCGGCGTCGGCGTCCTGCGACAGCGCCGCGCGCACCGACACGAGCAGCTGGTCGTCGTCGAACGGCTTCTCCAGGAAATCAACCGCGCCGATCTTCATCGCCTCCACCGCCAGCGAAATGTCGCCGTGGCCGGTGATGACGATGACCGGAAGGTCGGGGTTGACCTCCTTCACCTTCTTCAGCACGTCGATGCCGGTGATCTCCGGCATGCGCACGTCGGTGAGCACGCAGCCGGAGCGGATGTCCGGCAGCACGTCCAGGAACGCCTTGCCGGACTCGAAGGCGCGCACCTTGACGCCTGCCGTCTTGAGCAGGAATTCCAACGACTGACGCACGGCGTCGTCGTCGTCGATCACGTAAAGGATCGGTTCAGGCTGCATCGTCGACATCATCCCCTTCCTTTACAACCGTCAGCGTGAAATTGAAAATCGTGCCGCCGCCCGGATTGGGTTCGACCCAGATACGGCCGCCGTGCGCCTCCACGATGGTGCGCGAAATCGACAGGCCGACGCCCATGCCCTGCCGCTTGGTGGTGACGAAGGGCGTGAACAACTGCTCGGCGACGTCCGGCGCGATGCCGGAGCCGCTGTCGGCCACGCTGATGCACACATGGGTGTCGCCGGACGGCTTGACCGTCACCATCAGGTCGCGGCGGGTCGAAGTCTCCATCGCGTCCATGGCGTTGCGGATCAGGTTGAGCAGCACCTGCTGGACCTGCACGCGGTCGGCGATCACCGTGTCGACCGAGGGGTCGAAGTCGAACTGCACGCGGATGCCGCGGTCCTTGACGCCGACCAGCGACAGTGCGCTCGCTTCCTCGACCAGCTTGGTAACGCTTTCCACCCGCCGCTCGCTTTCGCCGCGCGAGACGAAGTCGCGCAGGCGGCGGATGATCTGTCCGGCGCGCATCGCCTGGTCGGCCGCCTTCTCCAGCGCGTCGCGCATCGTCGCCGAGCGCTCGTCGTCGGCGCCCTCGAGCAGACGGCGCGAGCCTTTGAGATAATTCGAGATCGCCGATAGCGGCTGGTTCAGCTCGTGCGCCAGCGTCGAGGCCATTTCGCCCATCGCGGTGAGACGCGAGATGTGCACCAGCTCCGACTGCAGTTCCTGCAGGCGCGCTTCCGTCTTCTGCCGTTCGGTAAGGTCGCGGATGAAGCCGGTGAAGAAGCGGCGGTTGCCCGACTTCATTTCGCCGACGGCAAGCTCCATGGGGAAGGTGGTGCCGTCCTTGCGCTGGCCCACCACCACGCGGCCGATGCCGATGATGCGCCGCTCGCCGGTGGTGAGGTAGCGATGCAGGTAGCTGTCGTGCGCGTCGCGATAGGGGTTCGGCATCAGCTCCCTGACGTTCATGCCGAGCGCGTCCGCCGACCGGTAGCCGAACAGCCGCTCCGCCGCGCTCGAGAACGACTGCATGAAGCCGCGCTCGTCGATGACGATCATCGCCTCCGGCACGGTGTCGAGAATCGACTGCAGATGCGCTTCTCGGCCCAGGGCGTCGCTGGTGAGCTGGTTGGCGCGCCGGCGGCTGCGATGCAAAAGCTCGCCGCCCCAGGCGACGCCGATGGCAATGAGCACGAAGGCGATACCGTTGATCAGCGTCGACCGCGTCAAATCGGATGGTTCATGCAGAACTGCAAAGGCGGCGACGATGCTGAGCACCGTCGCCAGAAGGCCGGGCCCGAGCCCGCCGAGGCCGGCGGATACCAATACCGGCGGCAGGAAGTAGACGAACACCGCATCGTGCGGCAGCACCGGTGCCAGTAATGCACGGATTGCTAATGCTACGGCCACAAGGGAGGGCGCGATTCCATAACGCCAGATCCGCCCCGGCTCGACCGGCCTTAAAATGGTAGATTTATCAGTCGCTTCCGGCATGCATGCGGACCCGGCCGAGGCGCGGGGACGCCTCCGGTAAACCCCCTATGGAGATTATCTGAATTTCGATCAAAGGGCTGCAGCGGTATCCAATGATCGTCAGATTTACCGAGGAACAAAAACGATGCTCACCTCGACTTTGATCCCTCGCACCGCTTCCCGCCCGCCCATGACCGCGCGCCCGGCGCGTCCTCTTCCTCCGGTGAGCCAGCACGTAACCGGCACCTCGATCGAGCTGATGGGCGCCCCGATGCCCTTCTCGCGCAACGGCGAGATCTACGGCGAGAACGAGCCGGCCGAATACATCTATAAAGTCCTGAGCGGCACCGTGCGCACCTACAAGGTGCTCAATGATGGCCGCCGCCAGATCGGCGCCTTCTACCTCCCCGGCGACATCTTCGGCCTCGAAGTGGGCAGCGAGCACACCTTCTCCGCCGAAGCCATCACCGACTGCAAAATCCTGGTCATCAAGCGCAGCACCGTGATCGGCCTCGCCGCGCGCGAGACCGACGTCGCCCGCCAGCTCTGGACGATGACCGCCACCGAGCTGCAGCGCGTGCAAGACCACATCATGCTGCTGATCAAGACCGCGCAAGAGCGCGTCGCCGGCTTCCTGCTGGAGATGGCCAAGCGCAGCCCGACCGCCAACGAAATCGACCTCCCGATGTCCCGTCAGGACATCGCCGACTACCTCGGACTGACCATCGAAACGGTCTCGCGCACTTTGACCCAGCTTGAGAACTCGGCCGCCATCGCGGTCCCGTCCTCGCGCCGGATTGTCCTGCGCAACCGTGCTGCCCTGAGCCGCTTGAACGCCTAACGCCGAACATCGTCCTCCCTGACTTTCGTTCGGCTCAACTGCCCCGGCCCCGATTGGCCGGGGCATTTTTTTGTTTGTCATTGCGAGGCGCATTAGCGCCGAAGCAATCCGGGCTGCTCGCAATGACGGAAAAATCATAAGCTTTTTCGACCCTCACCTAACTCCCGTCGCCACCAGCGAAAATTAAATCGCAAAAAATCTATCCACACCGACTCTGGCGGCCTTACATTTCCCGCGTCCGATCCATTGAGGGGCGTTGTCATGAGACGTCTGATGATGGGACCGGATGCGGCGCCTGCGGCGGGGGGACGGACGTACCCCTCCGACTCGGGAGGCCCCGGCGAACCGTCCGACCCTACTACGGGGGTCTGCCTTCAATGGCTGGACGCGGTGGGTCACGATGGCGGGCGAAAGCCTGCCTGGAGGGGACGGCTCTGACAGGTCGCTCCGCATGCCCGCCCGGAAGCACGGCACCGGGGACTTAGGAAGAACGCCGCAACGGAGCGCCGAGAGCCGCCTCGTTCCCGATCGCAAGGGAGCG
>Ga0134124_10000721_pt1 | contig 26512 bp, 24 predicted proteins | sample KB304_FD_96880 | JGI IMG/M metagenome (GOLD analysis project Ga0134124, IMG submission 96880) | Terrestrial soil microbial communities without Nitrogen fertilizer from Kellogg Biological Station, Michigan, USA - KB3-0-4 | ecosystem: Environmental > Terrestrial > Soil > Unclassified ... | reverse complement strand
GCCCGGCCGTCGGTCCAGATGACGCGCCACCGCTTCTCGAACATGTACAGGATCAGCACCTGGTTCGGCGTCTGCACGATCTGAAATGGCCGCAGCTCGTACAACACGATGCGAGGAAAGCCTGTCGGATCGCCCATCGTCGACAACGGATCGTTGTCGTCGGTGACTTGCACGATTCGCGTTCCATTTCCTGGCTTATTGGCCTTGGCCATCTGCTCGCCGACCGCCGTGAAAGGAGCAGCGGTATGCCCCGTCGGCTGCACGCCAGCGAACCCGGCATCCCATGTGCCGGACAGATCGCGCCGGGGAGCCGGCCCTGAAGGTCCTTTAGGGGGCTCGGACAGCCCTGCGTTGTTCCACGGCGCCATCTGGGCGCGCGGAAAAGCCGTTGCAACAATCGCAACTGACGCAGCAAAAAAGACGACGAGGTGTGGTCGCATTGCGGAATCCTCCTGTCAACGCGCGCGCGGATTATACGCCTATAATCCGGCCAAACTTGAAAGGCTGTCATGAAACACGAACATCTGTTCTCGGCCCTGCTGCTCGTCATCACCGCGGTAACCCTGTCAGGACAGACGACGCCGAAGAAATTTCTGACGGCACCGCTGACGATTGAAGACCAGGGCAGCTTCTTCGTCGGCGGCGTCAAGAAGATCACCGACCACGCCAGCGTCCCGACGCTGCCGGCCGCTCCGACGTCACCACCTGACGCACCGCATCAGATCACGATCGGGCAGATGTACGTGCAGTTCCAGATCCCCGCGCGAAAGTACGGCGGCTGGCCGGTGATCATGGTGCACGGCTCGGCGCATACGGGCGCGGCGCTCGAGTCGACGCCTGACGGCCGCGAAGGTTGGTATCCGTACTTCGTCCGCAAAGGCGTTCCAAGCTATGTCGTCGATCAGTCAGGACGCGGGCGGTCCGGCTTCGACGAATCAGTCCTCAATGAAGGCAGCGCGCCGGGCATCCCCCGAATCACGGACGACGGCGCGTGGACGAACTGGTTCGGTCATCTCGTTCCCGCCAATTCGACGATTCGGACGGGACGATTGATTCCGCACGGCGATCCGGCGGATCCGGATCCGCATCCCGACAAATTCGAGCATGTGGCGCCGCTCTTTCCACTCGAGGCGGTGGACGAGTACTACAAGCAGCTCGTGCCGAACGGCGAAGTGACGCTCCCGGGCTCGACGTGCGAGAGCTGCGATCCGAAGGAGCTCTCGCCCGCCAATACGTGGACGCCGCAGAATCTGGCAACGCTGGTCGAACAGCTGGGCGGTGCGGTGGTCGTCACGCATTCGCAGGCGGGCATCATGGGACATCACATGGCGCGGATTCTCAAGGAGCGCGGCCATCTGAATCTCCTCAAAGGACTCGTCACGCTCGAGGGATCGTGCTCGCTGCCGAACAGCGGACTGACAGCGGCGGACTTCGATAACGTTGCGTACATGGCGCTCAAGGGCGACTACACCGCGACGAGCGCGGTGTGTCAGGAAACAGTCGATGCCATCAACGCGCGCCGTGCATCGAAGCAAGGCACGGCGAAGGCGGACTATCTGAAGCTCGATGAGATGGGGATCCTCGGCGTCACGCATATGATGATGCTCGACAAGAAGAACCTCGAGATCGCCGACGTCATCTACAACTGGATTGGGAAGAACGTTCCGACCAGCAGGAATCGCCGGTCAACATCAACGCGGTAGGCAACATGGGCCGGCCAAAGCCGGCCTCTACGTCCATGGGTCCGGCTAAGGCCGGACCCCACGTACTGAGGAACGAGCGATGACATCAACGACAAGATTTTTGGTCGGCGCAGCATTCGTGGTCGGGTTCGGCCTCGGGTGGGCGGTCAAGGATCAAGGTGTAGTCGGGGCGCAAGCTCCCGCCAAGCCGTTCATGATGCAGCGCGTCTACACGGGAACGGATGGTCTGTCGCATGTCGAATCGATCCCCCTAAACGCGCAGTCCGTACTCGAGAGAGTCACTGGAGCACGGGTGAACGTGGCCCGGCCCGGAAACTTCAGCGACTACCACGTCGGTCCTGAGCGTCGCTACATCATCAACCTCACCGGCGGCGGACAGCTCCAGTTGGCGGAAGGCAAGGTCGACTTGCCCGCCGGGTCGATCGAATACATCGATGACCTGACCGGCAAGGGTCATACGACGGCGAACGTCGGCAAAGAACCGCGCGTGTCGATCTGGTTGCAGTTTGCGGACCAGAAGCAGGTCATTGGTCCGTTAGCCAACAAGAAATAGATCGAATCCTCACGCATCTGCCAGAGCGTTGAAACCGATTCTCGTCACCGGCGCAACAGGCAACGTCGGACGGGAACTCGTCGCGCAATTGCGCGTGGCCGGCCGCCCCATCCGCGCGCTGACGCGCAATCCGCAATCCGCCAATCTGCCCGGTGACGTCGACATCGTCGCCGGCGATCTGAGCGCGCCAGCGACGCTCGACGCATGCCTCGACGGTATCGACGATGTGTTTCTGGTGTGGGTCGCGCCATTTGCCGCCGCCGCTGCGGCCATTGACCGTATCGCGTCCCGTGCGAGACGTGTGGTGCTGCTGTCGTCGCCACATCGAACGGACCATCCGTTCTTTCAGCAGCCGAATGCACTGCGCGCGGTGCACGCCGGCGTCGAGCTGCTGATCGAAGCGTCGGGGCTGCGCTGGACAGTGCTCCGGCCCGGCGCGTTCGCGCGGAATAGCTCCAATTGGTGGGGGCCGCAAATCGCCAACGGCGACGTCGTCCGATGGTTCTACGCCGACGCCGAGACGGCGCCGATCCATGAACGGGACATCGCCACATCGGCGGCGCGCGTCCTCTGCGAGGAGGCTCACGATGGCCGCGATTACGTGCTCACCGGCCCGGAGTCGCTGACCCAGCGCCAGCAGGTGGAAATCATCGGAGCGGCCATCGGCCGCCCCCTGCGTTTCGAAGAGCTCTCACCCGAAGCGGCGCGCAATCAGTTGCTCGCGATGTGGCCATCCCCAGTCGCCGACATGCTGCTGACCGCTTATGCCGCGGCCGTCAATCGGCCCGCGTTCGTGACCTCGACCGTTGCCGAACTTACTGGAACCCCCGCGGCGACGTTCCGTCAGTGGGCAGACGACCACGTCCACGATTTTCTACCGCGCAGTCCGGCGAAGCAGTAGTACTCCGGCATCCTCTTTTCGCTAGTGCGTTACTCGCAGGCGTCAGGCGACGATGATCGCGGCCTGCCGATCGCCCGCTGCCTCAGTTGAAGGCGGCCCTACCGTCATCGACCGTCCAATCTTTGCCAGGACTCCCGCGCGGGCAGCGCTCTCGACGAGAAACGCGCCGATCGCACGCAGGCGATGGACCTGCGTCCACGATTCCCTCATCGCCTTTCGCGCACGATCGAGCGTTGGATCGGCCGGTCCACCGGACACGAGACCCTGATGAAGCAACGTCGCTCCATTTCGAAATTGACGCCAGGGTCCGATGGGCGCCCCATCCAATGCGATGCGTCCCGTCATCGTGAAGGGAAAGAGCACATCGTTTGAGGTCGACGTTCGCTCGGCGGTTGCCAACATGATCCGGCCTTCGCGCGCGAGAATCTGACCCGCAGTCGCACGCAGCGCCAAACTGTTCGCCTCGGGTTCCTTCAGGTAGACCTGCCAGACAGGCCTAAATGTCGCCAGACGCTCCGCCGCCGAACGGAGGCCCTCCACTTTCGGCTGACGTGGCATTGCCAGCGCCAGCGCACCTGCCAGATCGCCGTCGCCGGCCGCTGCTAACAGTGGCAGCATCAAACGCAAGGCTTCGTCTCCGACCGTAATCTGGATGGCCACCGTCTGTTCGGTGTCCTTGAACTCCATCAATTGATTGCGCCGCTCGTCGAGATCAGTGGCCGGAACGATGCCCCAGACGGACGCGAAGTCCACGTAGTCTTCGATCTCGTCAGCCGACAACTTCTTCTGTGTGCTCACATAGGCCAAATGCAGGCCGAGGTCGAACTCCGGAAGAGAGGGTGCCGTTGTCCGCGAGAATCCGCGCATATCCGCCCGAAAATCGGCGCTCCAATTGAGCGTTTCTCCGATCCAGCGGCCTTGGTAGGCACGGGTTCCCAGAAAGCTCTCCTGCAGGTGACCCTCGATGTTGCGTCGGCGTACAACCGTGAGGCTATCGGTGTCCTTCCCCCCGATATCGATCCACTTCCCAATCCCGAGCGTGAACCCCCAGCTGTGCTCTCTCTTGAGCGTTTGCTGATTGAGATACGTCTCCAGCGCGATTCCCGGTTCGCGCGAGCTGATGGCGTCAACGGTGGACTGGAGACGAAGTCGTACGAGATCGGCGTGAAGCACCGTCGCCTGCGCGCGATCCAGACGGGCCTGAAGCAGCTCCACATCCTCGCGAATGCGCGCGTACTCGTACGCGAATCCGAGCTTCACCTTGGACTCCGCCACCTGCTTCAAGGCTCCCGCCACTCCCTCGTCGATGGCCTTGATCCGCTCTTTCAGACTGTCTAAGGTCGCGTGTGGCCCTGTCAGGCCAAAGCGATCGAGCAGCGTCGTCGCAATCTTCCTTTCCGTGTCGTTCAGGTCCTCGAGCGTCGCCTTGTCGAGCAGTGCGCTCAGTTGATCGAGCGAATGACCGATCAGGGCATCCTTGACCTGGTTGAGAAACGCGTTCAGCTCCTTCGGGTTCACAGCGCTGACTTCAAGTTCGGCGGCGACGCCGACGCCGATTTGCCGCGATGCGGCCTTGCGCACGCCGACCCGCCACTCGTTCTGGTCAAGCCTGGCGAACGAGATGATGAACTCGTCGGACACGCTGACCTCGAAGGTCACCGATGCGCCGGCAGTGGCTTTGAATCCAATCGAACGGCTGACGCCCGCAAGCTGAAGCAACGCGGTCGTCTGCCCTGTGAACAAATCGGCGAAGGAGAGCGTGAGGGTGGCCTTCACGGAACCATGCGCCTGAAATGTCAGCGCGTCACCGGGTGCCATGGCCAGCACAGAGTCCAGATTCAGCGCCGTCCGAGGCTCACGTGAAAGGTCGTCAAGGACCGCCTCACGCAGACTTCGAGCGCGAGAAGCCTGAGAGCGATAGTCGGCGAGCACGACTCCAGCACCAGCATCCAGATCGAAGCCGGCCTCCCCGAGGCTCGCCTTCGACTTTGCCCGTATGCCTGCAGCGACGCGGTACTTCACCCATGCGGCGTCAGCATTCAGCGTGAGCATCCTGGGTAACTTATCCACGCCAACCTTCTTCGCTTCAGGCAAAAGCACACCATCTTCATCCACGTCGTCGAGTGAGTTGAATACTTGAACATCGAGTCCTGAAGTGATTGCCAGCGACACGTCGCCGCCCGCAAATCCGGCGTTGGCCTGAAGCGTCACGCGTGTCACGTTGAGTGTCGGCGAGCTGAGCGGCGCATCGCTCAGCGACGTGAGGGCGCCCTCGGTGAGGAAGTCGATCGTATTGGGCACGATGCTCCTCCAGGCAGCGGATTGTTTCACGAGTGAGCTGGCGGCGTTGTCGGAGTTACACCGACGGGCGTTGCCTTTGCCGGAGGCTCTCGACATGGTGGCGGATCGCTCACCGAAGCTGTAATATCCCGCCGCCGGCACCCTGTTTGGCGCGCTCTCATACAAGCCGGGCCGGCTGAAGCCGGCCCCTACGTGCAGCAAGCAAAGCCGGGCCGGCTGAAGCCGGCCCCTACGTGCAGCAGACCGGCTGAAGCCGGCCCCTAAGTACAGGAGCTCCTATGCGAACCATGACAGCCGTGGTGGCCGTTCTCGCACTGACGGTCGCGCTTTCCGGGTGCAGTGCCAAGACCGGCGTTGCCGCCGCAGCCGATGCGATGGGCGCGACGAACCTCAACTCGATCCAGTTCTCGGGCACAGGCACGAATTACGCCTACGGCCAGGCTTACACGCCAAACGGGCCGTGGCCGCGGTTCGAGGTCAAGAACTACATCGCGGCGGTGGACTACCAGGCCCCGGCGATGCGGCTCGAGATGCTGCGTGCCCAGGGCGAGCATCCGCCGAAGGGCGGCGGCGCACAGCCATTCGCCACCGATCAGCGGACGATCCAGGACGTCAATGGCGAGAGCGCATGGAGCGAAGGCGGCGCGCAGCCCGCACCCAATCGCGGCGCCGAGGTCGAACGCCGGCGCGCGATCTGGTTGACGCCGCACGGCCTCGTCAAAGCGGCGGTCGCCAGCAACGTCACCGCTGAGGGCAACACGTTCGTGGTCAAAGCCGAAGGGCGCGACGTGAAGGTGACGCTCAACGGTCAGAACCTGGTCGAGCGGGCGGAGTATCTGACGACGAATTCGGTCGTCGGCGACGTGCCGGTCGAGCTCACGTATTCCGACTACGCGCAGTTCGGCAACATCCAGTTCCCGAAGCACATCGTCGAGAAGCAGGACGGCTTCCCCACCCTCGATATCACGGTCAGCGACGTGCAGCCGAACGCCGCCGTGTCGCTCCCGGTGCCCCCGAACGTGGCCTCAGCGCCGGCGCCTTCGGCAACGCCGATGGTGACGATTGAAAAGGTGGCAGACGGCGTCTGGTCGGTGAACGGCGCCGGCACGCGAAGCACCGCGGTGGAATTTGCGGATCACATCGTCATGCTGGAAGGGCCGACGAGCGACGCGCGGTCCAAGGCTGCCAATGATCTGGTGCGGATGACGATACCGAACAAGCCAATCACGTTCGTCGTCAACACCCACGCTCACTACGATCACGCCGGCGGCTTGCGGGAATATGTCGCCGAAGGCATCACGATCATCACTCACGAAAGCAACAAGGCGTTCTACGAGCAGGCGTGGGCGCGGCCGCGGACTGTCGAAGACACGGCACCGACAACCAACAAGCCGATGATCGAAACGGTGACCGATAAAAAGGTGCTGAGCGACCGGACGCACACGGTGGAGCTGTACTACCTTGCGGGCCATCAGCATCATTCCGGGCAGCTGATTGCCTATCTGCCGAAGGAGCGCATCCTGATGTACGGCGACGCGTACAACCCGCCCGCAGGCACCGAGATTCGCACGCCTGAGCGCGGACCCGAGTACGCGGCGCAACTGGTCGAGAAGGTCAAGGAGTTCAAGCTGAATCCGGATCGCATCGCGCCGGTGCACGGCCGTGTCGTGCCGTACAAGAACCTGTTGATCGCCTTCAACCTCGAGAGTGCTGCCGCGCCGAGAGGCACGAAGTGAGGAGATGTATGCGCGGGATTCTGGCGTTGGGATTTGCCTTGCTCATGTCTACGTCCGCATTCGCTCACCACGGCGCGGCGTCGATCTATGACATGGGCAAGGAAACGACGATCAAGGCGACCGTCACCGAATTCGTGTGGACCAACCCGCACGTCGAGCTCGGGATCTCGACGAGCGGCGGCACCAAGACAGACCTGCTGCTCGAGCTTGGCTCGCCGCCGAATATCAGGAACCGAGGCTGGTCGAGCCGCACGGTGAAGGCAGGAGACGTCGTCACGGTCACGTTTCACCCGGGGCTCCGCGGCGCGAAGATAGGCGTCGTCGTGAAGATGATTACGGCCGACGGCAAGGAGCTCCAGGCGTGATCCGGTATCTCCTCGTGCTCTCAACGGTCGCCGTGGTCGTCGCGGCCGCCGCGTGTTCCAAGCCAGCGGCGGCACCGGCGCCGCCGGCGCATCCGAATATCTCCGGCTCGTGGGTGCGCCCTCTCCGCGATCGGGACGTAGGAGGAATCCCGCCGCTGAATGAGATTCCACTCACGGCGTGGGCCGCCGAGAAGCTGAAGGGTGAGCGGCCCGCAGGCGGCGAGAACCAGGACTTTGCCAACACGACGGATCCGTCGCTCAGGTACGCCGATCCAAACGGCTACCCGCGCATCTCGCTCCATCCGATGCGGTTCAAGATCATTCAGACCGACGACTACGTCTACCAGCTCTGGGAGTACAACCAGAACTGGCGGCAGATTGCCTTGAACGTCCCGCAGGATCCCGATCCCGCGCTCACCTGGTACGGCAACGCCGTCGGCAAGTGGGAAGGCGACACGCTGGTCGTCGAGTCGGTCGGCTACAAAGACTCGACATGGCTCGACGCGCGCGGCCTGCCGCACACGAACGATCTCCACCTCGTCGAGCGCATCCACCGCATGGGCGAGAACCTCGCCTTCGACATCACGTTCGAGGATCCGGGTGCCTTCACGAAACCGTGGACCGCGCATTTGATATACAAGCCGTCGCCGGACGGATCGATGACGGAAAACATCTACACGATTTCCGACGAGCTGCGGTTCCGCGAACGTTTTCTGAATCAGAAGGTGAACATCCCGATTCGGAGGTAATCACATGAGACGGATGCTTGTCGCGGTCGCGTACGTGGGCCTTGTGTCGAGCGCGTTGGCGGCGCATCACGCCAACGCGGTGTTCGATCTCGGAAAGCGGCTGACGCTGACCGGAACGGTGACGGAGTGGTTCTGGGCCAACCCGCACTGCCTTCTGCGTTTCGATGTCAAAAGCGACAGCGGTGACATGACGCATTGGGTCGCCGAGACGCAGGCGCCGCCGAACATGACCCCGTTTGGCTGGACGAAGCAGTCGTTCGCGGTTGGTGACCAGGTCGTCGTGACGCTCGAACCTGTGAAGAACGGCCAGCCGCTTGGCCGCATCCTCGAGGTCAAGCTGCCTGATGGCAAGACGCTCGTCGCGGGTAACGGCCTTCCCCCCAGCAGTGGAGATACACGACCGTGAATCCGGGATTCCGGATTCGGGATTTGGGATTCGTGAGGACGTACGGAGGGGCCGGCTTTAGCCGGCCCGCGATCACCGCGATCGCAATCGTCACGCTGCTCTCTCCAGTGCTCCTCGGCCAGCAAGGCTTCCGGCGCACGCCCGGAGCGGTCTACGACCGGGATTTCCCGGGCAAGAAGTCAGGCCCCGCGCCGAAGCGTGACATATCCGGCATCTGGGAATTCGCGAACGGGGGCGCCGAAGGCATTCAGGCCGATGGCGCGAAGGCGATTCCGTCGGACGGCAAGCCCGAGCACGAGCTGCCGTTCACACCGGAAGGCCGCAAGGCGTTCACGAACAACAAGCCGACGTACGGTTTTACACAGGTGCCGTCGGCGCTGACCAACGATCCGATGCCGGGCTGCGATCCGCAGGGGTTTCCACGCATCGTGCTGCACAACGCGCATCACGAGCAGATCCTTCAGACCACGACGCAGGTCGTAATCCTTTATCAGTTCAACAAGAAATGGCGCTCGATCTGGACTGATGGCCGAAAGCTGCCGAGCAATCCCGAAGTGCCGGCGTGGGACATCAAAGGCTCGCCGCCGCCAGAAGCACGCTTCTGGGGCTACTCCGTCGGCCGATGGACGGACGACTACACGTTCGTCGCCGACTCGAATGGATTCGACGATCGCACGTGGCTCGACAACGCGGGCCGTCCGCACAGCGACGCGCTGCACATCATCGAGACCTATCACCGCGTCGATGCGGATCATCTCGAGAAGACGATCACCATCGACGATCCGAAGTACTACACGCGCCCGTGGGTCGCGCTCGACAAGATGCCCTACCGGCTGCAGTCAGCCAGCCTCGAGATTCCCGAACAGGAGTGCGTGCCGTCGGAGACGGCCAAATACAACCAGCTGTTCGCGAATCCGGCCGCGAAATAGATCGTCTGTATTCGGCTCTCAACGCAATCGGCGGGGTTCGCACGCCGCTGAGCACGATGGATACCGCAGGGCCGCCCGCGCTGTTGAGGCGCAAAGCGGCGCTCGGGTTCCCTCGGCGTCTGACTTGCTTCTTATCTCTCGATCAACAGCCTTCGAGCTGTCAGGAATAGATCAAGAACGAGGAGGGCGCATGCCAGAACGTTGGGAGTACCGCAACCGTGAGGAGGTGCGCGACTACGACCGCGACTACGACCGCGATTATGAGCGCGAGCGCAACCGGCGCGGACCGATCGAACGAGCAGGAGACGAGGTGCGGTCGTGGTTCGGCGATCACGATGCGGCGCGCCGTCGCAGGCTCGACGAAATGAGGGGCGAAGGCGAGCGCAGCTGGACTGATCGCGACCGTCAACCCGTTGAGCGCACCTGGGATCGCACACGCGAGACCGTTCGCGACATGACGGACCGCGACCGTGACGGCCGCCGCGGTCTATCGGAATGGAATGACGACGACCGGCCGCGCAGCTTCGGAGATACGAGCCGGTACGCGACGACTGATCCCTACCCGCCGTCGTCGACGGGCACACATTACGAGTCGGTGAATCGCTCGTACGACCGTGACTGGGACGCGCCGGATTACAGGGGTCGCGGGCCGCGCGGCTACCAGCGATCCGACGCTCGCATGTTCGAGGATATCTGCGACAGGCTGACCGTCGATCCGCGCATCGATGCGAGCGATGTCGAGGTGGATGTGAAAGCAGCGGAGGTGACGCTGCGGGGGAGCGTGCGCAGCCGCGAGGAAAAACGCTACGCCGAAGACGTGGTGGAACACGTCATGGGCGTGCGCGACGTGAACAACCATTTGAAAGTCACTCGTCCCGATCAGGTGATCGGCAACGCTCGAAGCGGTGCGTCATCGACGCTCGCATCAAGCGATACCCCGCCGCCGCCACCGGGGCCGAGAAAATAGACAACCGACGCGGGCGCCGTGAAAACGGCGCCCGCCCACTCGTTCGGATCGTTCGGATCGTTCGTCTTCAAGCAGCTTTCCGCTTGCTCTGCTGGCAGAACGCGAGCAGGTCGCGGTTGACCAGATCCGCGTGCGTGGCGGTGAGCCCGTGCGGTAGGCCGGGATAGTAGATTTCGACCGCCCCCTTGATCAGCTTTGCTGACTTCTTCGCCGAATCCTTGACGGGTACGATCTGGTCGTCCTCACCGTGCATGACCAGGGTGGGGATATCGAACTTCTTGAGGTCCTCAGTGAAGTCGGTTTCAGAAAAGGCCTTGATGCTCTCATACGCATTTTTGAGGCCCGCCTGCATGCTCCAAAGCCAGAACTGATCCAGCGTGCCTTGAGACACCTGCGCACCAGGTCTGTTGGCGCCATAGAACATGGGAGCCAGGTCTCTGTAGGCCTGCGAACGGTCGATCGCCAAGCGGCCCCGGAAGCTGTCGAAGAGTTCGATCGGCAGTCCTTCCGGGTTGGTCGCAGACTTCAACATGATCGGCGGCACGGCGGCGATGAGGACCGCCTTTGCCAGACGCTTCGTGCCGTGCCGTCCGATGTAGCGTGCGACTTCTCCGCCGCCGGTCGAGTGGCCCACCATCGTGATGTCCTTGAGATCCAACGCGTCAATCAACGCTGCCAGATCGTCCGCATACCCGTCCATGTCGTTGCCGGACGAAGGCTGACTGGATCGGCCATGGCCACGACGATCGTGCGCCACGACGCGGAAGCCCTGTTGTGCGAGAAACAACATCTGGCCATCCCACATGTCGGAGCTCAGAGGCCATCCGTGCGAGAAGGTTACGACTGGGCCCTTGCCCCAGTCCTTGTAATAGATCGTCGTGCCATCTTTCACCGTGATCGTGCTCATGTACATGTCTCCTGTATTGCGATCGAGCCACTCTGTGAACCGGATCTCGCCACGTCGCGCACCGGCTCCAGCAACGAGCGTGCGCTCACTCAGTTCCGCGCCGAAGTAACGCGCGTTCGGGTCCGCGATGACTTCACGCGACTCGTTGCGCGCGCGAAGACCGCGAATGATGGAGAGTTTGTGATCCGATGAGCCAGCTGCCGCCGACAACAACGGTCTTCACCCGGGCGGCGATTCGCAAGGCGGACGCCGTCTGTAACGTGTTGCGTACAAACAGCGCGTCCCGATGTCGTTAGCGATGCCTTGTCAGGATCTCACCAAGGTTCGTCGCTGCGGCGGCTGATGATCCGTACGCCTTTAGACTTGCGGCAACGTGCGGCGGCGCGCGAGGGCCTTGACTGCAGCGATCAGTTCCGCGGGATCGATCGGCTTGGCCAGATGCATTTCAAATCCGCTCTTCAACGCTTTGGCGCGGTCTTCGGAGCGCGCATATGCCGTCAATGCCGCAGCCGGAATACCGCGCGCGGCCGCGTCGCCGGATGTCCGCAGCTGTTGGATCAGCTCGAATCCATCCATCAGCGGCATTCCTAGGTCAGCCACCAGGACGTCCGGACGATCCGTCGCGACAATCTCGAGGGCGGCGCGACTCGACCTCGCGGTGGTCACGGTGGCCCCGACCGCTTCCAGGATCTCTTTGAGCAGTCGAAGGGTATCCGGATCATCGTCAACGGCCAGGACGTGGATGTCGTTCAGGCTTGGCAGCTCCGCGAGCGATGGTGGTGGCGCAGAGTCCCCCTGCTTAGGATGGACACGCTCCGTTGTCGGCTGCCACTCGGGATGCACGATTCGAACCGGCAATCGCACGCGAAACGTGGCGCCTTGTCCCTCTCCTCCGCTCGTGGCATACACGGTCCCACCATGCAGCTCCACCAGATTGCGTACGATGGCGAGCCCTAACCCGAGCCCGGCATGCTCGCGGTCCGCTGCGCTGTCGGCCTGGCGAAAACGCTCGAAAATGTGAGGCAGAAAATCGGCCCGGATCCCGATACCCGTGTCACTGACAACGATTTCCACGCTGGAGTTCACGCGTTCGAGCCGCACTTGAATGCGCCCCTGCTTCGGCGTGAACTTCACCGCATTCGACAAGAGATTCCAGACGACCTGGCGCAGGCGATCGGGATCGCCCGAGACCGCGCCGACTTGGGGATCGACGGTCGTCTCCAGTCGAATGAGCTTGGCCTCGGCGGCCGGCATGACCGTCGCGACTGCTTCATGCACGACGAGCGGTAGTTCTACGGCCTGCATGTTCAACCGCATCTTGCCCGACACCACGCGTGACACGTCCAGAATGTCCTCGACCATTTTTGTGAGAGACGTGGTGTTCCGCTCAATCGTTTCGTAGGTTCGCGGAAGTTTTTCCGGCTTCACCATGTCGGCGCGCAGCATGCGTGCGTAGCCCAGGATGGCGTTCAGTGGTGTGCGCAGCTCGTGCGAGAGCGTGGCGAGGAACTCGTCCTTCACGCTGCTGGCCTTTTGTACTGCTTCATAGGCGCGCGCGTTGTCGACCATCAGTGCCGCCCGCGACGCCACATCCTCCGCGAAGTGGAGATCCTCGATGCTGTACTGGCGACCCGATTCCGCCGTCGCGAGTGTCAGCGCCGCAAATGCTCTCTCACTCGTGGCCAGCGGCACGCACACACATGACGTCAAGCCGAGGCCCCGCATCAAGCCGAGGCGTTTGTCGTCACCATTCGCCGCGGCGACCATCACCGCATCGGTCACCTCGGGAATGAACATGCCCTTCCCTGTCCGAATGACCTGCCTCGCATTGCAAGGCGTGATCGAATCCTCGAAGCGCCGCCGGATCTCAGTACCAAGTTCGGTTTTGCCTGGGTCCGCATGCGCGACCGCCAGCCGACGAATGCGACCATCGGGCTCGACGGTGTCGAGCGCTGCCCAATCCGCCATCGCGGGCACCGCTATTTCGACAAGGCCCTTTAACCTCGCCTCGTAGTGCAAGGGGCCCGACAGCACCTCGGCCATCCGGGCTACGAATTCCGCTTGCCACTGGACACGCTGCGCGAGCGCCTCGGCGCGCCTTCGCTCAGTGATATCGCGAGCGATTTTCGAGGCACCGATGATGATGCCCGCCGCGTCTCGGATCGGCGATACCGTCACGGAGATTGGAAAACAGGACCCATCCTTTCGGCAGCGGATTGTTTCGAAATGTTGGACGCTCTCACCCCGTCGGATGCGGTCGAGAATCGTGTCCTCCTCGTGCTGGTGATCTTCCGGAATGATGAGGCGTATTGATTGCCCAATCGCTTCGTTCGCCGAGTAACCAAACATGCGCTCCGCCGCCCGGTTCCATGAGGTGATGATGCCATTCACATCCTTCGCGACGATCGCATCGTCGGATGACTCCACAATCGCCACGAGCCGCGCGCCGTTGCGTTCGGCCTTCTTTTGTTCGGAGATACCGCGGGCGATCTTGGAGACGCCGATGATGTTGCCATTCTGCTGAATCGCGGATGCGGTGATCGCGACCTCAATGCGGGTGCCATCTTTGCGGACCCGCACCGTATCGTGGTGCTGTACGCCCTCGCCGGACTTCAGCCGTCTGATGACGTCATCCTCTTCGGCATAGCGATCGGGTGGGATGATCAAGCGGTTCGACTTGCCAATGACTTCTTTCGCGTCGTAGCCGTATAGTTTTTCGGCCGCGCGATTCCATGACGTAATCGTCTCGTTCAGATCGAGGCTGCTGATGGCATCGTCAGCAGACTGGACAATTGATCTGTAAAGGGCCGAAAGATCGACACGTATCTCTCGTCCGTTCTCCACCAGCGCCCACTGTGCACTTTTGCTGCCACGGGTGACGCATCGGCTCAGCTGTTTGAGATCGGATCACGTGTTTGAGATTGGACCACCAGAGTCACGCGAGCGCCGTTAGTGCGACCGGCCGTACTCAGCCGCGAGCCGCCTCGCTGCAATCTCAGCCCCGTCCCGTCTGACCCGCATCGCGAGGCCACGGGCGCGATCCACCACCGCTGAATCGAACACTTTCCCAAGCGCACCAGCCAACGACTCCTCCGTCATCGTCGCGTGTGACGTGGTGACTCCAACTCCGAGAGCCACGATTCGGCTGGCCCAGTAGAACTGGTCGCCGAACATTGGTGTGATGACCTGCGGAACGCCGGCGCGTGCTGCCGCCGCACTCGTGCCGGCGCCGCCGTGATGGACGACCGCGGCGACGCGTGGAAACAGCACGTCATGGCTCACGTCACCGACGGCAATGCAGTCGGTCGCATCGTCAACCAGATCGAGGTCGGCCCAACCTCTCGAGACGATGATTCTGCGGCCCACGGCACGGGCAGCGTCGATCAGCCGACGAGTGACGTCGCCCGCAGCCGGCATGCTGCCGAAGCCGGCGAGAATGGGCGGCTCTCCATTTCCGATGAATGCGTCGAGATCGGCCGGAAGCGGTGTGCGATCCGCGAGCACCCACGTGCCCGTCTGAAACACCTGCCGGCCAGGTGTGACGGGTATCGGCGCAAGCGCGGCATCGGCAGCGAGCCACGTTTGATCTGTGAGGACATAGTCGAGCACGTCGTCAATCGGCGGCATGTCGAGCCGACCGCGGTTGTGGTTGATGCGATCGAGCGCGCGTTCGTTCCAGGCGTTGGCCGTATTGCGCCACTGCTCCGCGATCGTGGTGCGAGATTCAATGGTCTGACCCGGTGCAGGCGGCGGAGCAAGGTCTGGCGAAGGGATCGCGACCGGAGCGTAGACTGCGGTCACGCAGCGGATGCCCGCGTGGGAAGCAATCGACGGCGCTGCGTATTGGTGTGCGTTGGCGCCGACGATGACGTCACAGCCACCTACGGCGGCGCCTATGGTTTCGAATTGGTCGGTGATGAGGTCGGGCATCGACTCGCGCAACCGCCGCAGTTCTTCAGGGGTGAGGTTCGGCATCGCGCCGGACTTTCGGCCAGGCATGCGCATCTCGACGCCCATAGGCACGGCCTCGAGCCCGAGATCCTTGGCCCAGTCAACGAAATTCGGCGAGATGCAAAGTCGCGCCGCGTGCCCGAGTTTTCGAAGTTCGAATGCCAAGGCTAGCGCGGGCTGGACATCGCCGCGGGTGCCGACGGCTGCTATCAGTGCGCGCACAGCAGGCGGTGCGCCCTCAGGCTCGCCGGGACTTCGACTTGCTCTTGCCTTTGAGATTGAGCGCCACGGCAGCGCGGATGAGATCTTTCAACGCCGGCTCATCGATCTTGTCACCTTCGTGGATGTCGATGGCACGCCTGACATTCCCATCCAGGCTGGAGTTGAACAGGCCCGAAGGATCCTTCAACGCAGCTCCCTTGGCGAATGTCATCTTGACGACGCTCTTATAGGTTTCTCCTGTGCAAATGATGCCGTCGTGAAACCAGACGGGAGTTCCCGGCGAAGTCGCTTTCGCCCATTTCCACTCTTCGACGATCTCAGGGTCTGCCTGCTTGATGAGGGCGCGGACACGGGCGAGCGTCTTCCCGCGCCAATCGTTCAGTTCCTTGATCCTTGCGTTGACCTGCTGAGAAGGAGATTTCATATTTCTATGGCCATCGTAAACGCGCCGCGCTGTACTTCGGCTCTTTGCCGGTCTTCTTGCGCAGGTCGCCGTACATCAGTTCCTCGACGAACTCGACGCACTTGAACTCGAGCAGTTGTGCGCGCTTCTCCTGCCTGCGATAGAGCGGCAATTGAATTTTCCACGGCCGCATGAACACCTTCGGGTCCTCGATCGTCGCCTGATAGGCGAGCACGTCCGGGCTCACGGGCGTGAATCGCTCGACGACGTGCAGCGCCTCGCTGTGAAAATTACCGGCACGGTCGAACCACGTTTGGTCGTTCAGGCCAGTGACGTCGACGACGAGCGTGTCCCCTTCCCAGTGACCCGCCGACTGACCCATCCACGTGTCCACCGGGGGCGGCTCCGTCTTGCCCATCTTGATCACGCGACTGGCGCTCGCGTACTCGTACGCCATGAGGATGTCGTTGTTGGCGGTCTGCAGGATCTGAAATGGGTACGGCATGTAGGTCGCGCGTGGAATTCCGGGAAGGTAGCATTTGACCTCCGGATCCCTGCTCAACCAGTTTTCGTAGTTCTCCTTCTGTTTCGCCGCCGCCCACGGCTGATACGGAATCTCGTTCCCCTCGACGACGCTGAGTCCCGCAGGGACCGCGAGCACGGCGCCCAGTTCGAGCACCGGACCGCTCCGCGCCTGATGATCCAGCAGGTTCCAATTCGCCGCTCCAACTGCCTGCCAGATTCCATTGAGATTGGGTTTCCCGTCCGCGGTTCGCAGCACGTTGACATCGGGCGCGCGTCCCTCGACGGGCGATCGCATCATCTGTGTAATCGCGATCGTCGCGCCGATGGACACGAGCGCGATAACGGCACCTTTCAGCCAGTTCTGCATCGCATCTCCGGCGCGTCAACGCGCGCTGGCGGTCCTCGCCTCTCTGTCTTTCGCGCGGCCCGCGCTGAGCGTATTCGGCACCGCGCGGTTTCCCTCGTGACAGGCGTACTCGAAGAGCTGGTAATCCGGTTCGCGGTGCAGCGGCATCGCCACTTTCCAGGGCGAGGTGAAGACCTTCGGATCCTCGATCGTTACGTCGTAATTGATTGTGTTCTCGTCGACGCGCGTGAAACGCTCGACGGCATGCAGCTGCTCGCTCTGCGGGATGGCGCGGACACGCTGCGTCGCGACATTGGTCGCTACGGTCCCCTTGTCGTTGTAGCCCGTGATGTCTACGACGAGGGTGTTGCCGTCCCAGCGGCCTCGGGAGTCACCGTTCCACAAACGAAAGCTCGAACCGAGATGCGGGCGCCCGTCGATCGGAATCATGCGCGCTTCGTGAATCATCTCGTAGACGATCGCGACGTAGCCGGGACCCTGAAGGATCTGGTATCCCGAGCCGTAGCCCGCCGGGAAGATCCCGCCCGGCACGCCACGCGTAATGCAGCGCTCCCACGGGGTGAAGTTCACCCAGTCGTCCTGAATGTGCGTGAGCCTGTAATTGCGGGCCTCCTCCGCCCACGGCATGATCGGCACGCGGCCGCTCGGCGGTTCGACAACAAGTGATCTGGCTTTCGTCAGCTTCCGATCGCTGGTGTCGGTCAGGAACGAAGAAGGACCCGTGCCACGCCCCGTTCCGTCGATGTCCCCGGCGTAGAAATCTGGTTTGTCGCCTTCGTCGGGAACCTCGAACGGGGTGCTCGTGTAGTTGGTCCAGATGCCCTGCAGGTCCGGCTGGCCGTCAGGCGTACGCGGCTGCGTCCATGTCTTTGCCGATTCCTGCTGCGCCGAGACCGCGGCAAATGCCGCGAGCGCGAGCGCCGTCACGAGCGCGGCGAGTGCCTTCATCGCCTGCCTCCCGGATCGCCAGGCGCGCCGGTACCGGTGGATCCGATGAACAGCTTCTTGCCGTCGGGCAACGTGACGTCACCGCCACTCGCTCTGTTCGTACCGTCTCGCGCGCGAAACCCCTGGACGACGACGGCCGTGCCTGGCGCGACAGACTCTTTGTTCCATCCCCGCCGGAGCAACGCGTTCGGCGCACCCCCTTCGATCATCCAGGCGACGGTCTTTCCGTCCGCTCCTTTGACGTCGACGTGCAGCCACGCATGCGGATTGGTCCATTCCATCTTGGTGATGGTGCCCCTGAGCGTCACGGGTTTGCTGCCGTCGAACTCCGCGGCGAATGAATGATGCGCCGCGATCGGTGCGCCGGCCGCGAGCATCATGATCAGTGCGGCCGCAACGACGTGAGAATTTCTCATCGCACGAGCCCTCCTGAGAGAAACCGCCCGCGTCCTTCGACGCGCTAGTGCAGAGAAGCCCAGTTGATGCAGCCAGGTCCGGAATCGGCGCCCATCGGGAAGCGGTTCGCGACCTCGAGCGTCTTCAGGTTGACCTCGACGACGCTGTGGTCGTCCCTCAAGCCGAGATACGCGCGCGACCCATCCGGCATCACGTACATGCCGCCGTCACCGGTGTCGCGATCGGCAACCTTCAGCTGCTTGATTTCCTTATGCGATTTGGCGTCGAGCACGACGAGCGTGCCCGTGCCTCCATCGAGAATGAGGACCTTGCTGCCGTCCGGTGTGAACTTCAGTCGATTGGCGTCGGTCAGTCTTAGGCCGAACGACTGCGTAACTCTGCGGGTCGCCGTGTCAATGATGGAGACGGCGCCGTCGCCGCGCGTCGCGGTCCACAGTTCGCGGCCGTCGGGTGAGAGATCGAGGCCTTCGGGAGTCAGCCCCGGCACAGGAATCGCCATCGTCTTGAATCGCGGTGGCCCTCCCGTCACGCCGTCGATCACCGAGATGCTGTTCGAGCCGCGATTTGGTACCCACATCGTCTGCTGATCCTTCGCAAGCACCAGCAGATGGGTGCCGTCCTGCCCGATCCCGAGCATCCATTCGACTTTGTTTGCGGTCGGGTCGTAGCGGCCGATCGTCTTGTAACCCTCGGCGGTGAAGTACAGCTTCCCGCCGGTATAGAGGACGTCGTGCGGAGCGCTGCCGGTACCCGGATCGATGCGCCGAATCTCCTTCATGGCACGCACATCGATCATTGAAATGCCCACGCCTGGACTGGCGACGAATGCCGTCGTCCCGTCCGGCGTGACAGTCACTTCGTGTGGGTCGCGGCCAACCGGGACTCGCCCGAGGACGTTGCCGGACGCCGCGTCGACGATCGCCAGCGCGCTGGCATTCCGCAGGAGCACGAGCAGACGTCCGGCCGGCAGGCTTTGAGCGCCGGCGACGCTGCCAATGCCGATGGCGATGACGGCCGACAGAATCAGTCGAATCGAACGCGGACTCTGTTGAAACATGCGACGGCGACCTCCGCGGGGCGGATCATCGCACAAATCGTTCGGATCGTTCGGTCATTCGGGTTGTTCGCGCGAACATCAAGCGTATTGAGTGCGCGCCCAGGCGACTGTCGCGGCTGCAGCACGGTCGGCGTCCTCCGCGACGGCACCGAAACGCTGCCGGAACCGGGAGTCGTCGACGACGAACGGCTCTTCCCACTGGTAACGCATCTCGCCGGTCTCGCGCAGCGGCGGAATGAACACGCTCATCGCCACCTGCATCCAGCCGGGGACAACATGCAGCCATATGGACTTCCCAAACGGCTGCTCGAGACGTCGCACGAGATCCCGAAACGTCTCCGCCTGGCGGCACGGAAGCATCCACGGTTTTCCGAACGCGTCGTCTGACGCGCTGCCGAGCGTTGCCAGGCCGGCCGCGACATCAGGAATGTAGTGGTAGGTATGGACCTTGTCCGGGTCCACAATCACCTGGCCGCTGTGTCCTTTGAAGACCCGAGGCCAGAAGTAGTCGCCAAGCAGAGTGAGCCTTCCTCCCGGCCCGTAGAAATCGGATGCGCGGCCTTCGGCCGCGCGGACATCCCCCCGGCGATGCGCGTCGAACAACATCTGAGCCGCCTTTGCGCGAATCTCGCCCTTTCGGCTGCTCGGGTTCATCGGGGTGTCGTCGGTCAGCGGCTTGCCGTTGGGGCGGCCAAGCATGTAGACGTTGTCGAGCGCGACGAGCCGCGCGCCCGCGCGCGCTGACGCCTCGATCAGGTTAGCCATGTAGCGGGGCAGAAGGTCAGCCCATACCTTCGTGCTGTACGGCGGGTTCATGCAGTGATAGACCGTCGTCGCACCAGCCGCCGCTTCAATGCAGAACGCCAGATTGGCAGCGTCGCCGAGTACCGGCTGTGCGCCGCTCGGGATGCCGCCTGCCGATCGTTTGACGACCCGCACGTCATGCCCGCGCTCGAGGAGCATTCGCGCCAGCGGTGATCCGACCTGCCCTGCGCCGAAAACGACGGAGCGTTCCCTCATTCGTTCGGGTCGTTCAAATCCCGGTGATCCGCGAACGCGCCCATCGTGCGTCGCAGGACGCCCAATCGATTGCGGGAGCGGATCGCGTCGAGCCGCTGACGCACGAGCGCCGCCACGGCCTCTTTCGAAAAGTCGCGCCGCATACGTCGACGAGCGGCGTGGCCGCGGCGGGCGGCAAGGCTCGAGTCGTCGACGACCTGCCGCATCAGCCACGCGGCATGCTCGACATCCGGCTCCGCCCACGTCTCGCCTGCTCTGCACGGACCGACATTGCTCGCGACCGTGGTCAACTCGTAGGCGACGGGAAAACTGTTCGAGATGTCCGCGAAGTCGGTGTTGCCGGACCAGCCCGTGGTGATCACGGGCTTGCCGCACGCCATCGCTTCGGCAATCGTGAGGGCCGTCCCCTCGGACCGATGCAGCGACACGTACGCGTCGCATGCGGCCATCAGGTCATGGACCTCCTGCGCCGGCCAGGCTTCGTCGTAGAAGTCGACGGGAGCGCCCGCCGCACAGTCACGCAACTGTCTGTATCCGCCCGGATCCGCCGCGCCGTTGACGGACTTGAGGACGAGGCGCACATCCTTCCGATGAGGAAAGGCGCGCCGAAACGCCGCAATGATCGCGTTCGGGTTCTTCCGTGTGAGATGACTGTGGACGTCGAAGATGAACGCGAAGACGAACGTGCCGTAGTCCACGTTCAAACGCCGGCGGCCTCGTAATTGAGACCCGCGAGTGGCCGAGACGACAGGCGGAATGCGCACGACCGGCACTGGTGAAATCGGGCTCAGCGCCGCGGCGATGAAGGAAGTCCCGACCCAGATTTCGTCGTAGTAAGCGAACCGGTTGTACCAGCTGTCCGGAAAGTGCGGCAGCTCCCATGCCCAGACGCCGATGTTGTAGTGCCCGGCGAAGAACGGCTCGCCGACCTTCGACACCAGCGCGAAGTGCCGGCCGGCATCGACACAGACGAGGTTCACGTCGGTGTCCTCAGTGGTGTCTGGTCGGACGAGTTTGTCGTCCTCCGATCGGTTCGTAGTGAGAGCGGAGAGGTCGTGAATCCGCATCGGAACCCGCAGCTGACCCAGGGCGCTCGCGTAGCCGCGTCCCGCTGCGCCCCATCCACTTTCATCGGACAGGTATCCGGTCACACGAACGCCTCGGATCCCATCGGGAACCGGTTGGCCGTGTTCGAGTCGAGGCGCGAACGAGTCGTTGAAGCGATGAAGCCGTTCGAGCGGGACCGCAGCGGCCCTCGTCATCGATTTTGTAAGCGCTGCATGGTTGACGGAGTTGTGCTGATCAAGCGTTCTCCGTGGTGGTCGTGGACGCGGATCGAACTCGCCGGAGCAATCGGAAGGCCAGAGACGTTCCCACAAAGACGCTTGATCTCGAACGTGGCACCTTGTAACGAATCACGATGTAACGATTACTACAGTCGCAGTGATCATTACCTCAGCAATCGGATCGCGCATCGATAAGGACGGCAAAATCGGCGCGTCGACAACACGACAGGACGATGCGTGTTCATGCTGCCGCACTTGACGATGGCCCTGAGGGTGAGGCGATACTGCGCGTCGATTGTGTCCATTTGTCGTTCGGGTCGTTCGGATCGTTCGACGTTCAAAGGAGTTTCGATGGTGAGACTAGCAACGTTCGTCGTGGTCGCGGCGCTGTTCGTGTCGACGTCCGTGTGGAGTCAGGGCCGCGGCCAGGAACAGCCGTACCCCCGCCTTCCTGCGCCACCGGTGAAATCACCGCCGGATACGACCGCTCCCGACATCCCTGGCGTCGTGCACGGCGGAACGAAGGTGCAGCTCATTCGCGATCTGTTTCACAGCACGGAAGGTCCGATCGCGATGCCGGACGGCAGCCTTCTGTTCACCGAGCAGGATGCGGGCGATGGTCAACTCGTGAAGATCGACAAGGACGACAAGGTATCCGTTTTCCTCACCAACACGAATCGAACGATCGGCCTTGCGTACGACACCAAGGGACGGCTGATCGGCGTGCAGTCGAATATCCCACGCATCGCGGTGCTCGTGCCGACGCGCATGACGCTCGTCGAGCAGGTCAACGGCCTGCCGCTGGTCGCGCCAAACGATCTCGTCGCCGACAAGAAAGGCGGCATCTACTTCAGCGATCCGCTGAACAGCCGCTTCAGGCCGACGCCGGCGAGCCGCACCTCGCAATGGATTGTCTACATCCGGCCTGACGGTAAGGCCGTGCCGGTCAGCGAGCAAGTGGAACGGCCGAACGGTGTCGCGCTGAGCCCGGACGGCAGGGTCTTCTATGCGTCCGATGGACCGGCCATCGACGCACTCGACGTGCAGCCCGATGGCGCGCTCCGCAACTTTCGGAAGTTCGCAATGCTCAAAGGCGGCAATGCCGACAGCATGAGCATCGACAACGACGGGCGGCTGTATGTCGGGACGGGCATGGCGGGCGTGCAGGTGTTCAGCGCGAAGGGCGAACACCTCGGTACCATTCCAACACCGCTCGGCGCGCAGGCAACGGCGTTTGCTGGACCGGACAAGAAGACGCTGTACATCGTGGGAGGCGGCGCCGTGTGGAAGGTTGCAATGATCGCGCAGGGCATCCAGGGGCGCGCCAAGTAGAGGCGGACCTTTAGGTCCGCCTTTCGAGCCGCCGATCGATGTGCGCCAGCTTGTCGGGATTGCGCACCACTCGAATCGCACAAATCGTCTCGTTCTCGATCGACAGCACGAATACCGACTCGAGTCGCTGGCCGACGCGCAGCACGAGCGCGGGCTCGGAGTTAACATCCTCGATCGCCAACGATGCATCGTTGGTCAATCCCGCGTTCTGTGCGGTGCGCTGCACGCCGATCAGGAAATTGAGCACCTCGTCGCGCCCGACGAGTGGCCGCCTCGCCGCCGATACCTTGCCGCCGCCATCGCTCCACATGTCGACGTCGCCGGCAAGCAGCGCGGTCAATGCTGACGCGTCGCCCGACGCAAACGCTCGCGCGAAGCGCTCCGCGACCGCACGTCGCGATTGGGCGGTGCCGCTCAGCCGCGGCCGTGCTTCCGCAAGGCGCGCCTTTGCGCGATGCAGCAGTTGGCGGGAGTTGTCGATGGTGGTGCCGAGCATCTCGGCGATTTCCGAATGCGCGTATTCGAAAATCTCCTTGAGAAGAAATACCGCGCGTTCCTCCGGCGATAACGTTTCGAGCAGCACCAGAAATGCCAGCGTGACCGACTCCGCGCGCTGAAGGACGCTGTCCGGCCGCTCCACCTCGGAGGTGAGCACGGGTTCGGGCAACCACGGCCCCACGTACTTCTCGCGTGCGGCACGCGCCGACTTCAGGCGATCCAGGCAGAGACGCGTGACGATTGTGGTGGCGAACGCTTTGGGCGAGCGGATCGTCGTCTCGTCTGCGCTGCGGTAGCGCAGCCACGCATCCTGCAGAACGTCCTCGGCATCCGACGCACTGCCGAGCATGCGGTACGCGATCGAGAACAACAGCGGACGATCGGTGTTGAAGACCTCGATGTCCATCGTTCACGCTGCGCGTCGAAACATCTGCGCGAGTCCTTGCTGTATCGTCGGGTACTTCGGTTTCCAGCCGAGTTCCGCCTTCGCTCTGGCATTCGAGAGCGGCATTCGAATCGCCATCATGCGCGCCAAATAGGGTGCAACCAATCGCGGCAGCCACGCGGGAACGCGGAGTGGCGGACCTGTTCCGGCGTGCCTTGCTAACGTCGTCACGACCTCTGTCATGCTCGCAGGATGATCGTCGACGATTTCGTACGTGCTGCCGGCTGGTGCCGCGCCGAGCGCAAGAATGGTTGCGCTCACGGCATCATCGATGTGAATCAGCGGCAGCTGTCCTGCATCTCCGCGGACGACTGGCAATCGACCCTTTCGCACCATTTCCACCAGAGCGGCCGTTGACGGCACGCCGGGGCCATAGAACATGCCGTAGCGAAGCACGACACCCTCGATCAACCCTTGCGTGGTCGCCTCGAGCACCTGGCTTTCCATCGATTGAATAGCCGCTGCTGCTGCACCCGCTGTCGCGGCTGGAGCGCTCCCGGCAAGGGGTGCAAACGAACCGACGATGAACCGGCGTGCATGGACGCCAATCGCGGCCTGCAGAAGATTGCGCGTACCGTCCACGCGCAGGCGATTGGTCGCTTCGATATCGCTCGCCCGGCGTGGTCCTTCCTTTGGCAGCGCGGTGAGCTGATGGATGACATGCGTTGGGTGCGCCGCGGCCACCGCCGTCACAAGCGAATCGCGATCCAGGGCATCAGCCACGACGGGCGATGCCCCCAGAGCCTGGAGCGTCTCTCGCTTGCCCGGCGACCTCGTCAACGCAGTGACGTGATGTCCAGCCGCGACGAGGGCGCGAACGAGCGGTATGCCAATTGTTCCCGAGGCACCGGCAACGAAGACGTTCATGTCAGGCTCCGTTCGCGGATGACTTGCACTGCCAGGCCGGAGCCGAGCGCTTCGGTGATGGCCAGCACAACGGCGGTCGCTGCGAACAACGGCTGCCATCGAGGGGCAACATGCGCGACATGATCTGCGCTCGCCAACACGAAATGATTGGCGACTCCGAATGCCAGCGACGCAGCCATTGTGATCCCGATGACCCACGCGCCAACTCGCCTGGACCGCAGCGCGAGCGCAAGGCCGATCAGCGGTCCTGCGAGAATCACGCCGAAGACGAACAGGTTCGCCGCTGGAGACATCGGGACGTTTGCCTGAGCGTGCGCTGCGCCATGGATCAACGAAATCCCAAGATGTGCGATGACGATGCCCACGAGCCAGGCCCAGGGAGCGTTCTGTATTCTCTTCATGCCCAGAAGACGAACGACCAGGGCGGAACGTGACAAGTACGGTGATGCTGCGCTCTTGGCAACGGAGCCGTGGCGCCAAGCCGCGGGCTCAGGAACGGAGGAGCAGCGTGGCAACATCAGGGACTGAGGTCGCGCTCACACGGTCGCCGACAGCGGACAGCGCCTCGGCGACGATCCGGCGATTCTGCGCCTCGAGATCTGGTGCCACGCTGCGATTCTAGCCGACGACGGCTGATCGACATTGCGGCACCGGCGACAATCCAACCGACCACGGGCGCCTCGCGCTAGAATTCGCGCGTTCCCAACAATGTCCCTCGGTCCCGGTGTCCATGTCCGGCCGTACGACATCCTGTCCGCCATCGGGGTCGGCGGCATGGGCGAGGTCTACCGTGTACGTGGCACGCACCTCGATCGAGACGTCGCGATCAAAGTTCTGCCCGACGCGTTCGCTGCTGATCCGGAGCGCCTCGCACGTTTCGAGCGCGAATGCTCTGGGGCAACAGATTCAGAACATTCAGGTCTACGATCGGTAATCGCGAGCCGAATGAGGTCGGCGTGCGAATCGTCAACCCGCGACAAGGCGCTCCCAGGTCTGCGTAACTGAAGCGTTGGCGGACGGCCGTCGCGCAACACGCGGAGCCAGGTGCGTCCGCCTGTGAGGCGTCGAGATCAATCTGTCACGCAGTTACCACCATTCCATGTCCGACGCCGTTGCCGCACTCGAGCGCGCCGAGATTGACGCGTTCACGGATCTCTATCGCGCAGCCAGCCCTGATGCGGTCGAAGCCGCAGGGCTGGCGGTGTCGGAGGTTGGTGACGTCCTCGTCCTTGCGGCCACGAGGATCGATGTGCTCGCGCTCAATCGCGCACTCGGACTGGGACTGAACGAGCCGGTCTCCGATCGCCTGCTCGCCGACCTGCTCGCCGCGCTGGCCGAGCGTGGGTCGCCGCGATTCTTCATCCCTGTGGCACCCGTGAACGGGCACGACACGCTGAAAGCCGCGCTCGTCTCCAACGGCATCCGCCACTACAACAACTGGGTCCGGCTGTCGAGGATGGTGAGCGACATTCCGACCGACACGACCGGCCTCGACGTGCGCGAGATTAATCGCGGTTCGGCAAACATCTTCGGAGCGATTGTCGCCGCCGCATTCGGTTATCCGCCCGCCGTTGCTACCCTCCCGGGACAGACCGTCGGCCGTCCGGGATGGCGGCACTATCTCGCCTATGCGGGCGACACGCCGATCGCGTCGGCG
>Ga0134124_10000720_pt1 | contig 26520 bp, 30 predicted proteins | sample KB304_FD_96880 | JGI IMG/M metagenome (GOLD analysis project Ga0134124, IMG submission 96880) | Terrestrial soil microbial communities without Nitrogen fertilizer from Kellogg Biological Station, Michigan, USA - KB3-0-4 | ecosystem: Environmental > Terrestrial > Soil > Unclassified ... | reverse complement strand
TGCGCTGGGGCGACAAGCTCGAGTTCATGGCGGAAGCCGGCCCGGGCGACTTCATCTACGTGCCGCCTTACGTGCCGCACCAGGAGATCAACGCGAGCGACACCGAGGCCCTCTCGTGCGTGCTCTGCCGCAGCGGCCAGGAGCCGGTAGTGGTGAACCTCGACATCCCCGCGGTCGAGAAGCCCGAGGAAGTGCATTGGGTGGACAACATCCATCCGGCGCCGAAGAAATGAACCGCAATCCGGCCGATATCGGCGGCGAGGCCGCCGGCCCGATCGACACCGTCGACCACGGCATGAAGTTCTGGGAGAAGCAGGCGAACGCGCTGCGCAACACGCTCACCGGCGGCAAGGTCGTGCGCCTGGACGAGCTGCGCCGCGCCGCCGAGGAGCTCGGCGACCGCTACTACCGCCTGGGCTACTTCGAGCGCACCACCGAGGCGATGCGCAATCTGCTCCTCGAGAAGGGCTTGTTCACGCGCAGCGAGCTGGAGGGAAAAATCGAGGAGGTCCGCCGGCGCTATGACTCCTAGCGCGACCGTCAGCGCCTATACGCCGGCGCCGGAAAGGCGCTTCAACGTCGGCGACCGAGTGCGCGTGAAGAGCACGCACCCGCCCGGCCACCGCCGCACACCCGCCTATGTCCGCGGGAAGCTTGGCGAGATCGAGCGCGTCTGCGGGCGCTTCCCCAACCCCGAGGAGCTCGCCTACGGCTTCGACGGCGAGCCGCGCCGCGTGCTCTACCGGGTGCGCTTCAGGCAAAGCGACGTGTGGCCCGGCTACGCGTCGCCGAGCGAGGATTTCATCGAATTGGAGCTCTACGAGCACTGGCTGGAACCGGCATGAGCCACGACCACCCGCACGATCATGCCAAGGACGAAGGGCCGCCGAGCGAGCACGAGATCCTGAGCCGCGCGCTCCAGGAGCTGCTGGAGGAAAAAGGCGTCCTCACCGCCGAGCAGGTGCGCAGGCGGATGGAGCTGTTCGAGGCGGAGTTTCCGCAGCACGGCTCGCGCGTCGTCGCGCACGCCTGGGCGAACCCCGCGTTCAGGAAGCGCCTGCTCGCCGACGGCAAGGCGGCGTGCGCCGAATGGGGCCTCGACCTCGAGGCCGACCGCCTGATCGCGGTGGAGAACACGCCGCGGGTCCACAACGTCATCGTGTGCACGCTGTGCTCGTGCTACCCGCGCGCGCTGCTCGGCATGCCGCCCACCTGGTACAAGAGCGAGAACTACCGCCGCCGCGTGGTGCGCGAGCCGCGCGCGGTGCTGAGGGAATTCGGCACCGTCATCCCCGACGACGTCTCGATCCGCGTGCACGACTCGAACGCCGACATGCGCTACGTGGTCGTGCCGATGCGGCCGAAGGGCACCGAGGGCTGGGACGAGGAGCAGCTCGCCTCGATCCTCACGCGCGATACGCTGGTCGGCGTCGCGCTACCCAGGGTTTGAGCCGGGCGCCCAGCTTCTCCGGCCACGCGCTGACCCTCGAGACGAGCTGCTTCACCCCGTCGCGCAGCGCCGAGCGGCCGACCGGGACCGGTGCCACGCCCCAGCGCCGCAGCCGGGCGTTCAGCCGGTGGGCGTGCCAGGTCCGCATCGAAGCGCGCGTGTTGAAGGTGATGCTGAAGGAGATCGAGACCTCGGGGCCGTTCTGCACCCAGTGCGGCGCAGCGAACGGGATGTGAAGCGCCTGGCCCGGCGTGAGGTTGAACGCGCGCGCCCTCGCCTGGAACTCCTCGCGCCAATCGAGGTTGCGGTGCGCGCCGCCCAGGAAGCGCTCGATCTCGCGTTCCGACACCACCAGCCGGTCCGTGCGGTCGAACACGCTGATGGTCTTGGTCCCGCGGATCTGCAGCAGGAAGTTCTCCTCCGGGTCCATGTGGTAGGGCGTGACCGCGCCCGGCGACGACACGAAGATGAAGGCGTGCGGATCGCGCATGCCCGCGGCGAGCCGGGCCGAGGCGCCGCGGACGTCGGCGAGGCAATCGTCGAGCAGCGCGCGGTAGGCCGGATCGTGCTCGACGTGCTTCAGCACCAGCCAGGAGCGGCATTCGGCGATGCGGCGGATGGTCTCTTCGGGCGAGAGCCCGTTGCGCGGGGTGCACGCGGGGTCGAGGCCGACCGGCACCTCGCCCGCGTTGTACTCGACCTGCGACGCCGGCAACCGCTTCGCCAGCTCGACCAGGCAGGGAAGCGTGAGCAGCGTGTGGCGCGCAAGCCGATGCGGCACCAGGAAGGGTGCGCGGGCGAAGTGCGTGTCGAAGCTATCCCGATCGATCGCGAGGCTCATCTTCAGCTCCAATGGGTGGCAGCGGCGGGCGCGCGCCGCAGGGTGCGCGACATCCAGTGCAGCAGCGGCAGCGAGGAGACCATGAGCTCGCCCGCCGCGCGGCCGGTGGCGCTCACCAGGTCGGCGAGGCGGCGCCGGTCGGGCCACAGCCGGTTGGCCATGAAATGGTCGGGGTCGGCGCAGGAATCCATCCAGCGCAGCTCGGGCCGGGCGTGAAAACGGTGGATGTTCTCGATCTCGAGCAGCGCGCCGGGCGAGAACCTGGCGTACTCCTCGTCGTAGGCGATCTTGAAGGCGAACGCGCCCTCGCCGCTCAGGAAGTTGCACTTCATCGCGATCCAGCGCCCGGCGAGCCGCAGGCCGAGCATCATGAGCCGGCCGTGCCGCGACGCGGCGCAGGCCGCTCGGCTGAAGAACAGGCGCCCGCAGTCGGTGGACCCGAGCGCGCTCGCGTTGCGCCCTTTCCAGCCGCGCGCCTCGAGCTCGATGAAATCCGCGATCCACTGCTCGGCCTCGGCGGCCTCCCGGAGCTCGACGTACTCGAGCTTGCCCGCCTCGCCCAGGCGCCGCTCCAGGCGCTTGAATTCCTTCGCGCTCTTGTGCGACAGGGCTTCGCCGAGGAAGGCCTTGGCGCCGCCGCGCGGCCGCATCACCGCCCGCTCGAAGCGGTACGGCACGAAGCTGCGCCGCCCGCTCTCCGCGAGCGCTTCGGCGAGCGTGCGCCAGAACGGGCCGTCGGCGCCGATCGAACCCCACCTGATCGCCGAAGCCCCCTCGGCGTCGGCCTCGAGCCAGTCGAGAAACGCCTTGAGGCAGGCGCGCGCGTGCGTCGTGCGCACGAGCGGCGTGCCGAGGAAGCAGTGCTTGTGCTGCCACAGCCTGAGGTGCGAGAACGGCAGTCCCTTGTACCGCGCGACGCGTTCGATGGGGAACAGGCCGCAGAGGAGCGGCGGCGCATGATCCTGTTCGGCGTAGACGAGCACGTGGCGTAGCCGCTCGGCCGTGCCGAACGCGTCGATCGCGGGGAGCATCATCCAGGGCTCGTAGAACACGTTCGGCTCGAGCGCCGCCGCAGCCAGGTCGTTCCAGGCGGCGATGTGGCCGGCGAGCGCCGCGGGATGATCGAGTACCGTGATGCGCATGAGTTTCTACTTGGACGTTCGCTATTCTGGTGATCCGGGTGGAGCGTCGCCACCGCCCGGCATAGTCCGGCCAGAGGTAGGCCGCTTGGCACCCCGCTTGCTTGGCTGATTCTTCTGCCATCCAAGGAGGCGCAATGGCCAAGACCGTCATCGGGCTCTTCGACAACCTTTCCGTGGCGCAAGCCGTGCTGCGGGAGCTCGCGGAAAACGGCATCGCGGAGCACGACATCGGCTTCCTGTCCGATCAGGGGCATGGGGTGCCGGGCACCGCGCACCTGAACGAAGCCGAAGGCGAAGGCGCGGACGATGCGCTCGGCATCGTGATCACCGTCGCCGCCGACCAGCCCGGGCCGGCGGCCCGGGCGCGTGCAATCCTCGAGCGCCACGGCGCGCTCGACATCGACGAGCGCGACGCGGAATGGAAGAAGCAGGGCTGGAAGGGCCGGTTCGAGGCCGATTGACGACGTTTCTCCTCGAGTGCCGGCCGGATATCCTGTATAACGGTGGAAGAATCCGCTTCAAGAGGCGGCCGCCGTAGCGGCCGCATCCAGCCAAGCCCGGGATACCGGGCTTTTTCGTTCTGCAAGGACCGCATGGACAAGCGTAAGGCGTGGCGCGCGCAGGAGCAGGCCCTTGTCGAGCGCTGGAACGCAACCGCCACGCGCCAGCGCGAGCTGCAGGCCGAGATCGCGCGCCAGAGCGACGCCGGCGGCACGCCGAGCGCGCAGCTGCTGCTCGATGCCGAGCGTTCGCGCTCCGAAATGGAAACGGTCAGGCGCGAGGTCGCGCGGATGAAGGTGCAGTTCTCTACAGGGAAACGGTACTGATGAGCATCCCCGTCGTCGAAGGCAGGCGCTTCAGGCTCGGCAAGTACGAAGTGGTCGGACAGCCGATTCCGCAGTCCGCGCACATGCTGCGCTACACGGTGTTCGTCGACGGTATCCGGATCGGCGCTCTCGCCAGCGTGCCGACCGAATCGGACTGCCGGTTTCTCGAGCATCCCCCGGCGGTTCCGCCGCTCAAGATCTACTCGGTGATCTACCGGCCGGGCCGCCCGAAGAAGGGCAGCGTGCGCCCCACCGACAAGTCGGTCACGCCCCCGGGCCTCGAACTGCCGCACGAAATCGAGCTGCCGCGCAACCGCGACAGCGAGTAAGGCCTCAGCCGGCGAGCACCCGGTCGACAAAGGCCGCGGCCCTCCCGCGATAGATCCGCCGCGCCAGCTTGAACGCCTTCTTCTGCAGCTTGGCGCGGCGCGCCTCGATGCGCGCGAGCAGCTTCGCTTCGGCCTTGGAGCGGGCGGGCATCGCGGCGAGGCGGGCCTGAAGCCCGGCGAGATCGTGATCGTCGCCGAGGCGCTCGGCCACCTTGCCGGCGCGCCTGGACAGCTTGCGCAGGCGGCCCGAGCCGTTGGCAGCGATCGTGAGCGCCTGTTGGAGGTACTTCACCTGCTTGCGCGATTCGTGCAGCGATTCGGTCGAGCCGTCGGAGCGCGCGCTCTTCAGCGCCTTGCGCCCCTTGCGGTAGAGGCGCTCCAGCCCCGCTCGCAGCGGCGCGTCGTGCGCCGGATAGCGCCAGTATTCCGCGCGCTCGCCGGCCTCCTGCAGCGAGCACTCGATTGCCGCGAGCCGCGGGCCGCCGAACAGCTTGCGTCGCGCCCGCTCGCGCTCCTCGAGCAGCCGGCGCCGCAGATCGACCAGCATCTGCCGGCGCGCCGGCTTTTTCTCCTTGTCGAGCAGCCCGCGCACCACCTCGAGGCCGACCGCGGCGTCGCGCACGCCCGAGAGCGGACGCGCGGCGTCGCGCAGCTCGAGGTTCTCGCGCTCGTACGCCGCATCGCCGACCGCGTCGCGCAGCAGGCGCAGCGCCGCGCGCGCCCGCTTCAGGTCCTTGCGCACCTCGTGCATCGAGTCGTCGTTCGGCCGGCGCCGCCCCCACAGCGCCTCGAGCGCGGCGGCGATCTCGTCGCAGAGCGCGGCGCGCACCACCGCGCTCTTCGGCAGCTCAGTCGGGCTCATCGGGCGCGCCTCCGACGCTCGCCAGGTCTTCCTGCTTCACCTTCTCGGTGTTGAACTTGCCGGCGCGCTCGCGCATCGTCTTCAGGACCTCCTCGAGCGGCGGCGGCTCGCCCTGCATCCAGCGCAGCGGATTGATGCGCGCGATGACGAACGCGCGCAGGTAGGGGCTGACGAAGCCGCGCGCCTTGAGCTTGGCGATCGCGGACGCGACGCGCTCGTCGAGGTCCATGAGCAGGTCTGCGTGCCGCTCATGCACTTTGATCGCCTTACTCAAGGAATCCTCGGAGAATCGTTCGAGCCGCCGCACCACCGGGTTGTACGCGCCGCCGGCGAACTTGCCGTTGCGCTCGTAGCAGATGCCCATCGTGACGAGCGAAGCTTCCTCGAGGTAGTAGGCAAACTGCGTCTCGGGGCGCTTCGGGTCCTCGTCGATCAGCCCGCGGTAGATGCGGATCACCTCGAGCGACTTCTCGCGCAGGTTGTGCGCCTTCTCGGTGTTCAGGGCGAGGATCTGCCATGCGATCTCGCGCTTCGGCACCACGAGCGCCGTAATGGCGCGGGCGCCGAGCCTGCGCATGGCCATCAGCCGGTGCATCCCGTTCGGCGTCCAGAACCCTTTCTCGGGGGCCGTCACTGCGATGATCGGATCGAGGAACATCCCGGTGCGGTCTAGAACGTCGGCGAGGCGGCGGTGGTGCGCCTGCGAGAGATCGCGCTGGAAAGGCGTCGGCTCGACGCTCTCGATCGGCAGCATCGCCAGCAACACCGGCTCGCGGCCGAGCGGATCATGGTAGGACCCGAGCAGCTGGCCACCCACGCTCTCCACGCGCCGAGCGGCGTCTTCGGCCGCGCCGCTCAGGCGCTCGAGCCGCGATTCCGCGGGGGCTAACCCTCGCGTTCCGGGCTTGGCCTTCCTAGGTCGGCGCTTGGCCGGCGCGCGCTTCAGTCCCGACTTCGCTTTTGCCATGCGCGATTCTAGTAACAACCCGGCCGTCGCTGCGGCATCGTGCCGCATCGCGGCACGCGCGATGATGGCAGACTACCAACGGCAGATGGCGATGCGCCGGCCGGTTCATGCATCCGTAACAAACCGGCGCGTACACTGAAGACCGATGGCATCCATCCGGCAATGGTTCAGGCACCAAAGGCTGCAGCTCGGCGAATGGCTTTACTGGCGGCGCCTGGCCCAGACGCACACAAGAAGAGCGCGCGCCCCCTAGCGTAGCGCGGCGAAGAACTCGAGGATCTCACGCGCGAGCAGCTCGGGCTGCTCGAGCGCCGCGAAATGGCCGCCGCGCGGCATCGTAGTCCAGCGCCGGATGTCGGTGTAGGTGCGCGCCGCGAGGGACCGCGGCGGCCGCAGGATCTCCTTCGGAAACTCTGCGTAGCCCATGGGGACGTCGACCGTTTTCCCCTCCGGGATCGGCCAGGGGCCGTGCATGCGCGCGTAATAGGGCCAGAACGAGGATCCGATCGCGCCGGTGAACCAATAGAGCGCGACGTTGGCGAGCAGGTCGTCGCGGCCGACTGCGTTCTCGATCACGCCGCCGCAGTCGCTCCACTTCCGGAACTTCTCCGCGATCCACGCCGCAAGCCCCGCCGGCGAGTCGGTCAGCGCGTAGGCGAGCGTCTGCGGCCGGGTCCCCTGGATCCACTGGTAGCCGGTTTCTTCCTTGAGCCACTGGGCGAGCTGCGCCAGGTAGGCGGCTTCGTCGCTGCTCGCGGAGGGAGTTTTCGGGTCGCGGCGGATAGCCAGCAGGTTGAGGTGGATGCCGATCAGCTTCTCCGGATGGCGCCAGCCGAGCACCGAGCTCACGAACGCCCCCCAGTCGCCGCCCTGCGCGGCAAAGCGCCGGTAGCCGAGCACGTCGCTCATCAGCTCGGCGAAGAGCTCCGCGATCTCCTCCACCGCAAAGCGCTTCTGCCCGGGGCGGAACGAGAGCGTGTAGCCGGGCAGCGAAGGCGCGACCACCGTGAAGCGCTCGGTGAGCAGCGGGATCAGGCGGCGGAACTCGACGATGGAGCCGGGCCAGCCGTGCGAAAGCAGCAGCGGGACCGGATTCGGCCCGCGCCCGGGCTCGTGGATGAAGTGCAGCTCGATGCCGCCGAGCGGCACGGTGAACTGCCGAAAGCCGTTGAGGCTCGCCTCCTGCGCGCGCCAGTCGAAGCCGCTGCGCCAGTAGGCGACGAGCTCCTCCATGTACGCTCGGCTGGTGCCGGTCGACCAAGGCTCGAGGGGCGGCTCGTCCGGCAGGCGGGTGTGCGCAAGCCGTGCTCGCAGGTCCTCGAGCGCGGCCTCGGGGATGGTCAGGCGAAACGGCGTCGGCTCCCGCCTCATGTCTCCTTTAGTATCTTCCAAAAGGGCATGTTCCAAAAGGAGACGCCATGATCGACCTTTACGCCGCGCCGACTTCAAACAGCATGCGCGCCCGCATGGCGCTCGAGGAATGCGGGCTCGCCTACACCTTCCATCCGGTCGCGCTCGAGAAGGGCGAGCACAAGACGCCGCAATTCCTGGCGCTGAATCCGAACGCCCAGGTCCCGGTAATCGTCGACCACGAAGGCCCCGGCGGCAAGCCGATCACGCTGTCGCAGTCGACCGCCATCCTGATCTATTGCGCGGAGAAGTCCGGCAAGCTGATGCCGAGGGACGCCGCGGCACGCGCGGCGATGTGGCAGGCCATGATGAGCGGCTCGACCGACATCACGCCCATGATCGGCTCGATCTTCGCCGTGCAGCGCTCGAAGGAGCCGCACGCGCCGACCGCGGCGATGTTCAAGGACCGCTTCCGGCAGTACCTGAAGGTGTGGGAGGCCGCGCTCGGCACGCAGAAGTACGCCGCGGGCGCCGAGATGAGCATCGCCGATGTCTCGCTCTACGCGGGCTGGGTGCGCACCAAGGGCTCGCTTCCGGACTTATGCGAAGGCCTGCCGAACCTCGAGCGCTGGGCGAAGGAAATGGCGGCGCGCCCCGCGATGCAGCGCGCGACGAAGTTCTGACGGCTTCAGTTCCGCTCCGGCGGCAGCCCAATCCGCGGCAGCCAGGAGAGCCACTCCTGCTTCGGCTTGTCGTACAGGAAGAACACCGTGCCCGACTTGACGCGCGGCGCCTTCTCGCTCGGCGTGGCGAACTCGATGCCGCCGGTGGCGATGGCGCGCAGCGACTCGATGTCGACCTCGATCCCCTTCAGCAGCCCGCCGTGAACGTTGACGCCGCTCGTATCCCAGAACGCCGAGCCCTGGCGCACCAGGGTGGCGTAGCGCTCGTAGATCAGGACGTGCACGTCGGCCGAGGTCGAATTCGGCGCAAGGTCGACGTTCTGCACCACGCCCACTTCGACGCCGCGGTAGTGCACCGGCGTGTTGGCGCGGATCGACCGCGGCCGCTCGGCGCGCAGCACGATCTTGAGCCCGGACATGCCCAGGCCGACCGGAGCGGAATCGAGCCCCGCGAATTCGTACGACTTGGGCGCGTCCTCGTTTCGCGGCGGCAGCACCTGGATCTCCGGCCCGGTGAGCACGGTGTTCAGCCCCTGCACGTTGCCGAAACCCACTTGCGGCCGCACGATCCAGAACACCGCGCCCTCGCGCGCAACCGCGTTGGCGGCGGCGCGCTGCAGGCGCGTGCGCACGAGCACGTGCTTATGGTCTCGGCTGAGCTCCACCCCGCTCACCTCGCCGATCACCACGCCGCGGTACTTCACCGGCGTGATGCCGACCCGCAGTCCGCCGCCGTCGCTGAAGCTGATGGTGATCTCGGGGCCGCGCTCCTCGTAGCGCTGCCAGATGAGGAAGCCGGCGACCGCCGCTGCGACGAGCGGAACGAGCCACGCCAGGTTGAAGAGGCGGCGCCTGCGCACCCGTGCCCGGGGGAGCTCTTCGCCAGTCACGCTCGACGTTCCCAGATACTGCGAGGATCGAAGCTCGCGGAGGCGAACATCGTCAGGACCACCACGCACGTGAAGGCGATCAGGCCCGGCCCCGGCAGGATGGTCGCGATCTGGCCGAGCTTCACCAGCGCCACCAGGATCGCGAGCAGGAAGACGTCGAGCATCGCCCAGGGTCCGACGACGTCGATGAAGCGATAGATGCGGGCGCGGCTGCGGCGGCGCCGGCCGATGCCGAAGCGCGCGCTGATCACGAGATACAGGAGTCCGGCGAGCTTGATGATCGGCACCGCGATGCTCGCCAGGAATACGATCAGCGCGACGAAGTATTGCCGGCTCTGCGCCAGGCTCACCACGCCGTCCCACACCGTGCTCTCACTGTAGGCGCCATAGAAATGCATGCGCAGGATCGGATAGAGGTTGGCCGGGACATACAGGATCAACGCCGCCACGGCGAGCGCCGCCGTGACCTGCAGGCTGCCGTGCGGCCCCTCGCTCACCGTCGAGCCGCAGCGCGGGCACTCGGCGCGCTGCCCGCGCTCGGGCGGGTCGACCTCGAGGGTGAGGCCGCAGGTGGGGCAGCAGAGGACGTCGGGTCGGCCCATCTCGCCCTTCCAGCAACTTACGGGCCATGAGCGAGACGCGTTCCTTCGCCGCCCTGCGCCAGCCCCGGTTCCGCCCGTTCTTCCTCGGCGTGGCCTCGGTGATGATGGCCGACGCCATCGAGCACGTGATCAGCTACTGGGTCATGTTCCAGAAGTTCCACTCGCCCACGCTGGCCGGCTTCGCCATCGTTTCGCATTGGCTGCCGTTTCTGCTGTTCTCGGTCTACAGCGGCGCCGCGGCCGACCGCCACGACCCCCGCCGCATCATCCAGATCGGCATCGCGCTCTTCATGGCGGCCTCGCTCGCCTGGGGTGTCCTGTTCCTCACCGATACGCTGCAGATGTGGCATGCCGCCGTGCTGCTCATCGTCCATGGCTGCGCCGGAGCCACCTGGGGCCCTTCGGCGCAGGTGCTGATCCACCACATGGTCGAGCCGCAGACGCTGCCGAGCGCGGTACGGCTCACGGCGACGGCGCGCTGGGCAGGCCTGATGCTCGGCCCGGCGGCCGGAGCGCCGCTCCTGCTGCTGCTCGGCCCGACCTACGGGATCCTGGTGAATGCGCTCATCTATCTGCCGTTCCTCCTGTGGGTGCGCACGATCCCGTTCAGCCGCAAGGCCACGCCGCCGCCGCTGCGCGGATTCGGCGACGTCGCGGCGGCGGTGCGCGTCGTGGCGCGAAATCGGGTGCTCCTCTCGATGACGCTGCTCGCGGGCTGCGCCTCGCTGCTGGTCGGCAACGCCTACCACGCGCAACTACCGGAATTCGCGCGCGATTTCGGCCACGTCGGCGCCGATGTCACCTACAGCATGCTGTTTGCCGCCGACGCGCTCGGCGCGCTGAGCGCGGGTCTCGCGCTCGAGAGCCGGGGCCTCCTTCAGGCCAAGGCGCGCTCGGCGTTCGTGCTCGCGATCCTCTGGTGCCTCGCCATCGGCTCGTTCGCCCTCTCGGCGTCCTATCCGCTCGCGCTCGCCCTGCTCTTCGCCGCCGGCTTCCTGGAGCTCTCGTTCTATGCCATGGCGCAGACGCTCGTGCAGCTGCACGCGCCGCCCGAGATGCGCGGCCGCGTGATCGGCGTCTTCGCCATGTCGGCCATGGGGCTGCGCGCGTTCAGCGGGGTGACGGTCGGCGTAGGAGGCAGCTTGATCGGCATCCACGCGTCGCTCGCGCTCAGCGCCGGGGTGCTGTTCGTGCTGCTCGGCCTGGGCCTCGCAATTGCGACAAGATGGCGCTCTTGAGCAACGATCTCGAGGCTGCATCCAGGCTCGCCCAGGCTGGCCGCTTTGCCGACGCCGCGGCCCTGTACCGTGAGTTGCTGGTGAAAGACCCGGATCTGCCGGAAGCCACCCATTTCCTCGGCGTCTGCCTCGTGCGTTCGGGGCGCCGCGACGAAGGGCTGCCGCTGGTCGAGCGCTCGGTGCGGCTCGCGCCCGCCAACGCACTGTACCGGCAGAATTTCGGCCTCATGCTCGCGGAAGCCGGGTTGCTCACCGAAGCGGAAACGCAATTCCAGGAGATCCTGGGCTTCCAGGAAGACCATTCCACCGCGCACAACTATCTCGGCATGGTGCGCCAGCGGCTCGGCCGCCTGGACGAGGCGATCGCCTCCTACGAGGAGGCGCTGCGCCTGCGGCCGGGAGACGCCGCGGCCGCCAACAACCTCGGCTACTGCCTGCTCGAGAGAGGCGAGCTGGAGCGCGCGCTCCCCTGGCTGCGCCGCTCGGTGGCCGCCGACGGAACGAGCCCCATGGCGCACAGCAACCTCGGCAACGCGCTGCGGGAGACGGGTGACCTGCGCGGCGCCGCCGAGTGCTACCGGCGCGCGCTCGCGCTGGCCCCCCGGTTCGCCAATGCGCACTACAACCTCGCGCTGACCCTGCGCGACCTCGACGATCCGGAGGCCGCGCTTGGCGCCGCGCGCGCGGCGGTGCGCTCCGATCCGCAGCACCGCGCCGCGTGGCAGCTGTTTGCCGAAACGCTGGCCGCGAAGCGCTTCACGGCGTGGGACGCGGACCTGGCGGGCGAGTGCGAGCGGCTCTTTTCCCAGGCAGAGGTCGACGTCCAGCCCTGCGCCGAGGCGATCCTGAGCCTGGTGCGCGCGGGACCGCGCGAGCGGCTCTTTCTGCTCCTGCTCGAGCATGCGCTCGTCGCGGACCAGGCCTTCGAGCGCGAGATGACTGCGCTGCGCCGCGAAACGCTGGCGTCACCCTCGCTCGAGCTGTGCTGCGCGCTTGCGCAGCAATGCTTCCTCAACGAGTACGTCTGGAGCGAGACCGATGCGGAAGCCGCGCGCGTTGCGCAGCTCGAGCGCTCGGCGAGCACGCCGTTACAGCTTGCAGCCCTCGGCATGTACCGCCCGCTTTCCGCCAGTCGGAAGCCGGTAGGAGGCGGAGAAGCTTTCGAGCGCCTGTGGCGGCGGCTGGTGGAAGAGCCGGCGGCGGAAGCCGCGCTCGCCATTCCGCGGATCACCGCGGTGCACGACGACGTGTCGCGCCGCGTCCAGGTGCAGTACGAGGCCAACCCGTACCCGCGCTGGCAGCGCGCCCCAGTGCCGGGCGCCTTTCCGCTGCCGCGCATGCTGCGCTCGCTTTTTCCGCACGCCGAGCCGGCGAAGCTCGCCGCGCCCGACGCGCCGGAGATTCTCGTCGCCGGCTGCGGCACCGGGCGCCACGCCGCCGTCACCGCGCAGCTTCAACCGCACGCACGCGTGCTCGCGGTCGACCTCAGCCGCGCGAGCCTCGCGTACGCGGCGCGGCGCTGTGCCGAGCTCGGGCTAGCCAACATCCGCTTCGCCCAGGCCGACCTGCTCGAGCTCGGCGCGCTCGAGACGCGTTTCGACCTGATCGAGTGCAGCGGCGTCCTGCACCACATGCGCGACCCGCTCGCGGGCTGGCGCGTGCTGCTCTCGCTGCTCAAGCCCGGCGGCTTCATGAAGCTCGGCCTGTACTCGGAGGCAGCCCGCAGAAACATCGTCGCCGCCCGTGAAGTGGTCAAGGGGTTGTCGGTAGCCGAGGCGAGACGGCGCATCTTCGAGCTTCCGGCGAGCCACCCCGGACGCGCCGTGACGTCGCTGCGCGACTTCTACAGCGCCTCGGGCACGCGCGACCTGGTCCTGCACGTGCAGGAGCACCGCTTCACGATTCCGCAGCTCGCCTCGGCGATCGCCGAGCTCGGCGTCGAGTTCCTCGGCTTCGAGCTGCCGGGCAGGAAGCTCGCGCTGTCGCTCGAGCAGTGGGACGCCTACGAGACCGCGAACCCCGACGCGTTCGCGTCGATGTACCAGTTCTGGATCCGGAAACCCTGAGGAGAGCGCGATGAAGGAATGGAACACCGGCCTGATGGCCCACCTCGGAATGCGCTTCGTCGAGGTCGGGCCCGACAGGGTGGTCGCGGAGCTCGACGTGCGCGGCGAGCTCGCCACGGTCGGCGGCGCGGTCCACGGCGGCGCGCTGATGGCGCTCGCCGACACCGTCGGCGCGGCCGGCACCGCGGCGATGGGACTGCGCACCGCCACGCTCGAGTCGAAGACCAACTTCTTCGCCGCCGCGCTGCAGGGGAAGATCCGCGCCGAGTCGACGGCGCTGCACAAGGGCAAGCGCACCCACGTGTGGCAGACGCGCGTCACCGACGAGAGCGGCCGGCTCCTCGCGCTCACCATCCAGACCCAGATGATCCTGTGAACGGCGTGCTCGCCGCGGTGGTTTCGAGCGCGCTCGGCGGCTCGGCCGCGGCGCTCACGCGCTATGCGATCGGCGCCTCCGACCCGGTCACCCTGGCGGCGTTTCGCTTCGGCATCGGCTTTCTCTTGATCCTGCCGCTCGCGCTCGCCTCGCGAGCGAGTTTTCCGCACGGCGCCGACCGGCTCGCGGTCGGCGCGCTGGGCGTGCTGTTCTTCGCGGTGTTCTTCTTCATGTACAACATCGCGATGAGCCTCACCAGCGCGGCGCGCGGTTCGCTCGCGCTGTCGGTGCTGCCGCTCACCACGATGCTCGCCGCGGCGCTCCTCGGGCGCGAAGAGCTCACGCGGCGCAAGACCTGCGGCGTGCTGATCGCGATCGCGGGCGTCGCGGTGGCGCTCTCCGCCGGCCTCGCCGACGCGCCTGCGGGCGCCTGGCGCGGCGACCTGATCATGGCGGGGGCCACGATCTGCATGGCGCTCTACAACGTGTGGTCGCGGCCGCTCATGGCGCGCTCGAGCATGCTCGGCTTCCTCGCCGCGGGCATGGGCTGCGGCGCCGCGGTGAGCGTGCTCCTCGCGTGGGCCTCGGGCGGGCTGGCGGCCACGCGCGCGTTCGCCGCCGCGCAATGGATCGCGGTGCTCTGCCTCGGCGTGTTCGGCGGCGCGGCCGCGTTCTATCTCTGGGTCTACGCGCTCGAGCGCACCACGCCGACGCGCGTTGCCAACACGATGACGGTGAACCCGATCGCCGCCTCGCTCCTCGCGGCGGTGCTGATCGGCGAGCCGCTCGGCATCCACCTCGCCTTCGGCGTCGCCGCGGTGGCGGGCGGAATCTGGCTCGCGTCCTCCGCGCCCCGGGCACGCTAGACTGATCCCGAGATGCCGTTGACTGGCAAGGCTGCCTTCGATCTACAGGGCCACCGCGGCGCGCGCGGGCATGCGCCCGAAAACACGCTGCCCGGATTCGAGCGCGCGCTCGCGTTCGGCGTCACGACGTTCGAGCTCGACGTCGGCGTGAGCCGCGACGGCGTGGTGGTGGTCCACCACGACCGCAGGCTCAATCCCGACCTGGCGCGCGGTCCCGACGGCCGCTGGGTCGCCGCGCCGGCGCCGCTCGTCCGCAGCCTCGACTTCGACGAGCTGCGGCGCTACGACGTCGGCCGCCTGCGCCCGGGGTCGGAATACGCGCGCCGCTTTCCGCACCAGCAGCCGATCGACGGCGCGCGCATCCCGGCGCTGAGCGAGCTCTTCGAGCGGCACCGGGGCGGGACCATCCGCTTCAACATCGAGATGAAGCTGCTCGCCGAGGCGCCCGACGAAACCCTGCCGCCCGAGCCCTTCGTCCGGGCGGTGCTCGACGTGGTGCGCGGGGCGGGCATGGAGCCGCGCTGCACCCTCCAGAGCTTCGACTGGCGAGCGGTCAAGGTGGTCGAGCGCGAGGCGCCGGGGATCGCGACCGCCTACCTCACGGAGCGGGAGGACTCCGATCCGCGCGCGGTCAAGGCGGCCGGCGCGCGGACCTGGTCGCCGGATTTCCAGGCGCTGGACGCAGCCGCCGCCGCCGCGGCGCGCACGCTCGGCCTGAGGGTCGTCCCCTGGACCGTGAACGAGCCCGCCGACATCCGGCGCATGCTGGATCTTGGGGTGGACGGCATCATCAGCGACTACCCCGACCGGGTTCGCGAGGCGCTCTAGATTCGAACGGGCGCGCCCCGATCCCCGCGCGCAAGGTATCCTGAAGCGGATGCCACCGGTCACCCAGGCGCTCATCATCGCCAACGTCGCGGTGTTCCTGCTGGAGGCAGCCGGGATGCCGCTCTTCGAGTGGTTCGCGCTGTGGCCGCCGCACGGCTCGCTGTCGCAGGCGCCCGACTTCGCGCCCTGGCAGCTCGTCACCTACAGCTTCCTGCACGGGAACATCCCGCACATCTTCTTCAACATGTTCGCGCTGTGGATGTTCGGCTCGGACGTGGAGCGCCTGTTCGGTTCGCGCTTCTTCACCGCGTACTATTTCGTGAGCGTGCTCGCGGCGGCGATCTGCCACCTCGTGGTCACCACCTGGATGGGAGCCGAGCCCGCGCCGACGGTCGGCGCCTCGGGGGGCATCTACGGCGTGCTTCTGGCCTACGGCCTGTATTTCCCCCACCGCCGGGTCATGCTGCTCATTCCGCCGATCCCGATGAGCGCGCGCATGCTGGTGATCGTGTACGCGGTGCTCGAGCTCTTCTTCGGCGTCACCGGGACCGCCGCCGGCGTCGCCCACTTCGCGCATCTGGGGGGCATGCTGGGTGGGTATCTCATGATCCGTTATCGCCGCGGCTTCAGGAGCTGAACATGGACAAACCACGAGTCATCGCTCTGGAAGAGCACTACTACGATCCCGAGGTCGCGAAGCACTTCCAGCAGGGCGGTCCGGAATCGCGGCTGCCGGACCTGCGCAACCGCCTCTTCGATGTCGGCGCCGGCCGCATCCGCGAGATGGACGAGGCGGGCATCGACGTGCAGGTGCTCTCGCATGCGGCGCCGGCGACGCAGCGCATGGACGCCGAGACCGCGGTGCCGACGGCGCGCAAGGCGAACGACCGGCTGCTCGAGATCATCCGGGCGTCCGGCGGCAGGTTCGAGGGGTTCGCCGTGCTGCCCACCGCCGATCCCGGGCGCGCGGCGGACGAGCTCGAGCGCGCGGTGACGCAGCTGGGCTTCAAGGGCGCCATGATCCACGGCCTCGCGAACGGACAGTGGCTCGACGACAAGCGCTTCTGGCCGATCTTCGAGCGCGCGCAGGCGCTCGACGTGCCGGTGTACATGCACCCGGCGATCCCGCATCCCGCGGTGTCGGAGGTCTATTACAAGGATTACCTGAAGGAGTATCCCGCGCTCCTCACCGCGGCCTGGGGCTTCGGCGTCGAGACCGCGACCCAGGCGATCCGCCTGGTGCTCTCGGGCCTGTTCGAAGCCTACCCGCGGCTGAAGATCATCCTGGGGCACCTCGGCGAGGGGCTGCCGTTCTCGCTCTGGCGCATCGACATGGCGCTCGGGCGCCAGGGCAACCGCGGCTCGTCCTTCCGCGACAGCTTCCGCGAGCACTTCTGGATCACCACCAGCGGCAATTTCTCGACCGCGGCACTGCTCTGCTCCGTGATGGAGATGGGCACCGACCGGATCCTGTTCTCGGTCGACTATCCCTTCGTGCTCAACCCCCCGGGGATGAAGTGGATGCAGGACATCCCGCTCGGCCCCGAGGACCGCGCGAAGATCTACGGCGGCAACGCGCGGCGGCTCCTCAAGATCGGGCCCCGGGAATAGAGTTTGCGGGACAGGCGTTTGCAAGATAGCTCGCGAAAGGACAGGCCCATGCTCAGATCCCTCCTCACCACCTTCACGGCCCTCGCGCTAACCCCGGCCGCCCTCGCGCAAACGACGACCGTCTCCCCCCGATTCGGGATCTCCTCCCCGGCGACGACCGGCGTCTCCGCCAGCGGAGCGACGTTCTCCCCGTCGACCCAGCAGGTGCAGTTCGTCGCGCCGCAGCTCATTCCGTTCGCCGGCTCGACCGGAAATTTCGAGAGCCTGGTAACCGGCCTCACGACCGGAGCGCCGGTGACGCTCGCCACCGTGGCCGCCGACGGCTCGCTGCAGATCGTGACCTTCACGCCGGCCAGCGCCGTCTCGCCGGCTGACGCCGCGCGCACTCTCGAAGCGGCGCGTCAGAACCTGATCTCGCGCGGCGTAGCCGCACCGACCGGCGCGCAGATCGCGGCTTCTTTGATGGGAGGAACCATCACGACGGCTTCGGGCACGAGCGCGCTCACCGGCGTGCTCACCGGCACGAGCAGCTCGCCCACGCCGGTGCTGGTGCGCACCGACACCGGCGCGCTGCAGAGCGGCGCGGCGAATTCGAATCTGTCTGCGGCGCAGCTCGCCGCCGTGCGCAACGCCCTCGGCACCGGGACCGGCACCGCGCTGACCACGGGAACCGGCGCCACCACGCGGACCGTGGTGTTCTCCCCCACCGGAGTCCGCCTGAGCGATTTCGAGGTGAACCAGGCCCTGCAGCTCGCCGGCACGCTGCTCGCCCAGCAAGGCGTGCTCAATCCGACCCCGGACCAGCTGCGCGCCGCGCTCTTCGGCGGCACGCTCGTCGGCACGAACGGCGCCGTCTTCCCGGTCCAGGGCGTGCTCCAAGGACAAGTGCGCAACACGAGCAACAGCACCATTGGCGTAACGAGCGCCTCGCCGTCGAGCAATACCAGCGATTCGTCGGTGGCCGGCACGAGCAACTCTTCGGTGGCGGGCGCCGGCACCAGCAACTCGTCGGTCACCGGGACCAGCAACTCGCCGGTCGCCGGCACGAGCAATTCGTCGGTCGCCGGCACCAGCAACTCGTCGGCGGCGACCGCCAACTCCTCCATCGCCGGCACCAGCAACTCTTCGGGGGCCAGCACGAGCGGCTCGTCGGGGGCCGTAACCAGCAACTCGTCGGTCAGCGGCACCAGCAATTCGCCTTTCGCGGCGACCCCCGGCGCCTCCTCAGCCGGCGGCACGACCCCTGGAATGCCGCTGGTGACGCGCGGGCGCCGGTAAGACAACACCCGGAGGAAGCTTCGTGCTGGTCCGCGTCCTCCTTCTTTGGCTCGCCTGCGGGTCGGTTTTTGCGCAGGCGTTTCCGGCCAAGCCCGTGCGCATCGTCGTCGGCTATCCGCCCGGCGGCTCCGGGGATTTCACTACCCGGCTCGTCGCGGACGAGATGGCAAAGGAGCTCGGCGTCGCGGTGATCGCCGACAACCGCCCGGGCGCGGGCGGCAACATCGCTTCGGAGATCGTTGCAAAGGCGCCAGCGGACGGCTACACGTTGGTCAACGCTTGGCACCACGCCATCAACATCGCGCTCTACAGGAGCACGAACTACCAGGAGAAGGATTTCGCCGCGGTGTGCCGGGTCGCCACCGGCGCGACCGTGCTGGTGGTCAACAACAACCAGCCGTTCAACAGCCTGCGCGAGCTCATCGACTACGCGCGGCAGAATCCGGGGAGGCTTTTCAACGCGTCCGCGGGCTTCGGCTCGGCGCCGCACCTCGCCGCCGTGCTGTTCGAGTCGGTCGCCGGCGTGAAGCTCACGTCGGTGCAGTACAAGGGCGGCGGGCCGGCCGCGCAGTCACTCCTCGCCGGCGACACGCAGATGATGTTCGCGACCTCGCCCACGGTGATGGGCTTCATCCGGGCCGGCCGCATGAAGCCGCTCACCATCTCGATGCGCCATGCCTCGCCCGCGATCCCCGGGATCCCCGGCGCAGAGGAGGCCGGACTGGCCGGCTACCATTACACGTTCTGGTTCGGCCTCTATGCGCCGGCCGGCACCCCGGCGCCGGCCCTGCGCCGCCTGCACGAGGCGGCCGCGAGAGGCCTGGCAAAACCGGAGATCCGGGAAAAAATTGCAGCGCAGGGAATGGACGCGACACCGTCGGCTTCGCCCGAGGCGTTCGAGGCCGAGCTGCGCGCGGAGGCGCCGATGTGGCGCGACCTGGTGCGGGACTCGGGGGCGAAAATCGAGTAGGCACACAGTTTGCAAGCAGCCCCGGATGAATATGGGCAGCGTCCTCTATCTCCGCCGGGGCCTGCAGCGCAAGGACGATTCTCCAGCTGTAACGACCGAACGACCGGACAGCATCCTCCGGCCGGGTCATAACGCCTTCGCCATCGCGCGCGCCGAGCGCCTTTGCGTGCTGATCGACGCGGAAGCGTACTTCCGCGCGTTCTACCAGGCGGCATTGCGAGCCAAGCGCTCGATCACCATTCTCGGCTGGGACTTCAACAGCCAGACGCGCCTGCATTTCGACCCGGTGCCCGAGGGCGGGCCCCCGGCGCTGCTCGGCGACTTCCTGAACTACCTGGTCCGGCGCAGGCGCGGCCTGCACATCAACGTGCTGAATTGGGACTACCCGATGGTTTTCGGGGCGGACCGCGAATTCCCGCCGCTCTACGGCTTCGGGTGGCGCCCGGCCCGCCGGGTGCGCCTGCGCTACGACGACACCCATCCGGTGGCGGGCTCGCAGCACCAGAAGATCGTCCTGGTCGACGACGCGTTCGCTTGCGTCGGCGGAATCGACCTCACGGTGCGGCGCTGGGACTCGAGCGAGCACGCGCCCGACGATCCGCGCCGCGTCGCCTACGGCAAGCCTTATCCGCCGTTCCACGACATGATGGTCGCGCTCGACGGGGACGCGGCGCAGGCGCTTGCCCGGGTCGCCCGCGAGCGCTGGCACCTGGCGACGGGTCGCACCCTGAAAGCGGCCTCGGCCGACCATGACCCGTGGCCGCCCACGCTCGAACCGGACCTGCGCGGCATCGACGTGGGGATCGCGCGCACCATGCCGCCGCGCGACGATGCGCCTGCGGTGCGCGAAGTCGAGCGCCTCTACCTGGACCAGATCGCCTCGGCGCAGCGTGAGATCTACATCGAGAACCAGTATTTCACCTCGCCGCTCATCGCCGCCGCGCTCGAGAAGCGCCTGGCCGAAGCCGACGGACCGGAGATCGTGCTGGTGCTGCGGCTCCTGAGCCACGGCTGGCTCGAAGAGGCGACCATGCACGTGCTGCGCACGCGCCTCCTCCAGCGGCTGAAGAAGGCGGACCGCTACGGGCGCTTCCACGTGTACTACCCGCACATCCCCGGCCTGGCCGAGACCAGCTGTCTCGACGTGCACTCGAAGATGATGGCGGTCGACGAGCGGCAGCTACGGGTGGGCTCGGCGAACCTGTGCAAGCGCTCGATGGGCATGGATACCGAATGCGACGTGCTGATCGAGTCGCGCGGCGAGGCGCACGTCGCCGCGATGATCCGAGGGCTGCGCGATCGGCTGATCGCCGAGCACCTGGGCGTGGCGCCGGCGCTTTTCCGCGAAACGCACGACAGGACCGGCTCGCTGCACGGCGCGATCGCCGCGCTGCGCGGCGAGGGACGCACGCTGCGCGAGCTCAACGACACGAAGGAGTGGCCCGACGCCCTCGTGAGCATCGCCTCGGTGGCCGACCCCGACGAGCCGATCGCGCTCGACTTCCTTTCGACCGACCGGGTCTCGGCCTCCAACCGGGAGAAAGGCCATCCGGCCTGGGGCCGGCTCGCCTTGTTCGCCGTGGTGATCGCCGCGCTGGCCGCGCTGTGGCGCTTCACCCCGCTCGCCGAATTTGCGAGCGCCGAGCGCGTCATCGACTGGTCGAAGGCATTCGGCGCGACGTGGTGGGCCCCGGTCGTAGTGGTGCTGTCCTACACGCCGGCCTGCTTCGTCATGTTCCCGCGGCCCCTGATCACGCTGGCGAGCGTGATCGCCTTCGGCCCCTGGCTCGGCTTCCTCTATTCGCTCATCGGCATCGTGTTCGCGGCCGTCGTCACCTTCTTCGCCGGCAAGCGCATGCGCCGCGACACGGTGCGGCGCCTCGCCGGACCGAAGATCGAGCGCATGGTCGGCGTGCTGAGGAAGCACGGACTGCTCGCCATGAGCCTGCTGCGGCTGGTGCCGCTCGCGCCGTTCTTCGTCGTGGGCGTGGTGGCTGGCGCCGTGCGCCTGAAGCTCTGGCACCTGGCCGTGGGAACCGCGATCGGCATGCTTCCCGGAACGCTCGCCGCGACCCTCTTCGGCGACCAGCTCGAGCACGCGCTCTCGGGCGGCACGATCAATTGGTGGATCGTGGGAGGCTGCGCGGCGCTGCTCGCAGGCGGCGCTTTCCTGGTGAAGCGCTGGTTCGCCCGGATGGCGCAGCGCATGCACCGCGACGATCCAGCCGCCAAGTGAAGTCGGACGCGAGCCTTGCCAACTGGCGCTCGCTCGACGAGCAGCTCGGCCCGGACTGCCTGCGCGTCGCGAGCTACAACCTGCACGGCTGCGTCGGCCGCGACGGCGAGCGCGATGCCGAGCGCATCGCCGGCGTGATCGCGCAGCTCGGCTGCGACACCATCGGCCTGCAGGAGGTGTACCACCTCGAGCTTCTCGCAGAGCGCACGGGTCTCCAGGCGATCTCCGGACCGCCCTCGGTGTGGCACGGGCGGCACGTCGGCAACGCGCTGCTCACGCGCCGCAAGGTGCTCGAGGTGCGCAACCACGACTACACCTGGCCCCGGCACGAGCCCCGCACGGCGCTCGACGTGGACCTCGAAGTCGACGGCGAGACCGTGCGGGTCATTGTCACCCACCTCGGGCTCAAGCCGGTGGAGCGGCGCTTCCAGGTGCGCAAGCTCCTCGACCTCATCAAGGCCACGCCGCTCCATGAGCGCGTCGTGGTGCTGGGCGACATCAACGAGTGGCTGCCCCTCAGCCGGCCGCTGCGCTGGCTGAACGCCCTGCTCGGTCACTCTCCGCGCGAGCGCACTTTCCCGGCGCGCTGGCCGCTTTTCGCGCTCGACCGGGTCTGGGTGCGCCCGCGCCATGCGCTGCTCGCCTTCGGCGCGCACCGCTCACCTCTGGCGGTGCAGGCGTCGGACCATCTGCCCGTGAAGGCCATCATCGCCTCGCATGAGCTGCCGCACCGCCTGGCCACGGTCCGGCCGGCGCGGCAGCTGCGCGTTCTAGGCCGTTCGCGATAGCGGGTGTAGGGCCCTGCCCGACTTACAGGAGGCGGCTGCCTCCATAGAATGCGGCTGCCTCCATAAAACGACCCGGACATGAACCCTGGAGAAACGGCGAACTGGCGAGAGCTCTTACAAGAGCCCTCGGGCGGCGACCATTTCGTGCAGGTCTACAAGGACGAAGCCTTCCTTCTCGAAGCCGTCACCGAGTACACGGAAACCGGCTTGCGCCGCGGGGAGGGTGTGGTGATCATCGCGACGCCTTCGCATCGCGCCGCGTTTGTCCGCCGGCTTGAGGGCAACGGGGTCGCGGCCGAGGAAGCGGTGCAGCGCGGGCAGCTTCTGCTCCTCGATGCCGAAGAGACCCTCGCCCGCTTCGCACCGGGCGGCATGCCCGAGTGGCAGAGCTTCCATATGCTGATCGGCGGCGTGATCGCGAAGCTGCGCCTCGAGTACCCGACGGTGCGTGCCTACGGGGAGATCGTCGACCTCTTGTGGCGGCGTGGCGAGCGCGAAGCGGCAATCCGCCTCGAGGAATTCTGGAACGATCTGGCCGGATTGCAGACGTTCTCGCTGCTCTGCGCCTATTACATGGACAACCTGGACCAGGCCGCCTACAGCGGCCCGCTCGACTGCATCTGCAGAGTTCACTCGCACCTCATTGCGGCCCGCGACTACGTGCGCTTCAACGCGGCGGTGGTCGAGGCTAGCGAGGCGGTTCTCGACCAGACGCTGGCCCAGATGCTGCTGTCGCTCTCGGAGCAGCACCGGCCGCAGACGGCAATGCCGCAAGGCCAGGCGACGCTCCTCTGGCTCCAGCACAACATGCCCCGGACTGCGGAGAAGGTGCTGGCGCAGGTGCGCAGCCGCTACAGCGCCTAGTTTCCCTTCTTCGTCGCGCCCGCGCTGGCCGAGCCCTGGCCGCGGGCGGTCTTCTTGCGCACCGGCCGCGGCTTGCCGATCGAATCGTATTCGGCGAAGGACAGCTTGCCGTCGTGATTGCGGTCGGCCCGGTCGAAGCCGACCGTCACCTGCTCGTGGCCGGCCGCCTCGGCCTTGGAAACGAAGCCGTCGCCGTCGATGTCGAGGCGGCGGAACATCGCCTCTTTGTCGGACGAAGCGGGCGCTCTGGAGGTGGCGCCTCCGCTCGCCGAGGCGGCGGCGGGCAGGAAGCGCAGTTGCGACTGTGCCTCCCGGACGTTCGTGGTGTCGGCTTGCGCCGCAGCGCTCAGCAGGACGGCGGTCAGCAGGAACGATAAGGCGAACAAGGTACGCCAGGCCATGCTTCGAGCTCCTTTCCACGGAGCTTGCAGTTAGCGTGCCCGAACATCTGGTTACACATTCGGACAGACACGGCGACCCGAGCGCGCGTTAATGGCCGCTATGAGACGCTGGATCGCACTGGTACTCCTTGCCGCCCTGACCGCATGGCAGCTCCCGGCCCAGGCACAGGCGCGCGTCTACAACCAGGCCGAGCTCGACGCGTTGCTCGCCCCGGTCGCGCTCTACCCCGACGCGGTGCTCTCCAACATCCTGGTCGCCTCGACCTACCCCGACGACGTGCGCCAGGCCGCCGCCTGGTCGCTCGCAAACCCTCAGATCGCCGGCGAGGACGCGGTGCGCGCGGCCGAGCCGATGCCGTGGCATCCGAGCGTCAAGGCGCTGGTGGCCTATCCGGATCTCATCGCGCGCATGAACGACAGTCCGCAATGGGTCGCCGACCTCGGCGCCGCCTTCCGCGAGCAGGAGCCCTACGTGATGGACACCGTGCAGCGCCTGCGGAGCCGCGCGCAGGCGAACGGTTCGCTGCAGTCCAACGATCAGTACATCGTGCAGCAGCAAGGTCCCGACATCGCGGTCTACCCGGCGCAGCCGCAGGTCGTCTACGTGCCCTACTACGATCCGTACATCGTCTACGGCACGTGGTGGTGGCCCGCGTATCGCCCGGTGTTCTGGCGGCCGTGGTACCCGCGTCCGGCGGTGTTCGCCTCGGCGACCTTCGTGCGCTCGGTCGACTGGCGTCAGCGCCACGTCGTGCACCCGGGCTTCCACGGCCCGGTCCCGGTTGCCCGCCAGGTCGTGCGCAGCGTCCAGCCGCAGCCGGTGATCCAGAGCCATACGCCGGCGCAGCCCTATATCCAAGGCCGTGGCCAGCCCTACATCCAGGGTCAGACCACGCCGCGGCCGGTCATCGACTCGGCGCGCCCGCGCCCGCAGCCCTGGGGGCAGCGCGTCGAGCAGGGACGGGAGTTTCACCGCGAGCCGTCGAGGGCGGCTCCGCAGGCGTCGGTGGCGATTCCCGCCCAGCCGCAGGGAGTGCGGCAAATCGTCGGCCAAACCCTGCGCAATCAGGCGCCGCACCAGGCGCCGCAGGTTCCTCAAATGCGCGCGCCGGTTGGCCACGCGCCGCAGGGTCCGCGCATGCAGAGCCGCAGCGGCAACTTCCAGCCCCGAGGCCGTGCCCGGGGGCGCTAGTCCGCCTTGAGGCCTGCGGCCTTCACCACGGCCGCCCAGCGCTCGTTCTCCTTGCGCACGTAGACGCTGAACTCCTCGCCCGTCATGACGAGCGGCAGCAGGCCGCTCTTGTCGAGGCTCGCCGCCACGTCCGGCATGCGCATGACCTCGCGCACGGCGCCGTTGAGACGCGCTTGGGCTTCCTTCGCGGTGGCCGCGGGCGCGACCAGGCAATACCAGTAATCCATCAGGTACTCGGGCACGCCCGCCTCGATGAACGTTGGCACGTCGGGCAGCTGCGGCGCGCGCTGTGCGCTCGCGACGCCGAGCGAGCGCAGCTGCCCGCCGCGCACGAAGCTCACGACCGACGGCACGGTGGTGAAGGTCATCTGCACCTGCCCCGCGACGGTGTCCGCAACCGCCGGCCCGACGCCCTTGTAGGGCACGTGCGTGATGTCGACCTTCGTGAGATAGCTGAAGAGCTCAGCGCCCATGTGCGAGCCGCTGCCCGTCCCGGCCGAGCCGTAATTGAGCGCCTTGGGCCTGGCATGGGCGAGAGCGATGAGCTCCTGCACGTTTTTCGCCGGGACCGCCGGATGAACCACCAGCGTGATCGGGGTGTAGGCGACCGGGCCGATCAGCGCAAAATCCTTCCAGATGTCGTAGCCGATTTTCGGATTGAGGTTCGGGTTGATGGCGATCTCGGAGATCGTGCCCATCATGACGGTCTGGCCGTCGGGCGCCGCGGCCGCGGTGTAGCGCGCGGCGATCGCGCCGCCGGCGCCCGGACGGTTCTCCACGATGACCGGCTGCCCGAGGCGCTCGGCGAGCTTCGGCGCGATGATGCGCGTCAGGATGTCGGTGCCGCCGCCGGGGGCGAACGGAACCTGGATCCTGACCGCGCGATCCTGCGCGAGCGCCTGCGCCGCCACGACAAGCGCCAGCGCGGCGAGGCACTTCACACCTATGCTGCCTTTGCGGGAATCGCGGCAGGAAGATCGGGCATGTCGCGCAGGAGCCGGCCGAATCCCGTCATGCCTTCGCGCACGCCGATCTTCTTCAGCGCGTGCCACAGGGTCATGTTGTTGGTCGTCAACACCGGCTTTCCGACCGCGCGCTCGAGCGGCTCAACGATGCTCGCGGTCCACCAGTTGCCGCAGGCGAGGAACACCGCGTCGGCAGCCTCGCAGTCGGCCTTGCGGCCGTGCTCGAAGGCCGTGTCCGGATGCAGCCGGCCCACCTCGATGTTGTTCACGACGCCCATCGCCACCTGGCGCGGCACCTCGACGCCGTGCGATTCGAGAAACGCCGCGACCCACTTGTTGGTGGCTTCGCTCCACGCCGCCGCCAGCGCCACGCGCCGCACGCCGAGTACCGCGAAGGCGTCGAGCATCGCGGTCGCCGCGGTGGTCGCGGGCTTGCCGGAAGCGTCCTCCATGCGCCGGATGAGCTGCGCGTCGTAGCCCTTGCCGAGGCGGGTCGAGGGCGCGGTCGCGGCGAGCACCACGATATCGACCGCGGCGTCGCCGAGCTTGCGGCTTTCCTTTTCCAGCTCGGCGACGATACTGACGGTCGCGTCGGGGTCGATGCGGCTCAGGCTGAGCCGCGCCACGTGCAGCGAAACCGACTCGGGCAGCATCTGCAGGAGCTCGGGCTCCTGCGTCGAGTTGGACGACGGCACCAAGAGGCCGATGCGATGCTTCTTCTCGATGTGTTTCATGCGCGCGATTCTAGCGCGTGCTAGATTGGCCGAGATGGAATTCATCGCGAGCGCCTAGCTTTGCCCCGCGTCATCCGCGTCGCGCTGGTGTCGGTGCGCGACCTCATGCTGACCTTCGGCCCGTTCGTGCTGATCGCGATCGCGCTGCTGGTCGCCGCCTATGC
>Ga0134124_10000719_pt1 | contig 26520 bp, 27 predicted proteins | sample KB304_FD_96880 | JGI IMG/M metagenome (GOLD analysis project Ga0134124, IMG submission 96880) | Terrestrial soil microbial communities without Nitrogen fertilizer from Kellogg Biological Station, Michigan, USA - KB3-0-4 | ecosystem: Environmental > Terrestrial > Soil > Unclassified ... | reverse complement strand
TGTCGTACATATTCCACAAGAAAGCGATGGAACTTCTGGTTCCTGACGCTGGCACAATCAATCCTGAGATGCCTTTTGGTCATCGTAACTTCGCCGGCAAATGGATGTTCGTCATGGACAACCTTGGCGCGGACGGAAACGGTGTGGCGATTCAGAACAAACGCCGTAACAAGGGTCAATTCATTGGCGACTTCGTTTACTACATTCGCCCGCTGTACACGGAATTCATGGAAGCAATCTTCCACGTCTCTGAGCAGCAATGTATTCCTGAAATCGCAGCTTGCAGTGCTGATCCTGGATACCCGGCGCAAGCGTATGCCTCGACTAATCCCGAGTGCCCGGTGCCTGCTGCTTTCGCGGCACTTTACGGAACGGGAGTACCTTCTGGTTCTCAGGATGGTCCAGTTCCAGATAGAGGCGCGGTTCCGGCTGAACCTGACATTTAAGTGTAGTGCATGGCTGACCGTCCCTGCTCAATTGATTCTTGGGCAGGGCGGTTTCCCATACCTTAACTGAAAGGAATTATGGATTATTACGATGATTCTGAGCCGAGTGGTGAAGAAGGTTCAGCGCAAGGAGCAACAGATAAAGGATCGGATTCTGGAAAAACTGCCCTTGTCGATTCCTCACTATGTCCCGGCATGAAACCCGGTGACGAATTCACCGTGCGTGTTGAGAAAGTTTTAGATTCAGGTGAGTATCAAATTTCCTATCCCGGTGGTAAGGATGACGAATCTTCGGAGCCTTCCCCTGATAACGAAATGGCCGAGGGTGAAAGCTCTCAGCCTTCCTCTGAGATGGCAGGCTACATGGACTAGCTTATGCCATCATGCGAACCAGCAGAGCTAATCGAAAACGCTCGATTTCTGGATTGCTGCCTTCCAAAGGGTTTGCAAATGGCGGTGCTTATACTTCTTTTTGGAGAACTCGTAACAATGCCAAGTGATGCAACTACATTGTTAAACGAGGTGAAATGCTTAGACCAATGTATCCCAGATGGAGCCAAAATGTCAGTGCTCATATCGCTTGCTTGTCAGCTTGTTCAACAGGGAGGAATTGGCGGGGGATTGCCGGTGTACGCGAACAACGCTTCGGCAATAGCTGGCGGTCTTTCATCAGGAGCGTTTTATCGAACAGGGTCAGACCCCGACACCGTGAACGTGGTTCATTGAATGATTTATGGCAATAAGCTGTCTTTCTGAGGATCTGCTTTCGGAAGCAAGATGCTTGGATTCGTGTGTACCCCGAGGAATGCAGACGGCAGTCCTCATATCCCTATTCTGTCAAATGGCACAAGTTTCATGCGATAGCGCCGATTTAATTGATAATGCTCGGTGTATTTCCGAGTGCGTACCGGATCACATGCAGGGTGCGGTATTGATTTACCTTGCCTGCCAAATAGTCAACAACGGAGGAGGAGGCGGGGGCGGTTCCCAGCAAGTGTTCTGTGGGAATTACGACGGCGAAATGCCTACCACTCCTATACCTGACGCTAGCGTTACTTGCGCCATTAACTACGACAAGGACGCGCCTTTCAAAATGTGGAAATGGTCAGGAACGGATTGGAGCGGTTAAACAAACTATGAAGATACTCAGACTACTTGCGGCTCTTTTAGTCCTTGCGATTCCTGCATCCGCGCAGCTAATAGATTATCGCTCCCTTGGACCTACGTATTTTGGTTCGAACACTATTAGTGGCGTGAAGGGCATAGTCACTGGAATGATGGGAACAAACGCCGTTGATGGCTCAATCACCAACCGGAACCAGACCTACGGAAAAGTCTCCATAGCTGGTACCAATGCTATAGTTACTTCGGATACTGGTCCGAATTCTTTGAACTGGCCGCTTGTACTTCAAACAAATGGATCTCCAGTATTCAGTGTCCGATCTGATGGAAGCGTTTTCGCGACCAAAGACGGAGATATTTTAGGAAATAAAACAGATTATAGCACTAGTTTTTATGACCACATATCAATTGTTGATAGTAATAGACAAGAATACTGGTCATCAACTTTAGGCACTATAGCAGATTCCAATTTTGATCATTATGGATATTTCAGGTTTTTAAGCGTATCAGCCTTGAACGCAAGTCAAGATTATGCACAAATGGATTTTACTGCTCAAAAGACCAATGGAAATACTGCTATTATCACAATTAAGGCTGACGCTTCTGGAGGATCTAAGCCTTTCAAGTACACTCGAAATGGATCGGATAGATTCACGGTTGACGAAGTCGGTGATCTTATTCTGATTAAATCCGTTACGTATTCATGGCCCACGGGATACGGCGCAGAAACCAATTACGTCCTGACAGACACTAATAAAGCTGGAACCTTAAGCTGGCAACCAGGGTTGCTCAGCCCGACAGGAACAAATATTATCCGGTCAATTGCAACTAATGCTGTTAGTTCGACTTCTATCGGTCCAGGCACAAATCTTTACGTGGCTCAGTTTGTTAATCCGACCAACGTTCAGAACAGTTTGATTAAGACGGTCAGTTCAAACTTGGTACAGGTATTTCTTGATCCGGCAGGAACTTCCAGAACGAACAGTGGGACCAATGAGTGGTACGGTGAATTTACCAATAATGGTACAAATCAGTGGTTGCAATTAGTGGTTCCGAAGGGTCACAACAACGAATCGGCCCACTTAAGATCAATGGCAATTGGTCAAACCAGTCAGAGAGCGCCCATCACGATTAATGATACATTGGTAGTTGAACCACCAACAAATCAATTTATCGGACATGGATCAGTGGGGTTTGTTTATCCTAATACGGATGACACAATTCCTCTTGGTTCTGGAGTGAACAGCTGGCATGGAGTGTATTCAGATACTTTTGGATTTGTGGCGCAACCCGCTAATGCCGGTCCACAATTCGGAACTGGTTCCACTGGTACTGGTATGGGAATTACAGCGGATGCAGCAATGATTCAGTTCTTTCGTGATACGGGAATTACCGCTGCGTTTAACAAGGAGCGCAATGCTGGAACACTTCAGCTTGATGTTGCTGGAAACTTGATCGGGTTTGGTGTTGGAATTTCAAATACGGCAGCGTATTTACAAGAGAGTAGCTATGCTGGACTTATTGGGCTTGGAACAAACAACTCTACCACGGCTCCGTTGCGCGTAGGATTTGTTCCACGCCCTGCAAATGGAACAGATAAGGGTGGCGCCCAGATTGTTCTTCTTGGTGGCGCTGGAACAGGCACAGGGCGTGGTGGCGATATCGCTTTTGGAACTGCTCGACCAAGCACAACTAGCACTACAGTGAACTCTTACACGACGAATTTCTTTATCGCTGCTAATCCTGTGACGCTTACAGAATCATCAGCGACATTGGTTTTCAGCGTGGATATTGCCACCAACAAATCAATTGGCATGATGGTAACTGCTACGACTGTAGCCAATGACGGATCAGTTTATCAGACAGTGATGGAACAGTTCGCTATTTCTGCTGCTGTGGATTCGGCGTATACTCCAGTGGTTTCAGCTTCGGCACCGATAGCGACATATCAACGATCTGGAACACTAACAACGACTTGGACCGCTGTTCAAAATGCTGGAAAGATTGACGTTAAGTGTAATGCAGTGTCATCACTGACTCAGACTACCCTAAAGGTTCTGGGATATCAGGTTGTGATTAACACAGACGGTACGGCGGTAATAAGCCCACAATAATCTATGAAAAAGTTAGCATTCTCAGCATTATTTTTCAGTGCAATCGTGTGGTTAATTTGTGTTAAAATGATTGCGGCGGATGGTAGTTTGGCCAATGTAAGTGGTACAACCGTAGCAGGAGGTGCTGTTCCAGGTGGGTCTTCAAGTGTATTATCTACATCTAATGGAATTTCGGCTTCAGGTAGGGTTTATGTCAGCACAAATGGAACAGAATTTTTGGGAACAAATTACACAGGGGCAATTGTAATTGGTGGAATATATGGAACCAATGTTTTCTGTGTGGATGTTCCTGCCTCGCCAAGAGCTTTAAATGTTGATACTAATGGTGGCGTTTTCACAACTGGCGTAATGACCGTAAATGGAGTCGCGTTCACTGGAGGTATAGGGGGCGCGGGGAGGTTTTTGTTTGGGTCTATAACTGGATTATATATGAACCCAGGAAGCGTTCTGGAAATAAATAAAGATACTGTGTTTGGATGGGCCGGAACCGGAAACTGTACTGACGCCACTGATACAACTCTCGCTAGAACATCAGCAGGAACATTAACTGTAACAACCAACTTAATTGCAAAGGGGGATATTGTCTCAACAAATGGACATGGTTGGGCCATGTCCGCTACGCCAGTTTACCTGACGAATATAGTTTACACCAATGTGACTCTGGATTTTGGGTCAACTGCTACACTCTCATTTTCAGATTTGCTGGTGAATGCTCAGAATCTCAAGAGCAACGATATTCCTGTTATTGCTCCTCCTGCGATATCTATGACCAATGGAGTATTTACGGCATGGGTATCCAACACCACTCTTTACGCTCGTTACAACAACTATGCAGCGACGGCGATCAATCCAGCCAGCGGCATTTTTAACATTCAGGTTTTCCAATACCGATGAAAAAACTTTTCTTACTCGCCCTTGGTTCGATTTTACTCATTGCAGCTAAACCGGGAGGTGGCGGAACTGGTGGATGGAAAATATTCACCACAAATCTATCGCGTTGGACAGCCGCAAATGCGCCCACGCCAGATTCAGGCGATGTGGCTACTTGTCCAATCAGTTCAGCTTTCGCCAATTATACGGCATTTTTGGTGACCAACCGAGTTGATGATATCACTGACAAGACTATCACTGCGACATTTACGGTCAGTCCGACGAGCGGCGATCCTGGATATGTCTGGGGTTGTTACAACTGTCCCGGCGATCACGGGATGATCGCAGCGGCAAGATTGTATTTCTCCAGCCGAAGCGATTACTCCAATACCAGAAATGTTGAAACTTACTGGTTCGCTTCAAATGGAACGGTGGTTAATGATGCGCTGGGAACGGTAACAATCTCAACCACCGTTCAGCCCATGAACTGGTCACATGGAAATGGCTGCAATGGCTCGGTTTGCTTAGCTGAATTCATGGCCGCTGCACAGGGTTGCGTTACGGTTGGCATTAGTATGGGTTCAGATCACTTTTTTGATCTCGGAATTGGCACTACGAATGGTACAGCGACAGTTCATTTAACTTCGTTCACCGTACAGTGATGAACGAACTGGAAATGCGTATAGCAGTGTTTAAATCGATGGGATGGACCGATCTCGCTGTTCGCCCCAAAGCCCCCCATCATTGGCCAGATCATCCGCTAGATGAAGCGGGAAATGCACTAACTGGAAAACCTCCAGGGTTCAATGGATTTAGAGAGCCTGACCTGTTAACCTTGGACGTGATTTATAAGGCTGCTAAACTTGCAGGTGTGAAGCATCATGGATCGGCATTGGAACAGGCAGAAGATTACTTACGGGCGATCAATCTTTGGCATGACAACTGAACAAGTCCAAGCATTCACTGGGTTTGGCACGATGATCGGACTAATTATCGTTGGGATAATGAACCGATTGGATGCTAGAAAGCAGTCAAAAGTGTCCAACAACATTCACACCCTGGTGAATTCTCAAATGGGCAACCAACTTCGCGTAAACATGCTTCAATCAAGACAGATTGCAGACATGACCACAGACCCACAGAGGAAGAAAGTGGCTATTGATGTAGCAGATGAGGCTCAACGTCTTTACGAAGATCACCAGAGAAAGCAGGCGGTAGTAGATTCTCAAGCTAAATCCTAAAACTGAAAATGTCCGGTCGCTCAAAGGCGAGATATCGTAAATGAATGACACTAGCAGAAATCACCAAGCCTGGGGAAGTGAACTACAATATCATCATTCCCGTAATCGTCTCTATTTGTGGGAGCCTGCTTGTCCTGTTCGCGCTGTGGGATCGGGTCAAAAGATGCTTTGCTGACAAACGCGTGGAATCTCAACTCGAATCTCTGGAAAGTCGCGTCCACCTGCTGGAGATATGGAAGCTCACCAATGAGAAAAAGAGCGACAGGTTGGATGATATCCTCGAAGCCATAACCCGAAAACAAAGGGGTAGGAATGACTAAGATTTTAGTGGTAGAGGATGATGACGCATACCTGTTTACGATTCTTAGAAAGCTTCGTCCATTCTTCCATGCGGAGGGAGTGCGTAGCTTATCTGAAGCAATTCGGGTATTTGCTGAGAATGGATTTAAAGCCGTACTTCTTGACATTGGATTAAGGGATAGTCCATCAGAAAAAACTGTTCGCAGAATGAAGCAGCAGTATCCTAACTGCGCCATTGTTGTCCTGTCGGGAAACGAAGATCCTGAAAGGATTCGTCAATGTATCCGTGATTCCGCAAGCTCCTATCTCGTTAAAGGACGTGATGATCAGCATCCCGAAATTCTTTCAGCAGCGATAATCTCAGCCATAGCAAATAATGACAGTTGCCATAAGGCAGAGCACGTCAGAAAAGAAATCGAGAATGGAGCAGAAATATGAAGTCAACCATTGGTGGTGCATTTGCGGCATTTGGAATATTCCTGTTTGGTGCGCCTACGCTCTTGAACACCATGAGTCCTGATTTCCCGAAACCCTTCGCGGTATGGTGCATGGGGCTTGGAATTTTGTTCAACGGAATTGGGATCTTCTTCGGCCATCTGTTCGCCGCTGATGCAAGGGACGTTAAGTGCCTCAGCGAAAAGGTTGAATCAAATCGTGTTAAAATCGCTGAGAATACTGAAACGATCCGTGAAAAAGTGTAAGCCAACACTTGATAAGCTTCACATGGAAACGTTGCGTCAGATACGCGATATCGAGGATTACTTTCGAGTGAGCCAAAGAGACAGGGAGCACTTGGAAAAGCTCCTTAATGGCATTGACGTTAGAGGCAATAAGACGCAAGTTCACAAACAATGAAATCACTTATTCTAAAGCTCGGACTTCTTTCTGTTTCAATCATGTTTCTCGCTGGATGCACAAATCCCGGAGGCCAAGCAATGAGTCACGCGGCATTTACTGCTGCTGTTACGCTCGGTGAGCAATTTGCGTTGGAGCAACACCCAGAGGCGGTGCCTTACGTGCGTGCGGCGGTGCCGGTGGTATGCTCGGTAGCTAATGGCACGAATGTATCGCCTCAAGCTATCGTGAGCGCATTGGAAGCTGCTAACGTGACCAATGCCACAACCAAGCTGATCATTAATTCCTCATTGGCCTTGTTCAACGTGGTCATCTCTGGAGTCAGCACAAATCAAACTGAAATAAGGCTGTACGCGCAGAATCTATGTTATGGAATGACCGCTGGATTACCTTCCACTTTATCTGAAAAGAAATCAGTTCGATTAACCGCACCCCATCTACGTTGATATTCAAAGACACAGTTCTTGTAGTTGGCGTGATATGCGCTGTAGCCATGTTTGCTATGGCCATTGGGATATGGGTGGCGACATGGCGGGATAATCACACGGACGAATGAATCTTTGGCCACTTCTTTTAATTCCTCTCTGCGGGTGTACATCCTTGATTCGCGAATTGAAGAAGCCTCCATTTCCCTGCATAGCCACTCATCACACCCGTGTGCTAGGAATTCAAGCGAGTTACAACGGGTATGGGTTGCGTCTCGGATTTTGCAGCGATACGATCACGCTCATCCCATGCTCTACCAATGGACTTGTCGCACCAGCATTCTCAGACCGTCTCAAAATAGGACAGAGTGGATTCGACACGACAATTGTTGAGCAGGTTGACGCTGGTTTTCGCGGCGATCCTCCTCCATTAATGCACCAGTTATTCTCGCCTAAGAACCCGCCAGCACATGCCACCGCATTCGCTCAGAAACAGGCATTAGCGGCGTCAGAGCATCCAAGGGCTGCGTCTGTGGGCGCTCTTGACTCCTTTGCGCCTGTGTTCGCCTTGCAATTCAACGATACAGATCGTAGACCGATAGCGGTTTTGGAGTTGAATGCGGATGACGCGCTTAATACTTACTCGGTTGTGGGCACTATTTCCTATAGCACGAATCAACCTCCCGCTTTACCGAAATGAGAAATGAAGCATTGGTACGGTTGGAACAAGGACATGGCTAAACAACGACATGGCTAAACAACGAAATATTAAGCGTTACGGATGGACCCCTGATTTGCCTGATAACCGGGACAAAGTGTTCGAGTATATGAAGCTGGGACATTTGCCGGATTTTGTTGATTTAAGAGATAAATGTCCCCCAGTTGTTGATCAGCTTGAGCTTGGATCATGTGTTGGAAATTCTATAGCGAGTGCATTTAGATTTGAACAAATGCGCCAGAAAGCTCCTGATTGGCAACCAAGTCGGCTGATGATCTATTACAATGCGAGGGATCTAGAGGGCACGGAAGATTACGATTCTGGTTCGCAGATAAGAGACGGAATTAAATCGATAGCTGATCAAGGAGTATGCCCCGAAACTGACTGGCCATACGATATTACCAAATTTGCAGAACGTCCACCTCCATCAGCTTATACCACTGGATTAAACAATCAGGCTATTAGCTATCGGAGGGTGGGGTTTTCTCTGCACAGCATGATAGCTTGTTTGGCGTTGGGGTTGCCATTCGTATTTGGATTCTCTGTGTACCAAAGCTTTGAATCGGATAAGGTGGCTAGTACCGGAGTTGTTCCAATGCCAACAGATAAAGAAAGTGTTGTTGGTGGACATGCGGTTTTGTGTGTTGGATTGGATCGTGCAAAAGAGACATTTCTGATTATGAACAGTTGGGGAACTTCATGGGGAATGGATGGCTATTTTACTATGCCGTTAGATTATCTGACAAACCCCAATCTTTGTGATGATCGCTGGGTAGTATCCAAAGTAGAAGGATGATTTATTGAGTGACTTAGCGGCGATTCAATCGTAGTGTTTGTGCGAAATCGGTAAACCAAATAAAATCTATGTATCCTATATTTTTCTGGATTCTGGCGTTCCTGTGGTTAATCGGAATCTTTGTTCCTGACACTGTTTCACCCTATGCTGCACGTGGAAAAGGTGTGATTGTGCTGGCGATGATTATTCTACTTGGACTCAAGGTGTATCCATTTCACGGCTAACTATGACGATCCTTGAAGCGATGACAGCAGCGGGTGCTTTTAGTGGGAGCACCCAATGGCCGGGGCTACAGATGCAGTTGTTGGCTTCGGCCCTAACCTCATCCAATGGGGGGATTGGAATAGATCAGTTTAGACAAGCTTACGTCTATGCCGGTTCTCCAGAGGGTAATGTGTACGTTGCCAATGAGGAAAATGCACTCTGCTTCGATTCCGTAAATGAGATCGTATGGCAAAAGACTGACGGTCTGATTAGCAATACAGGTTGGGAGTTGCCTTATGGTGGTGAAGGCGGCGGTGGATTTCAGATAATTAACGGTGATCCCCCCGATATCGCTGGTAATTTCTATGGCTTATTCGTTGATGCAACAGGAAGTGATGCAACAGGGGGTTCTGGATCAGATATACGCTGGACCTATCCAACTACTCAACTAATGGAGCCGGGTCCTACTCCAAGTAAGATTTACCTTCAGCGTTCACCAACTTTAACGAATCATCCGCTAGGTGGAACTCATTGGTTTGAGCTTCTAATTACTCCACCTAACACTGGCGCTCCTTCGGATGGTGATTGGCAGACTATGCAAACATGGATACAGGCCGCAACAGGATGGGATGATCCGACTTTACCGAGCACTTACCATGACAATTCTACTCCAAACCGAATCTACAATTATCGCTTGGTAATGTTCGTGGGCGGTGGTCCTGGTGGGACTTATGCGGAGGTTGATTGGGACATTGCTTCAGCAATAAAGCATTACGTTCTGGTTGGCGCATCGTGTCCTCCTCCGAACACAAATCAGATTTGCCTTTCATGGACATAAACCGGCGAAAATTCATAGGAAGTAGCATTGGATTTGGTGCGCTGCTACCTCCTGCTCCACCGGGAATGAATGTGTTGCGTTCTCCCAAAGATGCCGAGCACGTTGAATCTTTGAAAAAGGTGAGTGTGCAGACTTTCTCGCCAGCGTTTCTTCCAAAAGCTGTACCTGTGGGATTAAGGATTACTGGGATTAGCGTTGATGGAAACAATGTAACGCTGACGTGGGCTGATGGTGTAGGTCCATTTATGATCGATCAGGGCGATTTAACCGGCGCGTGGGGTCCGATTGGAAACCTTACAATGGCGCGAACACAAACTGTGGTTGCAATGGCTCCCGATGCTTTCTTTCGTATTCACGACAAAGTGCCAATGGTGCTGACAGGAGAAGATAAACCTGACGGTATTCACTTAGCATGGATTCCACCAACATTCTAAAAATATGCCTGATGTAATAAGCAAATTCTACATTCACCGTGGCTCTGATTCTTCTAACCTGTCTATTTACCAAGATGGTATTTCAGGGGATCAAACGAGTTGGGTAGATCCGTCTCCGCTCGCGGGCACCAATTGGTATAAGCTATACGGGCTTACCATGACTGGGCAGATTATTGATAGCGGTCTTCCTACGCCTGTATCGAGAGGGATTCCCAAAGGTCCACAATGGGCGACACGTTTGTATTTTCCTGGACCTCCAGGTGGGGAATTTTTCTATGATTACGCCTATCTGTTGATAAATGGAATTGCTCTCGATTCGCAGGGAAATATGTACGTTTGTGGGCGTGGAAATCCATTCGGAGGAAACTATATACTTTATGTAGCAAAATACAGTCCTGCCGGAGCGGTTATGTGGCGAAAATTTTATCAGACCTCTCTGAATAACAGCATCTGTCAGGATATTGCCGTTGATAGCGGTGGGAATGTTTTAGTAACCGGATGGTGTTGTGGCACCGTTGATTTTGATGGCCATATCAAAACTGCCTCTGCCAATGGCGATATTTTTCTTCTCAAAATCGAACCAACAGCAGGTGCTTATATTTGGTCAACGGTGTTTGGAGGGCCGGATAACGCCTCCCTTGCATTACAAGGGGGGTTCGGGGTAGCGACAGACAATTCAAACAACGTTTGGATTACTGGTGCATTTATGGGAGATATGACGGTGGCTCATTCAGATTTCTCAGGTGCAACCGGAAGTGTTGCTCTTACGAAATTGGGACAGATGAATACTCTCATAGCAAAATTTTCTTCTAACGGTTCAGTGCTTTGGGCTAAGAGATTTGGCCGGAATAATACCGCATCAGATCAAAGAGCTTTTGGAATTGCAGTTGATCCATCCACGGGATCTAGTTTCATGACTGGCAGCTTTCAAGGAACAGTAGATTTCAGTCAAGGCACCGGAACTCCACTTACAGCTAGTGGTCTTAATGCTAACTTGCTAACTCCATTTATAGCTAAGTTCGATAATTCTGGTGCGTCTCTTGCATCTGTTGCTTTGGAAGTCTCGGGGACTGCTTCTAATCCACCAGGGGTAACATGCGGTAAGAAATGTAGATTAGATTCTAGCGGCAATCTCATTTTAGGTGGGGTGTTTAAGAACACGACAATAACCATTGGATCTACCACCTTTACAAATAAAGGCACTGCTACAGAAGATATTTACATTGCCAAATTAGATAAGACCACACTGGCTGCATCATGGGGATTTACTTGTGGATCTAGCAATGCTGATGACCTTACCGGATTGGCTATAGCTCCGAATGGAAACATTGTATTCGTTGGTAGATTCTGGAATACAATGGATGTAGGTCCAATTCGGATCACATCAAATGGAGTATACGATATATTTATCGCATCAATAACCCGTGACGGTGTTGCCGCTACGGCTGTTGGCTATGGACCTTTAGGAGATTACGCAGATCAAGCAAATGCTCTTGCTGTGAATACATCTGGAGTTTCGTACGTTGCATTGACGTATGGAGCAGCAATGTCATTTTCCACTACGGTGTCGCTTCCTACTACAACTCCTAGCAATATTGTCAATGGCGCAATCCTAGCTACGGTTTTGTAACCTAACGCACGAACGTATAAAACCATCCTGTTTGAGATGGAATCATTTCAAACCCGGCATCGCGCAATTTGGTTATCGCCTCTGCTGCGTCATGTGATAGTTCGGGTATCCCAGGACCAGATGCGCTGAAGCTATAGATTACGATTGTGCCTTCAACAGACTCGCCTGTTTGAAATAGCACTGTGGAGTGCGATGCTTGGTGATGGGCGGAATCAGCCTTTGCTTTTCCAATAAATGGAACGGTGAGCGCAAGGACGCCAGCAACGATAAGAGACGGAACAAATGTTTTAAGTTTCATAATGTGTTATTGTGCCACACATTGGTAAGTTGTCAAGCAGCATAATTAAGTTGGTATTTCTTGGTGATGGCTAAGGCTTTACGGCGCAATTCGTCTTTCCAGCGTGTATCAGTTTCAACATATTCTTCATTGATCATGCGCTTAATATGGAATCCGCGCTGGCGTGCGCCTTCTATGCCGATTACAACGCAGTCAGCTAAGTCAGGCGAGCGTCCGGTTTTAAGCTTCATGTCAGCCTTAGTTTCGACTTCGATTTTGTTTCCTCCAACCGTCATCCATTCTCGCTGGCAACCTTCTTTCATTACATCCTCGGTCATCCCGCGAAATTGTCCTGCTTCCACGATGAGTCTCCATGAATACCAAAGCTCTGTAATTTTCTTGGAATAATAATCGCACGCAAGCACGTCTATGTTTTCAGAAACCTTGCGTTCTGATGGTCGCCCACCGCAATCAATAGGATTCACGTCCACGGACCAGAGGCGAGAGAACGCCGTCACCAAAGATGTTCGCATACCAGAATCAAAGAAGAAGTTTCGCGGAGGAATGGTGTTGGTTTCACACGCTTTCTTTACGTACATGACAATCTGATCCTCTGGTGATTCAAAATCGTTGCCTTCAATTGGAATGATGGAAATTTCTTTAAGCGAGAATAGTACTTGGCGTGATTCACTTTGCACTTGCTGACTCACGGTAAATTCCGATTCAGGCAGCGCGGTAATATTTCCTTCAGGCCCGAACTCAAAGATAGCGAACACGCACCTGTCGCCACCTACCGCACGATAAGCAGCATCCAAGGAAGCAATTCTCGTTCGGTTCACGCTCGCCCATATCGCTTCATCCATTGCGTGATTCTTGAGACACAGTTGACGCGTGAGCACTCGACGTGAACCTTGGCCGCGAGGCATACGCCCTTCATTGAACATGGTATAGTGCCAATCTTCCTTGCCCCATATCTTGGCATCTTCTTCCATTTGCTTGCGTGTCATCAAATACGGGAACGGTGGTGGTTCGCCTTCAGGCACATCCATGTTTGGGCAGTCAGATCCGGGGAATTGGATAGCAATTCCATTAGGCCAACGAGTTTTCCATGTCTTGGTCTTAGGGGATTGGTCTATACCTCCATCCCAGCCTCCAAGAGTAGAGTCGGGTTCAGCGAGCGCCCCTAGGGCATCCGTTGTTGTGGCAGGATTGCCCATCCCTGTCACTTTTACCTCTGGATTGGCCTGAGATGCGGTAGCGTCAATAAAACTCATTGGGAGCAAGCTAAGCTCATCCGCGCAGAACCTAACTCGCTTGTTCTTTCTTCCGACAAAGCTTGATATGCCAACCACCGCATTGCCCTTTTTGACCGGAACGCCCACCATGCCGTTTCTGAAGTCTCGCCCCTCCGTATTTTCGTCTCGATTATCGGTAACTATGCGCGTACGTCCTTCAATCAATTGCCCTGGTAGCCATGAGTATTCAGCTTTTGCCATGCGATGGAGCTTTTTAATCTCTCCCCAGATGCGGTCCTCAAGATTCTCTTTTGTGTCCGAGCAGACAACTACGGTGGTGCAGTTAGCGAAAGCGTAGTAATCGACAAGATGACAAAGAGCAGCGCAACAAGTCTTGCCTGAGCTTTTTGGACCCAGCACAGCGACATATTTATGTTCCAACCATTTATCTAAGAATAAATCTAACCAGCGATGCTGTGCGATGTGCGGCCATAAATGCTTGATTGCCTCCTTGTAATGGAATAGCAGACCATTACCGGCCATTTCACCATCCTTCTTTGTCCACCTTCCTCCATGCTGAATCATCAGCAACTCACGCCACAAAGGGTGGATGGTTGACGAGAACCACAATCCATACATTCCGATATGTTTCCCAATCTTGGATTCTATGCGTGGTGATCTTTTAGACATATTTCCAAGACTTTCCTGATTTTATTGCAGATATGGTTCCAGTGGTCACATAATACTTTGGGGCTATTTCCGAGCATTTTATGAATGGTATCATCTGCTTTATTTCTACGACTTGCTCAACTGTTAGTTTGGTCATGGAGTTTCTTTCAGCACGTGCTGGATTCCTCCGATTGCGCTTACTCATATCGTCATGGTTATCTTGAGGAGTTCCAGCGTAAAGATGAAAAGGATTAACGCAGGCTCGATTGTCGCATTTGTGTAGTATCCACGGTCTTTCAGGATCAACCCCAAATAATCTATGGTATATAAACGCACTTGCTGATTTAGAAGGTGAACCGTAAACCTTGAATTGTCCGTACCCTCCACGAAGAAACGATGCGTTCCAATTCCAACACCTGCTATTAGTATCTACTACAACTTTACTCCAGAACGAGCAATCCAATGAGCAATACATTTGACAGGGCTTAGGCTTGAATTGGATTGAGCAATAAGAGCAGGGCTTCATAAGAAGAAACACCAACCCCCATGTCAGCAGTAACGTAGGCTCGTGAAAGCCTCTGATGAATGAAGGTTGGCGAAATTATGTTCACGATTCTGGAGCCACGTTAAGGCTGTTTTAGTATTGTAATTACAGGGATTGGTGTCAACTTCAATTACAAGAATGGCAAGAGAGTACATACGTGCGGCGGATATAGATGGGAATTTGCGAGATGAGTGATTTGGTGAAATTGGACGGCGCGGCAGATTTTTCTGGGGGCTGTGACAGCGTTAAAGTCACAACCATTCAAGGACCACTGATTCCCAATGGACTTGCCCGTAATCAAGTATCGTGGGCGAACAATGTTACCTTCCGTGATGGTGCCATAGGTCCGAGATCAGGATGGAATAGGCTTGGAACAGTCCACGCAGGGAATGCGCTATATCAAGGCGGTATGGTTTATGACCCGGATGGAGGCGATCCATACCTGCTGCTGTCGATTGGTGGGCATATCTTCCTAGTGCCTCCTGATGGCACACAATACATACGCGATTTGTCGGTGGAATTTGGTTTATTCAATCCTCCCGATGTTGAGCAGGCATTCTTTGAGCAGGCAGAGCAATTTGCCATCATTCAGGCAGGTGATTTTCAGAGCATAGGACAAGTGCCTGCTGCTACGCTTCCTTTGTTCTGGGACGGGGCCACACTTTGGAGGTCCAAGGGCATTACGAATATATTGGTTGCTCCAGGCACTCCCGGCGTGAATGAAATCCCCGCCGCAACGTGCATGTGCTATTTCCAGGGGCGTTTGTGGTACGCGCAGAATCGTCAATACTCTGCCGGTGACATTGTTGGCGGTAATTCAGGCACTATAGGCTACAAATTTAAAGACGCTGTATTGAATGTAACCGAAAGCCCGCTGGTTCTTGGAGGTGACGGCTTCACCATTCCCACAGCGGCGGGAAAAATTCGAGCACTCAAAGATTCTGCCAACCTCGACGCAACTCTTGGAGAGGGTCGATTGTATATCTTCACTCGAAAACAGGTCTTTGCTCTTAATGTTCCAGTAGATCGAACGGATTGGATTGGAACAACCAAATCCAACTATCCAGTTCAAACAGTCGTTCAGAAAGTAAACGGTTCGGTCAATGACCGTGGCGTGGTTGCCGTGAATGGCGACTTGTACTATCAATCGTTGGAACCTGGGATACGCTCGCTCGTAACTGCTATTCGCTACTTCCAGCAACCAGGCAATAGGCAGATTGCCAATAACCTTCAACGTATCCTGAAGTTTAATGACCGTGCCTTGCTTCATGCCTGTAGCGGGATTGAGTTCAACAATCGTCTCCTTGAAACACAGTTACCTCGACGTGTGCCGCAGGGCATCGTGCATGATGCTTGGGTTTCGATGGACTTTACGCCCATTGATACGTTTGAAACCAAGCTGCCTCCAATCTGGGAAGGCATGGGGCAATCAGTGCCAACATTCCAATTCTTCACGGCTGACTTTGGAGGATTGCAACGCGCCTTTGCAGTGACGCTCGCCAACGATAGCAGCATTGAGCTTTGGGAGATATCTCAGAATGAACGGTTTGATCAAGGCGATAAGCGCATCACTTCCTATGTGGAGTTTCCTGCGTTCAATTGGGGCAGACAATTCGATTTGAAACGAGCGGTTTCGGTAGAGTTGTGGCTGGATAGATTGTATGGTGAAACCAATTTCACGCTGGAATATAGGCCCGATGGGGATCCGTGCTGGTACACATGGCATAAATGGCAGATGTGCACGGCGCGTAACAGTTGCGAAGATGTGCATAACCCGATTTGCTATCCTGCTTTGGAGAAGGGTGAGTCCTATCGCGCTACAATCACCCTTCCAATGCCGCCATTAGTGTGCAATAAGACTATGGAAAGACCTTCAAACGTGGGGTATCAAATACAACCCAAACTTTCATGGCATGGCCATGTCCGAGTACGTGGTATATTCTTATATGGCGAAGACCGAGAGAGAAAATTGTATGAAAATTTAGTGTGCTAGGCTTATATATGTTTCCAATGCTCGAAATTGACTATTTTCCAAATAGAGCAGCGACTTACTTTGAAAATTGCTGCCAGCTTACCAGCCGAAAATTTCCACGGTTTGTACATTCGTCTAATTTCAATAATCTGATGCTCGGTAAGCTTAGCCGATCCCGATCTGGTTCCAATTGCAGGATTCATTCTTCCCTTATTCAGACAGTCTTGCGTGTTATCTTTATGGGTTCCTGGAAACAAGTGATCGGGATTAACGCAAGACGGGTTATCGCACTTGTGACAAATCAGCGTGGTATTGGCAATTGGTCCGTGAGCTATTTGCCAAGAAATCCTATGCGCCATTTTACGCTTATTGGATGGCAACTTAGGACGCTTGCGAGTACGCATCGGAACTATTTGACCGTACCCCGACTTGGTCCTATCTCCGCACCACATCCAACATCCGGTGGTTTCATCTTTAAAAACCTTGCTCCAGAATCTTTCGTGAAAATCTTGACGATGCGCCATATCTTTAAAGTGTGGCAGAAAGCCTTCCAGGGTCAATAATAAATTATGAGCCTTAGAACCAGACTTTATGATTATCGGCTCAGCGATCTCCCATCTACCGTGGGATTGTGTGCTTCCGATGTTGCGGGTGTTGCCTCCTATGTGAACACCGCGCAACGCAGGCTGCTCTATTGCCGCGAGGCGCAAGGTGAATCTTGGTGGGGGACTTGGGCAGAGGTTGCTTGGAATGTTTATCAATCGAGTCCCTATATCACACTTCCTCGCTCACTCGCACGCGCAGAGATGTTTGATGTATGTAAGCAGCCGGTGGTAATAAACAACCCCTGGGTTGAGTACCTCCGTTTTGGAAACGGAAGACTTCCTAAACTATGCGGCAATCGTTGTGGCAACTTGCAAATCTATTCCCGAAACAACGCGGTTACTTTCGTGGATATGCACGCAGGTTCTTACATCAAAATTTACCCTACTGTATCTGCTGATGTTGGTTCTCGTGTTCTCCTTCAGGGCACAAACACGGTTGACGCAGTGATTTATTCCAACGATGGCACGAACCGAGTTAGCGGAGAATTTGTAACGCTCGCGTCTCCGTCCGTTACTTCCTCGAATCAGTTCAATACGCTTACTGGAATTCAGAAGGATATTACCGATGGCGATTTGCAAATCTTCGCAGTTGATCCAAATGATGGCACTGAGACGCTGCTAGTAACAATGGAGCCAAGCGAGCAGACTGCTTCCTATCGGCGCTACTACTTTAATTCTCTACCATTCAACTGCTGCCCGAATCAGGATTACGTTCAGGTGAGCGCAATTGCAAAGCTGGAGTCTTTCCCTGTTCGCGTGGATACGGATTACACAATCTTGACAGGAGATGCTGCAATTGAAGCCATCACCGAGGAAGCGCAGTCCGTTCGATATTCTAGGATAGATAGCGTGTCAGCAAAACAAATGTCTGCTGAGAGGCATATACAGGCCGTGCGTATTTTAAATTCCCAATTGACCCACTATATGGGGAAAGACGAACCTGCCATAGACTGGGCACCGTTTGGTAGCGCACGACTTGAGAAGGTCAGGATTGGAATGATCTAATGAGCGTGCTCCCGTGCCCTAACTCAATCGGTTGCGACTCCGATTATCCGGTAAGTAATTATTCATCGGAGGATGCAGACCCGCGCTCGTTCATCGGCTATAGTACCGGCACGGCTCCCACATCAAGTTTCACTAAAGGTGGTGGCGGCGGACCTCCAAGTGGTGGGCCGGATCAAAATGATACTGGCGGTGGAGTAGATGGCGCAATTGGTACTGCACAAACAGGCACGGGTGGCGATCCGCCTCCACTAGGATCGGACTACGATAACGCTATCGTAACAACATTCGCGGAATCCACCGAAAGCCAAGCAGCGGCATGGGATGCTGCCGGTAACGATAACGTGTCGGCAATGACCGTAGGGAGTAATACGGGTGAACCTGGGGGCGGAATTATCCTTAATCCTTCGCGCCAACGTCCAGCAGTTTATGGAAATGAAGCGCAAACGTGTTCTGTTACTTGCCCTGATGGACAGTTGTTTAGCTATACGGTGCCCGCTAACGCTTTCAGACAGCTTTCTTTGGCTAAGGCAAATGCGGCTGCACGATCACAAGCCTGTAAGCTGGCTGCATTGAATCAGATTTGCTTAGGTAGCATCGAGGAGAATGCAACAGTCGGCGTGCTCTACGACCAATCCATTGTCGCTACCACTGTAAACATTCCAGTTACATTTACTATCATAAGCGGAGACATACCCGATTGGATTACTGCGACTGTGGGCGATGACAGTGTTCGTTTGGTTGGAACGCCAGCAGGTGGTGATGTTGGATCAACCAGCTTTACCATTCAGGCAGTTGATGTGCTTGGAGGAACGATGACTCGCGGTTATACGATAACGGTATCCAGTGGTGATGCGTGCGATCCTGTGGCGATTCCAGCAGTTCAGGTTTTCCTTACCAATGCCGCTGCATCTGTGTTTTGCAATAAGACTGGAACAGTATTTTGCATAGATGGAACGACCTACCAATCAATATTAGAAGTCAATACGAGTGGTGTTGTAGTAAATGGAATCCTGATAGGTGGCAATATCGGTTGCATCTTTTACGAAAATTTCAATCAGCGATTGTACGTTGGGTACAACTCAGGAGGAACATTTAGAATAGCTTCATACAATCCCAGCACCAGAGCACTTATCAATAGTGTTGCACTTACTGGGATAGTTTCAGCCGTGTCGCTTCCGAATCGAATGACCTATGATTCTGTAAGAAATAAAATCTGGGTTTCTGACGGATCTAATTACGTGTGGTCATTAAATGCCAATACCCTTTCACAGTCTGTTGTGGAAACTTCTGGTGGAATATTCGAGAGCGGAACGGGAATGGTTTATTGTGCGAATCAGGATAAGATTGTAATGCTTGGTAGCATTAATCACGCTGGGGATATAATCCCTGGACCCCCCACGCTTGGGATTTCTGTATGGAATCCGGCTGTTATGTCCTTTACGTATATTGATGCGACCGGACAGGCTAATGGGGAGGAAATCTGCTACAATGCAAATAACGGATTAGCGTATGGAACTACGACTCCTCAGTTTGGTGTGACCAATGGTAAAGTATTGGTGATTGATCCAGGGAACATCGCTGCGTTCGTCACGGTTGACCTTTCAACATCTGAATTTGCTTGGTCCGCAGGTTATAATCCATGCACTGATAAAGTGATTGCCATTGCTGAAAAATCAGGGGCACTAAAGGCTTACTATATTGACCCTGCTAATAATACGGTTGGGTCAATCGTGGCTGTAGGTTCTGCGCTTTCCACGTCCGAAAATCCAATGACCTACGATGCTATAAACGCTCGATTATGGATGGGCACTGGAGCAACTACGCTGTTAAAAATTACGTAATATGCCGCTCTTTAATTATGGTCGCACGCCGGGATACGCTCCCGGTGGTAGGGGCATTAATCCCGGCACGGGCAAGATTGGAGATATGCCCGGTGGAATGGATTTCTTGGCAGGGCTTGGACCGGCACCAGCAGGAGTAACGGATTGGACAGATCCAGCGATAATCAATACTAAGAGGCTCGCCAGCCCGTTCGGTTTTAATCGTGGCACTTCCTTTAATTTCGCTCAAGCCTTACGTAGTGGACAGATTGGACCTGAGTCTCCGATTTACGCTGGCTTCAATCCTGCACAACAAGCCTTAGCTAACAGTTATCGAGCAGCAGCATTTCCGCAGTTCTTCGGTCCTGATTCACGGCTTGATATGTCTCCAGAGCATTTAAATAGTTTGGCTCAATCCGCTGCTAATGCCGCGCCAACTACAGCGCAGCCTATGAATGTAACGCTTCCAAGTGGACGTAGTTCTACAATGATGGGTGCGACGCCACAAGTAATACCCACGGGTGGTGCGTCTCCCGTGAAGCCTTTAGCTGGATTAGTGGGTTCTATGGATCAGCAATGGAATGACCAAAACGACCCCGGTGGATTCATACGCAAATGGCAAGGACAGCAAACAGGTCAGCCTTGGACACCGAACTTAGGAGGCTCACTTTATGGTGTCGGAAAAACGACCAGTATGGGTGGATAAAATATGCCAACGATTACTTTACCTAGCGGGCGCGATGTTGATTTAAGCGCAAACCCTACAGGATCAACACAAGGCATACCAAGCAATCTGTCCGCCAATCATCCTGCTGGATGGGATCCAGCGTATGGTGGGGTGCCCGAGATTCCAGACCCAATCGCTTCTGCGTGGAGAGCCTTGGGTGGAAATGTGGACTTGCTTCCGGGTCTGTTCTCATTGGGAAATGCCTACAATCTTTTCAATTACGATCAGCGATTGGGGCAAGTTCAGGGAACTCCTGGATTTGAGGGTGTTCTTTCAAACCTTAGCGGACAACTTCCGCAAGATGTAGTTAATCAAATCGCGCAACGTTCGGCTGAGCGCGGCATAAGTAGTGGTGGTGCTCCTGACAGCCCTAATTTGAATGCCGCATATTTGCGTTCTTTAGGTCTGACTTCTCTGGATCAGCAGAAAACTGGACAGAATCAACTCAATGCTTTGCTCGGTCAATTCCAACAGGCTGCACCCTTCAATTTGATGAGCGGACTTGTAACTAGCGACGAAGAACAGGCTGCGCTTAATGCCGCCAACACTAATGCTGCTGCGCCTAATCCTCGTGATGCTGCTCTCGAAGACCAGCGCAAACTACTTGAAGCCATCGCAGCAGGAAAAGCTACCCCAGGGCCAGGAGGTGGACCGGGAGTTGATTACTCAAAGATACTCGATTTGATAAAGAGTCTTGGAGGCAACAATCGAGATCCCGGAAATCCGGTTGGAAATGGTCCTAGGACCACCGATGTTCCGCATACTGTTCCAACATTTCCATCTAGCCTGCCTCCACTTACCATGCCAACCAGGGTTGATCCCGGTGTTTCTGGGTTGATACAGCCCGATAGGGGTAGGCCAAATGATACAATTCAAAATGCTTTCCTTACTCCAGATCTTGCCGATGCAAGCACCCTTGGTGGTGCAGGTTTTAATCCTGCCGTAAATGCTCTGCTTGGTGGTGGTGGAATATGGGGGCATCTCAATAGCAACAATTTCGCAAACTATTCAGGGGGTGGTGTTGGCGGCGTCAACTCGTTCACCGGACCGTGGAATAATCCACAAGGCACTGTAACCAATGATTACTCGCAATACACACCCGATCAATGGGCGCAGTTTGGAAACCCATTTACATCTAATGGCGTAACGTACGATAACTTTAGCGGGGGCGCATTCGGAGGTCCTAACGGTGGAGTTAATCCAAACAATTTTGCCTTTGGACAACCTATAGAATCACGCGACTTGTATAGTGGGCAGTACTGGTGGGAAGATCCTGAAAACCTTTTTGCTGGTGAAACTCCCGCAATCACGCCACAAGATATTTCGATGTTTGGTCAACCTATAACGGCTGGTGATTTGTTCAGTGGAAGTGGTGGAGATTTGTTTAGTGGAAACAACAATTCCAGTGGTGACATTCTTGACTTCTTGGACCTATATGGCGGCTAGAACCTTTGACGATAATTCGGAACTCGCAGCGTTGATAAAGAAATACACGCGTAGCGCGTTTATGCCATTCATTCTGCCATCTCCAAAGCTTACGCCGCGAGCGCGGACCTACGATGACACGCTTGCATATGTCAGGAATATCAGTGAAAACGCAGTAAATAGAATTTATGGCCGTTAATTATCAGATTCCCAACTGGATTCATGGCGCGGACCCTGCCGCCAACTACGCCAAAGGTTTCAGCCTTGGTATGCAAGGCGGCGAAGCGCAGGCACGCATTGCAATGGAGCGTGCGCGATTAAATCACGATGCCACACGCCAAGCTTTGGCTTTTACCTTGGAGCAGCAAAAGGCTGAGCGTGACAGCATGGTGGAACAGCAAAAACTTGAGGTGGCCAAGGCGTATCATCAGCAACAGACGGAACTCAGGCAGCAGGATTTGCAGCAGAAAGAGGAACTCATTCAACAACGCATTAAACAAGCCGCAGCGCAGCAGATGCAGGTGGAGCGATTTCGTATGGCGGTCGCTTCTGGAAAAGATCCTGCTCAGGCTGCTCTAGAATTCCTTCCAGGTGCTCCCGGCATGGGTGGATTGCTTTCTGCCTCGTTGCGTTCACAAAAAGAGGCGCAGGAATACACGCCACAAGAAGGCGAGCTTAACGGACAGAAATACCTTTACAGTAAAAGGACTGGCACCCCTCATTTCCTTCCACGTGATAAGACACCAGAGGTGAATGCCGCGCAAATGATTAACGCCGCCGATAAGACTCTAATGTGGAGCCCCGATATGTTCTCAAAGCGTGGGCTGGATACCAACACGCTTAGTTCCCTGCAAAGCATGGCACTATCTAAGGCACAGCAAGCATTGACTGGAAAAGCTACGACTAATGCACCCGCTGCTGGAAAAATTAATCCTTGGGAATCAGATCCGAAAAAGGTTATCGAAGGACAACTCTACGATCACCTTGATGGCATCTATCAAAGCGTTGGTAAAGACAAGGACGGAAAGCCGATTTACAGGCAGATCTCAAGCAAACCACAGGCATCAGTTGAATCTGCTCCAGAGGATATGCAATTGGCTGACAATGCTGAGCCTGATCAATCCGAATACGATAATTCCGAGGAATCGTAATGCCGGATACGTTCACATTCGATAAGCTTAATTCGCAAGTTGAGCCTAAGACTTTCTCATTTGATGATCTAAATGCTAAGGTCGAAAGTAAATCATTTTCATTTGACGATCTAAACAGCGCATTCAAACCACAACCTCCCCAATTCGATGCTGCATCCGCACGAGGACCGGACGCACCAGAAAGACCAACGCCTCCAGATACAGGACCATCTGGCACTGGATGGGGTGGGCAAGGAATGGGTTTTGGCGCGAATGATCCAGTGCTGCCTATTGGCGATTTGATTTTTAATCAAGGAGGAATCAATCCCGGTTTCCAAATTGCCAAGCAAGCTGTCTCTGCGATTTCGCCCAAGGCGGGTCAACTTGAAAAAGGCAGCGAGGAAACTGCGCGGGAAACGCTCAATGGATTAACGACTCCTAAGAATCTTGCTTTGATGCTTGGTTCGCTTGGTGTTGCCGCGACTGGTGCAACTGCTGCAAGGCTTGTTTCTGCGCTATGGGCTGGAGTCATGGGAAAACAAGCTATTGAGGATGCGCCCAAGATTGCTACTGAGATTGGCACTGAGGTTGGCAGCGAAAACCCTGATTACGCCAAGATCGGAAAAGGTCTTTCACAGCTAGGTGTGGATGCTGCGTTCACGGTAGCGCCTGCACTCCATGCGACTTCTGGATTGGGCGCAGCGGAATCAACACCTAAGTTTACAACCACAGACCGTGGCGAAGCTTTGGCAAAGATGGCCAATGATTATGAAGCCTCACGAGCAGCGGAATCTGGTTCGCCTTTCATACGTGCCGCCTCAGCAGAGGGTCCAGTTTCGATGGGAGTTGAGCAGGGAAAGCTTCCTGCGCTTGGCACGGGTCAGACATTTGAGCCAAGCGGATTGAAGATGGTTCAAGAAAGCGCACGTCAAATCTTAGGAGAAACTCCAGAAGGTAAGGTTTCAGTGGAATCTGAATATCCTCCCGATTGGACAAGGGCAGAGATAGAGGCAGACAAGCGGTACGCAGAGCATCCATTTGGAAGTCCGATAGAGGATTTCACTCAGGATCTTCCAAATAATATAGACGTAGTTACAGGAGAGCTTGCTAGGAGAATACGTAAAGCCGCCAATTGGAAATCGCTCCGCCCGGATCTTTCACGGGACATGCTCAAGGTTTATGATGAAGCTAAGAAGCAGGGAGTAAATCCAGATAAAATCGGACGCGGAATTGTCTCAGAAATCCAGCAGGCTTTCGGCGCGGATGCTCCAGAGATGTTGGATTATTACTTTGGAAAGTCCAAGGTGGAATCTAAGGGTTTAGTTGCGGGCAGCGCCTTGGAAAAGTGGGCGGATGATGTGCTCAAAGGCGGAGGCGTTCATGGTGGAGTTGATGTGCTTGCCGCCTATATTGTCAAAGGTGTTGCTGTAATTGAAAGGGGAGTTACAGACTTTGCCAAATGGTCCGCTGAAATGGTTAAGGAGTATGGCGCAGATGTTAAGCCGAATCTAAAACGCATTTATGATGAATCGGTAAAAATTCGCGCTCAGAATTTCCAATCCCAATCGCGCAAACAGTCACCAAGTATTGGATCTGCTCCTATCATTCCTGCGGCAGCAACGCCCGCCCCTGCTTCCAGTGGATTGCGTATGGCTGGCGCACCGCCTCCGGTTCCACCAAATGCGCCCGCTGCGCCGTCCCTGCCGCCTCCGATACCATCGCAAACGAGTATCACGATAAATCCGATAGGAAGTCTATTAAGTGGATTTCCTAATCCTCAAGGCATCCGTGAGCGATTCTTGCCAATTGAACGCAATGATTCTCCTGCTGTAGCTCGTGGGTTTACCGAAACTATCCAATCGGGTCCACGCGCTCGCACAGTGATTGGCGACTTTCTGCGTCAATCCTTTGGCAAGAACAAGGCTGAGCAAGAACGATTGGCTAAGGATTTCGTGGCGCTAGGTTGGGATAATCGCCGCCAGGAACTTCAATCTCGTGGCATTCCGGCAACTGAAGTGCCTGCGCTTACGCCGCAGGAAGCCGCACGTATCCGCGCAGACCCAAAGATTCAACAGGCTATCGCAATTTGGAATCGTGAAATTGCGCCCACGATTACTGATATTCGTACACGCAATCAGATGATCATGTCTCCCAATTGGGGCAATGCTGATTTGATGTTGAACCTTCCCGGCGAATATCGCCCTTCGTCTCAGGGAAAAGCAGGGGTCAACACTGCTGACGTTTACAACCAACCCGCCAAGGGCGAAGGCTCGTTGCAATCAGATCCGATAGAAGCATTGAATCAGATTTTGCGTGGTCACTTTCGCTATGACGCCGCGCAAAAATTGGCCAACTCAATCCGCCGTGATGTTTCGATTCCACCACAAACCGTAGTTGACCCATCGCAGCGAGCTAATCCAGCAAGCTTTCCATCTCCGCGCAAAGGCGAATACTTCAAGGCTCCTTACAAGGGAAAGATGATCGACGTTAAGGCGATTGACCTGACACCGGATGAAAGGACGCCTGATTATCATTACGTGCCATTGCGTGTAGCCGATGCGTGGGAAAAGCAATACCAAGACCGAGGCGTTTACAATACTTGGTGGGATAAGATCCGCGGCGTGGCGATTTCTGGTGGAATTTTGCCTGCTTCATTTGCTCCGCACGTTTACCGTGAAGTTACTGCTGTTGCTGCTCGTTTGGCCCAGTCAGGGCAAAGCGTGCTCTCATCGCTGCCAAGCTGGTTGGGTTCAAATGAGTACGCCCTGTATCGCATGATGTCATCAAAGGGTGGAATGCGAGGCACCCGTTACGGACAGTTAATGCAAATGCTGGTGGACCGCACAGGGGCAGATCGTGGTTCTGGATTCGTGGATGAGCCAAAGTCGAAAATTGGAAGGGCTATCAATAAGCCTCACGATATTCTGTTTAATCCTGATTCTGGGGTTGATGTGATGGCACGCAGGGCTATTGCTGATGCTGCGTTGGTAAAAAGATTCGGAATAAAGGCATCTGGGGCTTTAGAAAAGAGCGTCAATGATGGATCTGTTTCGTTACAGCAAGCCATGAAAACCTTGGAATCTAGGCTAAATGATGCTGATTTTCTATCAGTTGGTCG